>Ga0207118_1001_pt1 | contig 169235 bp, 182 predicted proteins | sample Alteio_BWMinHeat_42_FD_153507 | JGI IMG/M metagenome (GOLD analysis project Ga0207118, IMG submission 153507) | Enriched cells from forest soil in Barre Woods Harvard Forest LTER site, Petersham, Massachusetts, United States -... | ecosystem: Environmental > Terrestrial > Soil > Temperate forest...
CTCGAGGACGATGATGCGGGCGATGGCAATGTACTTTTGAAGCAAGTCGGCTTGGCGGATGGTTCGGGGGATGCCGTCGAGGAGGATGAGCTGCTGCGCGGGGAAGTAGCGGTTGGTGGCGATGAGCCCTTGAACGTAGTGGTGCCAGATGTCGATAGTGATCTCATCGGGGATGAGAAGGCCCTTGCTGGCGTAGTTGTGGTAGATTTGGCCGGCTGGGGATTCGGGAGAGAGGCTTCGGAAGATGTCGCCGGAGGAGAGGTGAAAATGGTTGCCCGCAGAGCTGAGGAATTTGCCCAAGGTGCCCTTTCCCGAGCCCGGGGGGCCAAAGACCAGGATTGCCTCGAGCGGTTCTTTGTAGGCAGGGAGAAGGGGCTCTATCTTGCTCATGGTTTGAACCATATAGAAATGTTTTGAAAGGCGCAAGGGGTATTTTACATATTGGAATTTAAGGAGTTATGTTTTTAATTATGGTGTTGCAATTATAGTAAATAAAATGATATAATAGTTAATTAAAATGGATTAACTATGACGTTTTCATTAAATCTCAACGCTCGTTTAGAAAGACATGGGGATATTCTTGTGGTGTCTCATGCTTTTCAGGTAGATGGCGAAGATTACGATATTGAGATCGAAGAGGAGGGCATTCCTCTTGGCAGAGGGGATTGGAATGACCGTTTCTTAGTCCAAAAAGCCCAAGCAGTTTGGGCTGAAGTGATGCGAGGTTTGAAACCTCCAGCTCATTTCGATGAAATCGAATTGAAGCTCGATCTGGCCAAAGATAAAACTGAGGTTAAAATCGTTGGAGAAGGAACAACTCCTCAAATACAAGATGGAACACGTGTCGCATTAGATGCAGACCGGTTCATTCAGGAAGCGGCCGTTGATCCTGGTCTGAAAAGTCGATACACTCCCTTCACAGCTCATACGATGATGCATTTTGTGCACGACTATTTGCTAAAGCCGCACAATGTGGCGATGAAAGTCTTTGCAAACAACATGGTTGATCTTGCTCCGACAAAGCCATTGCGCATGCACGCAAAAAGACGGCCAGCAGTAGACGCTCCACTCCCTCCGCCGCCTCTCAAACGAAGCCATTCGGCCCCGCCTGAAGTAGATCCAGCAGCAGTACCTCCTCCAGCACCAACTCCACCAGGACCGGGTCAAGGATCGGGACCTGATTCAAGCGCGCCTCCGGATGCTGCACCAACAGCAGTAGTGAGCCCTATGCCAGACCTTCTCCGTCTCCCTGAAGAAGGCGATTTTTCTCTTGGTGCTTTAGAGTATGCTGCTCAGGTTGCCGGCCAGGCAACGGCAGCTCTGTTGAGCAGCAAAAAAACCTGATTTGCAAGATATGCTTGATACGCATGATATTATTTTATCAAGCGTATCAAGCATATCTTGCAAATCAGGTTTTTTTTTGCTACCACTAAAAAATCTCAAAGTAAATAATTTTCTTTACGCGATATTTTATTAATGTTGTAATATTAATTTTGTTTTGCTATAATCATAGCGTATAACTATGTGTTTATTATGAGCTGGAAAGTTACTTCAATTGATCGGCTCAGTTTGTTCGATCAGTTGGAACTCAAATCAGATGAGATCAAGGCGCTGCCAAAAGATTTGTTGAAATCAATCTTTGACGGATTCTCGCGTCTCTTGGATCGGATGGTGTTACCGGCCGATATGAAGAGTTTGCGCTTTTCTGCGACGACGAATCGGGATGGAATGCGGCTGAAGGTCAATGACGAGGAGAGAAATGTCCCGATCGATTCAAAACTGATGAAGGCTTTCCGGAAGATTGCGGGATTGGAGCCATACACACCTCCGAGTGGCTTTAGCCAAAGGGTGCGCCAAGAATGCAATGTCGCGGTGGCGTCCGACTTGAATTCGATAGGACGGAATGGTTTGAGTGCAGCGGGAAAAGGGGCTTCGTTGATCCCTTTTTCCGCAATTGCAGGCGGCCTCGTATCGCTTTCGGTCGGTTCGAAATTAGTCCAGAATGGTCTTAGCGCCTATAAGTACGCAACAAATGAGGAAGGGAAAATCACAAGTGTGGCCAATGTGGTTGAGGGAGGATCTATGGCCACGAATGGTGCCACGGCAATTGCTGGCAGTCTTCCGGCGGCGGTGAAAGTTCTTCCTAGTGGCGCGTCCTATCTTGTTCCGATGTCGATCGCTGTGAAGAAAACTCCTCATTTGCTTTCAGCGCTGAGCATTTTAGGCGGGGTGGCCTCTGTTGTCATGGGTACAGTGGAGGTATGGAGTGCGATTTATCACGAGATCAAATTGAGTGAATTTCGGAAAAATCTGAAGAAAGATGGGCTGCAGTATTTAGAGACGTTCGCAATTGTGAAAGAAGGGGAGAACCACAAAGAGAAAGCGGATCGGCTTGTTCGTAGGGTTGGAGAAGACTGTGCAAAAGAGATCGCGAACCTCTTTCAAGACATCCATGCAGGCAAAGAGGTATCTTCAGAGAGAATCGATGCAGTTCTCAAGAAGGCCGATAAAGAGAGCTTTAAATTGCAGGTAAAACAAGGGATTCTATTCCTGATCGGATTGCTCTACATTTTTGTGGGTCTATTATCTTTGCTCACTCCACTGGGCATTATTGTGCCGATCCTATTTGCAATTGGGGCTGGCATTTGGCTCTTGGTTGACTCTCAGCGAGTTTCAAATGCCGTAGGCGATTTTTTCTGGCATTTGAAAAACAAAATTTGACACTAAATACGGATTTCTTTTATACACCAGTGTAGAAAAGAGGTGTTTTATGAAAATCTTCCGCGTGGGTCTGTTTCTTGCGGCACTGAGTGTATGTGGTCTTCAGGCAAAAGATGTGCTGGTAGAAGCAAAAGGTGCTTATTTTTATCCAACAAATAGCAAATTCCGCCATATTTATGGCAATGGAGTCGGCCTCTTTGGAGTGGAAGTGACTCCCGAGATTTGGCAGCGATGGTATGGATTTGCCAGTGTTGATTGGGCTGCAACAAGCGGAACTAGTATTGGCCTCGGTACTTACACTTCAGTGACTCTGTTGCCCATAGCGGCTGGAGTCAAGTACATCTACGACATCAATGAGAGATGGGATTGGTATGTGGGATTGGGTGGACAAGGGACTTGGATCCAAACGCGCGACCACTCTTCCTTTGTGCATCATACGATTTCTAAATGGTCCTGGGGCGGGATTATTAAAACAGGCTTCTTGATCAATACGGATAGCAAATGGTTTTTCGATATTTTCGGCAGCTACTGCCTGATGACGAGTGTGGGTACAGACACAAAGCCATTTAAAACGGGCTTTATCACGGGTGGACACGCAGACCCAAGCGGATTTGCCGGCGGAATCGGCATCGGTTACCGATTTGGTTGCAAAGATCAGCCAAGATGCTGTACTCCTTATGTCGCGCCCCCCTGCCGATAAAATTCGAGATTTTCTCGACTATATTCGGACAGAAAAGGGTCTTTCACCTCATACCATTGAAGCTTACGGCCGCGATATCGCGGCCTTTTGTGCTCTTGTTCCTGACCTAAAACAGGCTACGGGAGAATCGATCTATCAATTTTTAAACGACCTTCGATCGAAAGGTTATGCCCCTTCCACCCTTTGCCGCATGTTAGTGGCGGTGAAAGTGTTTTTCCGCTTTTTGAAAAAAGAGGGAGAAGTGGCCACCGATTTGGGCCGCTATTTTGAGACTCCGAAAATCTGGCAATTGGTTCCCGAAGTGCTCACCATCGAAGAGGTCGATTCGCTTTTAGACCAGCCGAAAAAAGACGATTTTTTAGGGGCACGCGACAGCGCAATCTTTGAGCTTCTCTATGCTACAGGTATGCGGGTTTCTGAATTGACGGCGCTTAAAATCTCTGATGTCAGCGACGACTTTGTAAAAGTGCATGGGAAGGGGAAGAAGGACCGGCTCATTCCCGTTGGCCGCAAGGCGACCCTGGCCATCGATCACTACTTATCCCAATATCGGACGGAAGGGCAGTCAGAGTTTCTTTTCATCACTCCCAGAGGCAAGCCCATCGACCGGACCGCCGTTTGGGCCAGGATCAAGGCCTACGCTCGTTCTGCCGGCATCGCCAAGGAGGTATCTCCCCATACCCTCCGCCACTCCTTTGCCACCCACCTCCTCGAAAATGGGGCCGACCTGCGCCTTATTCAGGAAATGCTTGGGCATGAGGATATTGCGACTACAGACCGGTATACTCATGTCTCGGGCAATCGCCTAAAAGCCGCCTTTAAAGCCTTTCATCCTCGTCCTTAAAATAATTATTGATTATTAAGTAAATATTAATATATAATAATTGTAATTATGGCGATGGCAGTAATTAATTATATTCATGCTTTGTTACCGGTGCAGAAGACCCCTGAGGAGAGGTTTCTGGAGGCTTTGGATGCGCGCGATTTAGGGGGGCTCGCTACCTGGATCTCCGACGTGGAGAAAAAGACGGTTAAAGCCATATATCTGGACCTTGTCGATGAGGAGATCTCACCTCCTGAGACGTATAGGGAAAGGGCGAAGTTGTTGGAAGTGTTCTTGGAACACGTCGACCTTGAGAACCAAAAAAAGATTTTTGATTTTCCAAACTATCTTGAATACATTGCCCCCGATCTGATTTTAAAAATAGCCGAGTCGTTTCACGGTGAAGAAGAGGATGAGAAGTTATGGAACTATGTCAGTGCAATCGACCAAGAAGAGACCTTAAGGCGGCTCCTTCCCTTGTGCTTGAAAAACAAGCTGCTCCTCTCATTGGCAATCCTGGTTCAAAAAGATTCGGAACTTCTCGACTCTAAGATCGTCAACGGGTGGATTAGCCAAGCTCTTCAGGCAGGGCGACGGCAAGATATTTATGAGATGATTCCTCGGATCGCACCTCCTTCATTAGGGCATATTTTTTCATTGGATCCCTCCTTTTTCAATAACTACGTGAAGGAGCGATTGGAAGCGGGACAGCCTATTTTTTCTCCTGCTCTGGTTCTTGTGCTTGATCTTCTCGATACCACTACTACTGTGGCTGTTTTTAAAAGATTGGAAGAGTACCTCAAGAATGAAGCGCCTTTGGATCAAGAAAGATTTGATCAGATTTGCCAAAAGGAAGAACAGACACCTGAAGAGATGGAGTTTCTAGAACGAAAGGGAGATTTCGATGTTTTTTATCTAAAGGTCAAAAAGTCAACTCCGTTTGCTTTCAAGCACGATTATGAAAGTCAAGAAGACAAGAGTTTTACTCTGATCTCTAAGGGAACTCAAAGAGGAAAAGATGGAATCACAGATACAAAGAAGGCAAAAGAGATTTGTCAGGCGCTGAATGAAAAGGCTCCCCCGACCGTGCGATTTGCTGCAGATCGTGTGGAGGATCATTTGGAAGGAGGGACTTGTACGGCTCTTTCAATGCGCCTCTTGAAAGAATACCGAAAGGCGCGAAATGAGAGCGCGAATGCTGAAGAGGCTCTCAAAAAAATCGGGGATCAATTTAAAACTTCTTCCCCCGAGCTTCGGACGATTCAGGCGGCCTATAATACGATTGAAAAAACAGCGACAACTTCTGCAGACTTTAAAAAAGATAAAATGGAAGCTTTATTGCATTATGAAAATCCAGATCTGAAAATTACTCATTGCCTAGGTGAAACGAAGGATTCGAAAGAAATGCTTGGTTGGGACATAACAGAAGGGATTTATGTCATGAGAATGCTCTGTCCAATTCATCCTCAAGAGGTAGAGCTTGAATACCAAGTCAAGGAAGAATATTACGGCCATACGACGATTCTGATTCTTGAAGAAGAGAAGGCCTATTATTACGATCCTGGGATCGGCACCGTCCAACTCCACAATCCCACGCAATTGTTAATGCTGAGAGATTGGCAAAAGGAGCGTTGGGATTTGCCTCTCGTCCGACTATATCAGATAGGTGCAGTATGATTAGTCCCTATCCGAGTCCATTTGATGTATCTTACATGCCGCTCCCTTCACCGATCGTTCAATCCGAGCCACCCACGCCTGAAGAGGAGTTTGCAAAAGCTGTTCAAGAGATCGATTGCGCAAAAATCATCGCACTCATTCCTCAAATGGCTCCATCCCTGATAAAAAATGAGTATATTCAGATATTGAACTCGTCGTCGCTATCCGGAAGGGAGCAGGCAAAATTGGCCAAAATATTCCTCATACACGGTAGACTTTCTGATGAAGAAAAAAGAGGAATCGGATTTTATTCTAATATCATGAGCGAACTGGATCCAGATTTCTTATTTAATCTGGCGACCTCTTGCAATCAACCAGTGCAACCAATTCTCAATCACCTCGCCTTTCGCGATCCTCGGAATCAGAAGATTTTGCAGTATTGCTGGGATCATCAACTGGTCAACAGTATCCAGGCATTCCTGCTCCATAATGAAAATTGCCTTATTCCCCTCATTCAACAAGAGAACATGAATGAAAAATTTATTCTAAATCTCTTTAGGTGGCTAAATATTGAAACAAAGGCGGTTATTTTTGAAAAACTGCCCAAAAGCCCTACTTTCTTTGATCATGAAGACGTTAAGCAGTACTTGGAATCGGGAAATGCACCTTTTTCTGCATTAGAAATGGGATTTGATCACTATTGGAATCATATCGAACCTTTGGATGAGGATGATCTAATACTCCTGAACAATATTGCTCATCAAATCCATCAAGGGGACTCTAGAATTCTGAGTCAATTTGCTTCCCAAGAAACATTCGATTTGAAAAAACCGTGGGCCGCCATTCTCGACTGTCTCGATACAACGACAACCAATGCTCTTGATCAACAATTCGCTGAATTTTCAAATAAAGATGGTTTTCAGCTATTTCTATCAATCGCTGCAAACTTTAGCTTTCTGGCCTGGAAACATTGGAAAAATGGAGAGAACTATACGCTTATTTCTGCAGGTTCTCAGATTGGAAGGGATGGAGTGGTAGATCAAACCGTATCCAATAGGGTCTGTGCTACTTTAAACGGTTTTCATCCTAATGGAGTCATTTTTGATCCAAGTAAAATGAACTCTTATCTTACTGGCGGTACATGCAGCGCCATGACATTGCAATTCTTGAAAGATTATCGCGCTATACCCAAGTGCATTCAAAACTTGGTCGATGACAAAGTTACCGGCCAAGGTTTGAATGCACTTGGGTATAACTATTCTTCGAGTGCGTTGGAGACGCTGAAAAAAATCTCAGATAAATATAGAACTTCATCTCCTGCTTTTAGAAACATCCAAATGGCCTACAACACGATTAAACAGTGTGGAACACCGAATGACTTCAAAAAAGCGAAAATGGAGGCTCTTGTAAAATACGAAAACCCCACTCTATCTCTTAAAGACCCCGCTGAAATCAATCTAGATCCACTTGGGGACATTACTACTTTCTACAACAACGCGCCTGAAGGCATTTTTGTAGGCCGACTTCTTCGGCCATTGCTCACAGACGCTGACTTCATGGATCCAACTAAAAGAGATAAAGCGGAGTGCTATGGCCACACGACTCTTTTGATCAAAGAAAAAGGGCAAGTATTCTATTACGATCCGGGCATTGGCGTGATCCAAGTTCATACTCCCGCTCAGCTCGGCCTGGCACTTTCCTGGCAGGCCCATCGCTGGGCTTTGCTGTCTATCCGTTTCTACCAAGTCCAACAATCCCCTAATGAATGATCTCTCCTGCCCACAATTTATCTAAGAAAGTTTTCCAAGGAAAAATAAGAGTATGATCGATTTTTCTGGGTTTTTCATCCAATGATATTACAATAGAATGTTTCGTTGTATATTCCTCAGAAAAAGCTTGTAATCCTTTAGTATGTTGTCCGTCTATCTTGTCAGCAGATTTAACTTCCAGCGCAATGTCATGATCTCCAAGAATAAAATCTACTTCCAACTGACTCGTAGTCCGCCAATAAGAAATAGGATATTTTATGCCAGAATAATGGCTGTGAGCAATGAGTTCTTGAAAAATAAATTGCTCAAAAGCTTTGCCAAATAGTTCCGTTTTTGGCATAATTTTCTCTCTTTTTAGTAAAAAATTTGGAAGTCCAACATCAAAATAATAAAATTTGGGTGATTCGATAATTCTTCTCTTTGGTTTTTTCCTAAATGCAGGGACAAAGCGTGCTAAGAAGGTATCTTCTAAGATTTGGAAATACTCCTTAATCGTAGGATTGCTTACGCCACATTCAGAAGCTATATTGCTATAATTAACGATTTCTCCATTGCTGAAAGCTGCGACTTCAAGAAATCGGCTGAAAGCGGGGACATTTCTTACGAGCGCTTCAGCTACAATTTCTTCCTTTAGATATTCTCCCACGTAGGCTTCTAAGAGATCTTTAGGTCTTTCTGATATATAATGTCGAGGCAGCAATCCATGGTTTAACGCACGTAGTAAATCAAAATCATCAATTTCTGGATAAACTAAAGGGAAGAGCTCGAAACGCAAGGCTCTTCCTCCTAACAGATTGGCTCCTTGTCGTTTTAGTTTTCGCGCACTAGAACCACAAAGAATGAACTTCATGTCATTTTCAACAATAAGAGCTTGGGCTTCATCGAGTAGTTCCGGAACCTTTTGTACTTCATCAATAATCACAGGATTATTCTCTGGGGGTGTTGCCAAAAGCTCTTGTCTCATTAAAGAGGGGTTCGTTGCTAAACGCCTAGCTTCGCTGGCCAACAATAGATTGTATCTTGGAGATTTGGGAAATAACTCCTTTAAAAGAGTTGTTTTTCCTGTCTGTCTTGGCCCCCATAGAAAACAAGATTCATCGCCTCTTTGCGATAGGGTCTGCATTCGTTTGAAATGTCTCATTGAAACCACTGCTTTAAATAATCATGCTTAATTGAACCACAACCTTCATTTATCCTGAAATAATAATTTTAAACGACTGATGCCAAGCGACTTAAGTTTATGAACTATAAATTAATGATTTTTGGCTGATGATTGGAAAATTTTCTATTAGGTAGACTAGTACAGGGAAATTGCAAGAAAAAAGTTAAATCTTTCTCTGTGACCTCCGCGCTGCTCTGTCTTCTCTGCGCTGAATCGATTTACAAATATCCAAGTACATTCAAACCTTGGCCGGTGACTTCGTCGGCATCCCAATCTTTGCAGCCGGCTGCATCAGCCATGCCTGTAGCATGGCTTGCTTCGCCGCAGCTCCGCTGCTGCAAATCTTGGGCGCCGACTTTGTCATCGACCAAGGTTTGAATGCACTTGGGTATACAAGCTTTGGAAATATGTTCAGCGCAGAGAAGACAGAGCAGCGCGGAGGTCGCAGAGGAAGGAAGTGCGAAAAAATAATCATGCAATTTCCCTCTAGGTTAGCATCTAGTTAGGGTTCTTTATGGAAAAGTTTTTCTTGGAGGATTTCGAAATAATAATAGATCACCGGCGTCAAAAGAAGTGTGAGGAGTTGAGAGATGAGGAGACCGCCTACGACGCAAAGGCCGAGGGAGATGCGAGATTGGCTTAGGGGACCGCCTACGCCGAGGGCAATGGGGACAGCGCCCATGAGGGCGGCGACGGTGGTCATCATGATGGGGCGGAAACGGATGAGACAGGCTTCGATAATGGCATCATGAGCCGATTTCTTTTCTTTGAGGACTGCTTCGTTGGCAAAGTCGATCATCATGATTCCGTTTTTTAAGACGATGCCGATGAGCATGATAAGGCCGACGAAAGAGTAGACGGAGAGGGTTTGATTGAAGAGGAAGAGGGTGAATAGGCCGCCAAAGAGAACGGGTGGTAAGGCGCTCATGACGGTAAGCGGGTGGATGAAGCTTTCATAGAGGATGCCTAAGATGGTGTAGATGACGAAAAGGGCGAGGATGAGGAGGAAAACGAGGCTGGAGAAGGAGGATTGGAAAACATCAGCAGTTCCAACGACTTTTCCTTGCACGCCGGGGGGCATTGCTTCCGTTAGTTGTTTGATTTCTTGGAGCGAAGATCCTAGGGTGGCATCATTTGGGACGTTGAAGGAGATGCCGACAGTGGGTTGGCCATTGAGATGATTGACCGTTAGAGGACCGACTGTCTCTTGGATTTGGACGAGTTCAGAAAGAGGAACGAGGTGATTTGTGGCTGAGCGAATGTAGAGTTTGGAAAGGACAGTTGGATCTTTGTAGTATTCGGGCAAGGTTTCGATGAGGACATCATATTGGTTGATGGGGGCGCTGATGAGAGAGATTTTGTTGTCGGAATAGGCATAGGTGAGGAAATTTTCGATATCGGTTGCGTTGACGTTATAATTGTAGGCTCGGTCTCGATCGATTTGCATTTGCCATTGGGGTTGGAGCGAGCGAAGGTCGCTGGATACTTCGGTGAAATGGGGGCTGGTTTTCATTTGTTGGGTAAGCTTTGGCGCGTAAGCAAAAAGTGTCTGTTGGTCTAAGGCTGAAAGAGAGTATTGGTAGAGGGCCTGCGCCGTAGTGCCGACCTGGAAATTGATGAGCGGCAATGGAGAGAGGTAGCAGTTGAATCCGGTGAAATTTTTGAGTTTTTGGTTCAAGTCATCGATGCTTGCAAAGAGAGGAGATCGCTCTTTGAATGGTTTTAGACGGATGAAAATAATCCCTTCGTTGGCATTGTTGTAAGAGTTGATCGAGATCATCGATTCGACGTTGGGATCGTTTTTGATCACGTCGCAAGCGCTCGTGTGATATTTCTCCATGAGGAAGGGCGAGGTGCCATCGCGCGCGAGCGTATGACACTGGATAAAACCGACATCTTCGGGCGGCAAAAAGTCCTTTGGCAGAGCGATGAATAGGAAAATGGATCCGAGGATACTGCAAAGGCCGATGAGGAGCATGGTGAGTCGATGAGACATCGCCCAATGGAGGCATGGTTCGTAGGCGTTGCGCATCTTTTCGTTGATTTTGTCGGCGAAGTTTCGCTTGTTTCCTTCTGGCTTGACAAAACGGCTGGCGAGCATCGGAGTGAGAGTCAGGGAGACGAAGCCAGAGATGAGTACGGCCACGACGATGGTGATGGCAAATTCGCGGAAAATGCGGCCGACGACGCCGCCCATAAAAATCATGGGGATGAACGCGGCGGTCAAGCAAAGAGTCATCGTAAAAACGGTGGTGCTGATTTCTTTGGAGGCTTTGATCGAGGCTTCAAAAGGTGCCTCGCCCATCTGCACGTGTCTAACGTCGTTTTCCAAAACGACGATGGCATCATCGACGAGAAATCCGATGCAAAGAGTCAGAGCCAGCATCGAAAAAATATCGACGCTAAAGCCACATAGGTACATGACAGCAAACGTTCCTAGAATCGCAATGGGAAGTGAAAGCGAAGGGATAATCGTATCGCGAAGCTCTCCCAAAGAGAGATAGATGATGACGACCACGAGCACGAACGCGATGAGAAGGGTCAATTTTACGTCGTTGACCGATTCGATGATCGAGTCAGATTGGTCGTAAATGCGGCGGATATTCAAAGAGGCGGGAAGCTGAGGTTTGAGCTGATCTAATGTTTTGTTGATCCCCTGAACTACGCGCACAGTGTTTTCTCCCGATTGTTTCAGGATTGCGAGAATGATGCACACTTCATCCGTCGTTTTGTTGACAAAGTGGTGAGAGGATTTGTCATCTTGGACGCTGTCGAGGACTCTTCCGATGTCTTTGATTTTGACGAGCTCGCCCTCTTGATTTTTGATGATGAGTTCCGAGTATCCTGCGGCTCGAAAAATTTGCCCGTCGGCACTCACAGTAAAATCGTCGCGTGGACCGTACAGCGTGCCGAGAGGCAAGTTGACATTTGCATTTTGCAGAACCGTCGTGACTTGATCGATGCCGATGTTTTTTGCGGCGAGTTTTTCTGGATCGACCTGGACGCGCACCGCATAAGGCGAGCCATACGTGACTACTTGCGAGACGCCCTGCACCATGGAAAGGCGCTGACCGATGAATGTATTTGCATAATCATATAAATCGTAAATCGTCATCGCATCGGATGAAAAAGCCATGTAGAGGATGGGCGTGGCCGATGGGTTGACCTTTTCATAAATGGGGTTATTGGGTAAATCGCTGGGAAGATTGGGCTGAGCGCGGGAGATGGCTGCATTCACGTCGGTCGAAGCGTTGTCGATATTGCGATTCAAATCGAATTGCAAGACGATGCTCGTATCGCCTGTGTTGCTGGTGGAGAAAATGCTCTCTAGCCCCTCAATCGTCATGAATTGCTGCTCGAGCGGAGAGGCGATCGCATTGGCCATCGTCTCGGGATTGGCGCCGGGATACTTCACCGAGACCTCAATCGTCGGAAAATCAATGCTAGGCAAGTCGCTTACCGGAAGCGCGCGATAGCCAAAAAAGCCAAAAAACACGATGGAGAGCATCACCAAGATCGTCATGACGGGACGGCGAATAAACGGCTCAGATAGGTTCATGAAGGGCTCTTAGTGATGTGGACATGGGCTCCGGGAGAAAGGTTGATTTGCCCTTCGAGGACGATGGTTTCTTGGGGATGGAGGCCTTCTAAGACGATGATATTTTCGTCTTGGCGTTGACCCAATTTGAGCGCTCTACGCTCCACAGTCATGTCAGATTTGAGGGCGAAGGCAATGGGGCCGGTTTGGGTTTGCTGGACGGCCGTGTAGGGGATGACGAGGGCATCTTTTTGCGTGGTAAGGACGAGGCGGGTACGGATGAATTGGCCGGGCCAAAGTTCTCTTTGGCAGTTTTGGAAAACGGCGCGGAGTTGGATCATGCCGGTATTGGGATCGATTTGGTTATTGACGATCTCGAGATTGCCTTCGAAGATTTCATCCGAAAAGTTTTCATAGGCGGCCAAAGTTTTGAGACAGGCCTGACGTCTGTATTTTTGGATGTCGGGAAATTTGTTCTCGGGAACGGAAAAAGTGACGTAGATGGGAGCCATTTGATTGAGCGTGACGAGAGTATCGGTATCATTGCTGATGAGATTGCCATAATCGATGGCCAGAATTCCGACCATCCCATCGATCGGCGCATAGATCCAGCAATAATCGAGGTTGACGAGGGCGCTATCGACTTGTGCTTGTGCTTGGTCAACAAGGGCTGCGGCTGTGGCCATGTTCGTTTGCAGCGTTTCGTAATCGATCTGGGAATAGTATTCATCTTGAGCCAGAATTTGGTAGCGCTTCACTTTTTCTTGGGCAAGGGAGAGGTTGGCGAGATTTTCTTCCAGTGTGCCTTGGGCTTGTGCCAAAGCTGCTTCATAGGGTTTTGGGTCAATGGTGAAGAGAAGGTCGTTTTCTTTGACTTCTTGGCCTTGTGTAAAGTAGACGCCGGTTAGCTCGCCCTCAATGCGCGATTTGATGTTGATCGAGATGATCGGATCCACATGTCCCAGTGCTTCGATGTAGATGGGCATATCTTTTTGTTGCACCGTGGTGATTTTGATAGGGAAAGAGGGTGGGGGAGGGGGAGTCTTTTTGGATGAGCAGCTACATAACAGGATAAGAATAAGGAATTTGTTCATATAGATTCCTTTGGCCAGCATAAAGAGCCGGTGGCGTAAGAGAGAGAAGCCAGCGAGGTGAACCAGTCTTTTTCGGCGCCGGCCTTTTTTGAGCGGGCGTCGGTGACAGAAGATTGCGCAGAGAGGACATCGAGGATGGTCATCGTTCCCGCTTTATAGCTAGTTAAGGCGATGGTAAACTCAAGTTCGGCTGCTTTCAAGTATTCTTCTGTGTCTTTGAGATTTTGCGCGGCGGTTTTTGCGTTCATTTGCGAAGTGGTCACGGAGGAGATGACGGAAAGTTCTGTTTGCATGAGCTGAGCACAGGCTTCTTCGTAGTTCGCTTCGGCAATTTTGATTCCGTTTTTGTAGAAAAAGCCTTGGAATAGCGGGACGGAGAGGGCAATTTGCGCGGTCCAGTGGTAGTCTTCGACAAGCCCCTTTTGGAACCAATACTTTCCTCCATCGAGAGTCGTGGTAAAGACGGGATAGGCGGCTCTTTTTGCGTTGAGGAGAAGGGCTTCTTTAGAACGGAGGTTGGCTTGCGCGGCCAAGAGATCTTGTCGCTCTGATTGAGCCATCGCAACGAGCTGATCGACGCTTTCTAAAAGATCGCCCGGTTGCACATTTTCTGGCATCGGCTGGACTTTGAAAGGGATGTTGGCTGGAAGGCCTAGGTCGACGGCGAGCTGAGCAAAGGCATTTTCCACATTTTTCTTTTGGGTGGTCAGGTTGATTTTGCTTTGGAGATATTGGGTGCGCGCCTGGGCCACATCGCCGAGGGCAGCTAGGCCGAGCGCAAATTTTTGGTTGGCTGCATCGAGTGAGGCACCGGCCATCTCCAAATTTGTTTCATTGGCGCGTAGAATTTTGAGTTGGTAAAGATAGGCGTAATAATCATCCATCACCGTTTGAATGACCGTTTGGATCTCTTGATTGTGGGTCCAATCGGCCATGTAGAGCGCTTCTCTGGCTGCTGTGGCAGCTGAAGTTCTTTGTCCAAAGTCAAAGAGTGTATAGGTAATGAGGAAATCGGGACCTGCTGTAGTTGCATACGTGCCGGAAAAGAGAGCCGTGCCTGTACTCTGTGTGCCGCCGGTCGATCCCTTTTGGCGAGTGTATTGCCCGAGGAGTTGGATTTCAGGATAAAAAGAGCTCAGCGATTGCCCATATTGCCCTGCGGCAGCCCGAGCTTCAGCCCAAGTTTGTTTGGTTGAAGGGTTGTTCATGAGTCCGATATCAATCAGTTCAGCTAGATTTAGTTCGCCATCGCCAAAAGTTTTGGGTAAAAAAGTTTGGCAATAGCGAGCCGAAATGCATTGGTTGCCCTTCATCGGGGTCCAGGAAGAAAAAGGAGTACTTGGGGCCAAGGAAAATGGATCCGCCGCATCGTGGAAGCACGATGCTAAGCTAAGCAAAAGCAGAGTGCTCAATGATTTCAAACCCATATTTCAGGGGATAGTTCATAGGGATTTTTGGCGCTAGATCTTTTTGCGGAGCAAATCGTTGACGATTTGCGGCGAAGCTTTACCACGCGTGAGTTTCATGACTTGGCCGACGAGGAAGGCGAAGGCTTTTTCTCGGCCGGCTTTGTAGTCGGCGACAGATTGGGGGTTTTCGGCAAGAACTTGGTCGACGAGAGGCTCAATTTCGGCAACGTTTTCGACTGGTTGGTAGTCGGGGTTGTTCTGGACGATGATTTCTGGATCGAGACCGGGCGAGGCAACCATGTCGTCGGCAACCGATTTGGCGATCTTGCCGTTGATTTTGTTTTGTTCGATGAGTTGGACGAGTTTGGCGATGTGGCGGGGAGGGATGCCGGAGGTGAGGAGAGATTGGCCACTTTCTTTGTAGCGGCCTGCGAATTCAATCGTGATCCAGTTGGAGAGAAGTTTTGGGTTGTTGCAGATTTTTAATGCTTCTTCAAAATAGTCGCAAAGATGTTTGTCGTTGATGAGAATAGTGGCGCTGTATTCGCTAAACCCGAGATCGGTGATGTATCGTCTGAATCGATCGTGTGGGAGTTCGGGTAGGGTGGACGCGATTTGGTCGATGTAGTTTTGAGTGAGCACAAGCGGCGGTAGGTCGGGCTCAGGAAAATAGCGGTAGTCATCGGCGCTTTCTTTGCGGCGCATGAGAATGGTTTCTTTGGTATCGGGATCCCAGCGATAGGTGCCCGGTGGGATCAGGTCTTTAGGCGACCGGTGGGGATTTGTGATATAAAGAGCGATTTGGCGACTTACTTCTGCTTCGATAGCAGTCTCTAGGAAGTGGAACGAGTTCATGTTTTTGATCTCAATGCGGGGCCGCAACTCTGTTTCCCCTTTAGGCCGCACGGAAATATTGACATCGATTCGAAGACTCCCTTCTTCCATGTTTCCATCGGAGGCATCCAAATAAAGCATCAAAGAGCGGATGGCCTGCGCATAGCTGGAAGCATCTTTTGCAGAGTGCATGCATGGTTCGGAGACGATTTCAATGAGCGGCGCGCCCGCGCGATTGTAATCGACGCCAGCAAAATTTGTGAAGTGTTTGAGCATGCCCGCATCGTCTTCCAAATGCGCGCGGTTGATGAAAAAGGTCTTCCCATCGGCTATGATTTGCCCTCCCCGAACAATGGGATGATCGAATTGGGTGATCTGAAAATTTCGAGGACTATCTGGATAAAAGTACGATTTGCGGTCAAAGCGCGATACGAGCGCGATTTTCCCTTTGATCGCCAGGCCGAATTGAACCGCCTTGCGCACAGCTTCTTTATTCAAGACGGGCAGCGCGCCAGGCTGTCCCGTGCAAACGACGGAGATATTGGTGTTTGGCTCATCGCCAAATCGGTTTGGCGCGGGGCTAAACATCTTCGATTTTGTATTGAGCTGAGCGTGGATTTCAAGTCCAATGACTGGTTCCCACATGTCATACGGCAAATCTTTCATACAAAAGCCTCGGGGATTTTTGCATGTTTGGTGGCTTGTTCATAGGCATAGGCGTATTGGAGGACCGGGACGTCGCAGAGTTGAGGGCCGGTGATTTGGAGGGCCAGCGGCATGCCGCGCTGATCATAGCCGGAGGGGATGCTGATGGAGGGGAGGCCGGCGAGATTGGCGGGGATGGTGAAAATATCTTGCAAGTAGACTTGGAGGGGATCTTGGATGGTTCCGCGTTCAAAAGCTCCGCTGATGCCGACGGGTGTGATGACGGCGTCGCATTCGCTGAAAGCTTTTTCGAAGGCGTCGATCATGAGAGTGCGCACTTTTTGCGCTTTTTTATAGTAGGCATCTTGGAAACCGGAAGAGAGAACGTAGGTACCGAGCAGGATGCGTCGCTTGACTTCTCTGCCAAATCCCTCTTTACGGGACAGTTCGTAGACTTGCTCGAGTGTTTTGGCCTGTTTGGATCGGTTGCCGTAGCGGATTCCATCGAAGCGGGCCAAGTTGGTGGAGGCTTCGGCCGTTGCGAGGATGTAATAGACAGCGATGGAGTATTTGAGAATATCGAGATCGATGTCGACGATTTTGCAACTCAGTTTTTTAAAGACATCGACGGCCTTTTCGAAGTTTTCGCGCATTTCCTCATTGAGATTTTCTAGGAATTGGCGGGGGATGCCTAATTTAATGTCTTTGAGATGAGGTTCTAAATGGTACGATTCTTGAGGAAGATCGAGGCTGGTCGCATCGTGTTCGCAGTGACGGCCCATGACTTCCATCATGAGAGCGGCATCTTGCACATTCGTTGCAAAAGGTCCGATTTGATCGAGTGAAGAACCAAAAGCGACTAGGCCATATCTAGAAACTCTGCCATAAGTGGGTTTGTATCCGACGATGCCGCAAAAGCTTGCCGGAAGGCGAATAGAGCCGCCTGTATCGCTGCCAGTTCCCAAAAGAGCCAACCGGGCACTGACCGCTGCGGCCGATCCCCCGGAGGAGCCGCCAGCTACACATTTGAGGTTCCAAGGATTGTTGGCTGGGAAAAAGGCCGAATTTTCATTCGACGAGCCCATGGCAAATTCGTCCAGATTGGTCTTGCCGATAAGAAGGGCATCCTCTTGTTCCAAGAGGCGAACAGCCGTGGCATCGAATGGAGCTTTGTAATTGGTTAAAAATTTGGAAGCGCAGGTGGTGATTTCTCCGGCAATATGGGTATTGTCTTTGATGGCAATTGGAACGCCTGCTAATTTGCCGAGCGGGAGATTTTTAGCCCTTTTATGGTCAAGGTGCTCTGCTTTGATGAGGGCCCTTTCGCCCAGCACATTTAAAAAGGCACCTAGTTCATGATTATGAGCCTGAATCCGCTTAAGATAATATTCGATGATCTGGACGGCTTTGACTTCGCCTTTGATAAAGGCATTGCGCAACTCCGTTGCAGAAAAGTGATGCAGCTTCATTGTTCCTTCATAATGGGCGGCACGCGCACCATTCCTCCGATCTGATCCGGCGCATTGGCCAAGAACTGCTCGCGGAGAAAAATATCTTTGACCTCATCTTCCCGCATCTGGTTTTTGAGCATGGAGCGGAGCACGTAATTGCAGGAGGGGACCCCTTCGGTATCCACTTCTTTGAGTTGCTCAATATAGCCGAGAACCTTCTGCAACGAGGAGCGGATCTCTACTTCCTCTTCAGAAGTGCATTCCAGCCGGCAAAGCTTTGTTAAATGGGCAAACTCTTGATCGTTCATAGCATATAGCTTACATCATCTGGGGAGATTTCGTCGACAAAGAAATCAAAAATCAGTTATTATCCGATTAACGGAGGTTTCTATGAGATGTATTAAGTTTCTTGCAATGCTCCTGATTGTCATCGGAGCGTTGAACTGGGGTCTTATCGGCTTTTTTGGCTATAATTTGATCGGCGACCTATTTGGGGGCGAAATGTCCACGGGCGCCCGAGTGGTCTTTGCGCTCGTTGGAGTGTCGGGACTTGTTGGTCTTTGCTGCTTATTGCGCCATTGCTGCTGCAGAGGTTGCTGTAAGTGTGGTGATTCCAATTGCAAATGTGGGTCTAACTGCAACTGCGGTTCTAATTGCAAATGCTGCAAAAAAGAATAGGCCATGGAGGGGAGGATTGATGTTTGACCGAGTAATCACTCTCAGTAAAACGAAAATCCTCCCTCTTGCCACAGTCTACGGCCTCTCGTCTCTCTTTTTCCTAGCCAACTTTTATTCTTGGGGATTTTCGCCCATTTTCCTTTTAGCACCTCTGTATGGGGTTTTTTGGATCTATTTTGAATCCTATATCATTCATAAAATCACATCCGTCGATGTTTTGGAACTTGTCACTAGATCCAAAACACCCTATTTTCTTCTCCTTGCAATGTGGACATCCTTGATTTTTTACGAACCAGAATCTGCGTTCGTTCTGAATGGATTCGCTATTTTTATGTCGTTCATTATCAATATTTTGTCTATGATCCTTCTCATCCGTTCCCTTCCTTTTTCAGCCCTTCGTTCCACAGTTACAGTTTTCATTTCTTCTATTTCTTTATTTGTAATTACTTTAATTGCAATGCTATTCGTCCGTTTTATTTATATTAATTTGCATAATTAATACTTAATTGCGAAAATTAAGTTATAAAACGGAAAAAATATATGAATCCTTGGCTCACCATTTGGACGCAACCTCGAGCAACGATTGCAGAGATTGTCCGAGAAAACCCAAATCGATCGATTTGGTGGCTCTCGGCGATCTATGGATTTTCTAGCATCCTCAACTCTTTCCAAACAGCTCTTTTAGGCAACAAATTAAACATTGCTGCGATTTTCTTGATTGCGATTGTCTTGTGCCCCATTTGGGGATATATCAGTTTTTCGATCTGGAGCTGGGTTGTTTCGTTTACGGGTAAATTATTCAAAGGCGCAGGCACGTTCAAAGAGATTCGCGCGGCCTATGCCTGGTCTTGCGTCCCGCTCATTGTGAATGTCCTCCTTTGGTTTCTCTTAGCGGCCCTGTTCGGCAGGGCCCTTTTTACAGAAATGAAAGAGACGCAAACGTTTACACAGGCCCAAGTCACGCTTCTCTTTGGGATTTTGATCATCCGCATTGCGGTGGCCATTTGGTCCATCGTCATCTACTTGAACGCTCTAGCAGAGGTTCAAAAATATAGCGTCCTGCGTGCAATCGGGAACGTCATAGTGGCTGCAGTCATCGTGGCGATCTTCTTTTATCTTCTTTTACTCATCGGATTTAGTGGCGTAACCGCAACAAACCTAAGGTGGTCTTTATGAAAAATTCAATGAAAAAACTTGGAATCTGGGCGCTTGCGCTTTTTCTTTTGGCTTCTCATGTTTTCGTTCGCGCTTCCCTTCACGCCGATGAGGGCAGCTCTTGGAAAGCAATCACCGCTAAAACCGGCGATTGCCGCATCTCGTTCCCTTCCGTTCCAAAACTCATCCAGCAATCGCTTAAGGTCTCAGAACAAGGCCACAAACTCAGCTACGATGTCTATCTTGCACCGCTCACCGAACAATCGCTCTGCCTCCTCCTCGTAGCCACCTACCCCTTCCCTCTCAAAGGGGGCCATGAACTCGCCGGTATCGAAGGCCTTCTCAATGGAATCTTAGGCCAAAACCCCGATAACAAGCTCCTCTTCGCCAATGTGATCGACCATTCGGGCCACAAGGCTGTCGATTTCATGGTGCAATCCTCCACCTCCTATTTCCGCGGACAGGCCCTCATGGTCGGCAACAAGCTCTATCTCCTCGCCATCGAGGGCAAAGCAGGCGCCTTGGATGAGAAATCATTCAATAAGTTTGCTGGCTCGTTTGCTTTGACGAAATAATAATATCGATGTCGCCTTTGCACATAGGACGAATAATGATCTTATCATAGAGGTCTCTTTTCACCGCTCTTTTTTGTATGCCAGTGGTCCACAATTGGTCCACGGAATCAAATCGATCTATAGGCATGAAGGGCTTCTTTTGCTGCCTTTTCATGATTGGTCATTGGAACTGGATATTTTTTGCATCCAGCACGATGCTTTTCATCATACCAAGCGTGAATAGCTTTAGATGAGAAATCCCGGAGTTCGGGAACCCATTTTTTAATATAAGTACATTCAGGATCGAATTTCTTCTGCTGGTTCCAGGGATTGAAAATACGAAAATAAGGTTGAGCATCGCTTCCTGTGCTAGCCACCCATTGCCAATTCCCGTTATTCACAGCTGGGTCGTAATCAACCAAGCTTTGCGCAAAGTATTTTTCACCCCATCTCCAATCGATATGTAAGTCTTTGATGAGAAATGAGGCTGCAATCATTCGAACGCGATTATGCATAAAGCCTGTTTCATTCATCTCTCTCATTCCTGCATCGACAATTGGAAAACCGGTAGAACCTTCGCACCATTGCTGATAAGCTTTTTTGTTGTAAGACCACTTGATCTTATCAAATTTAAGATGGAAAGCACCTTTAAAGACGTGAGGAAAGAAAAATGCAATCGATGTAAAAAAGTCTCGCCAGTAGAGAGCTCGGATCAGCTCGTGATGCCGACTTAAATTACGGCAGATTGCCGCATAAACTTCGCGAGAGGAGCAGACGGTGAATTTCAGATAAGGGGAGAGACGCGTAGAGTATTCTTCTGCTGGAAAATCTCTCAGCTTTCCATATTTACCAAAAGAACCTAATTTTTTGAGAATTTTGAGAGCCTCCGATCTTCCTCCGATCAACTCATTCTCTACAGTTGGCTTGGGAAAGGATGACTTATCTTCTGCAAAGGGGACTGATCCACGGAAGTAATTGGTCTCTTTGGTTTGCACGGGAGGCAACACTTTCTGTTTTGAAGCATTGCGAAAATAGGGTGTGAAAATCGTGTAAGGCTTGCCATCTTTTTTCAGAGTCTCTTCAGGTGGATGGAGGAGAGCATCATCGAATGAATAAAATGGAATGTGGCCTGTTTTGCAGACTTTTTCGAGCTTTTTGTCTCTTTGTAGGCTGTAGGGAGTATAATCCCGATTTACAATCAAAGCTTCGATGTTGAGTTCGCGGATACATTTGCTCACAACTTCTTCGGGCTTTCCCTTAAAAAAGGAGAGCTTACCTCCTTTTTTCTTCAGCTGGTTTTCGAGATCTTTGAGAGATTCAATCATAAATTTCAGGCAATGATCGCTTCTAAAAGGATTTCTCTCGATTTGTTCTGGCGTAAAAATGAAGGCAGGAATGACAGCTTCCGAAGACTTCAATGCAAAAATAAGCCCTGTATTATCCTCAAGTCGCAAATCGCGCCTGAATAAAAAGAGGGATTTTCGAAACTTCTTCTCCATTTTTATTCCTTTGCGATGTGCTTTGCCAATTGGCTAAAAATAAGAGCATGAAACGGGTAAAGACTATACCAATAAAACCTACCCCAAACTCCATTGGGCCGAAATGATGCTGTTTGTTTCAAAATCCCTCCTGTTTCATGAGGGATGATCTCAAATTCAAGCCACGCTTCACCTGGCAATTTCATTTCAGCATAGAGAAGTAAGCGTCGATTTTTTTCATCCGCTAACAAAACGCGCCAGAAATCCAGAGCATCTCCTACTTTTAGCCGCGTCGGATGAGTTCTGCCTCGGCGCAGCCCAATTCCTCCCACCAATTTATCCAGAAAACCCCTGAGTTTCCAAGCCCAATTCATAGCTGACCAACCTCGATCTCCTCCTAGAGACCAAATTCGTTTTTGCACTTGTTCTATAGGACAAGAAAAAGCAATGGTGCGTTTATCGCTCAAGATGCCAAATCGAGGAACCTGGACGTAAATGGAAAGATCTGGATTTAAAGTGGAGCCGCTTAAAGTATCTTTCCAGCTTGAAGGCACCCAATCTTCTTCGATGCGGGTGAAAGCAAGTTTAACAGCCTCTTCGTAACTGAGAAGTTTTCTGGGAAACAGCGTTGTGATTCGATTTTCTTTACATACGACGTTATTCATGAGACTTTCGACAAGGAAACGGGCTAGTGAAAAGCTCGTACTTGTTACAAAAAATAGCCAATAGGAAGAAAGGCGTGGGGTAAGGACTGGGACCGTGAAGATTTTTCGCTTTAATCCTCTGATTTGCGCGAATTTCAATAAAAGCTCTTTGTAGCTCATGACATCAGGTCCTCCAATTTCAAAAGATTGGTTAAAACACGTTGGATTGCCAAGGATCAGAGTCAAATAAGTTAAAACATCTCGTACAGCAATGGGTTGAGTTAAGTTGTTAAGCCATTTGGGAGCAATCATTACGGGCAGCTTTTCAACCAAATCTCGGATGATTTCAAAGGAAGCACTGCCAGAGCCGATGATGATCCCCGCCATTAAAATCGTTACAGGAACTTTTCCCATCTTGAGGATTTCTCCTACCTTTTTTCTGGAGGTTAAATGACGGGAAAGATGCTCTTCATTGGAGAGACCACTCAAATAGATGATTTGTTTTGCTTGCGTGTTTTCCAAACGGCTTACAAAATTTTTTGCAGATGTTGCTTCCAATTCAGAAAATTTTTGCGAATAGCTCATTGAATGGACGAGATAGTAAGCTGCATCGATATCAGCGGGAATCTTTAGCAAAGAGGAAGGATCAAGGAGATCAGCTTCAATGACATGAAGTTGGGACTGAAATTTCTGAGGAGTTTCAATCCGATATCGGCTTCTTACTAGAGCATAGACCTCATGCCCCTCTTCTATCAAACGGGGAAGGAGGCGAGTTCCAATATACCCATTAGCTCCAGTAAGTAAGATTTTCATAGCCCTCTTTTAAAAACTATCTATAAGCTAATAGTCCACAAGTAAGCTATGAAAATTGCCGGAGTATCTCTCCAACTCGTAACTATTCCGAATTTTGTGATGGAGCGTTTAATTTTCATAAATTGTTAATAATAAAATAGATAAAACATTTCCGCGGCCAACCTCTAATTCCATCCAACTGTTCACTATTTTTGTCTGTTCAATATATATTGAACAGTATATTATACTGAACAGTAGGAGTCGCAATGAAAGGTCGTTTTTTAGTAAGTTCCAATGAAGATCCAGCAGAAGGGAATGTCTATGCAGATAAGTCTTCCCTTGTCATTGATTGGCTGCTTCGAGAAGGGCTTTCCAAAGAAAGCTTCTCATTGAGAGAAGTTGCTAAAGAAGCGGGAGTAAGTCTCGGTCTAGTTCAGCGTGTTTTCAATATTCTGGTACTGAAAGGACTTCTGCAAGTTGAAGGAATAAGAACTGCCAAGAGGTTTTCATTTAATGAGCCAAAAGAACTTCTAGAAAGCTGGTTAGGGCACTATAGCATCGTGAAAAAATGCAAAATCCGAACGTATCGTTCTGCTCTTTCTGGAAAGTCAGAATGGTTCAGGGCTTTAAAGAAATCAGGACTCGAGCAAAACGTAATCTTGGCCCTTCATTCAGCAGCCGAAGCATTTGAGCTTAAGAACACCAATCTGGAAGGATTAGAATTGTATGTCCTTGATCCTTCGATTAGACCGAAATTGGAAAGCGCCCTCCAATTAGAACCGCAAGAAAGAGGGTACGAGGTTTTATTGATCGAGCCGTACTACAAAATGCTGCTCAAGCAAAATAGGAAGGACGGTAAAGAAATTGACATTTGCCCACTCCTCCTTACTTTTTTAGATCTTTATCATTTTCCCCTACGAGGACAAGAACAAGCAGAATTTATAGCTCAGCGAGCCCCAGAATTGAAACGCATCTACAAACATCTTAAGCACAAATGAAACAGATTCAAGAAGACAAGATCATTTCAGAATTTTTAAAATCAATGGGACCCTGGCGAGAGTTCGTTGTTATCGGGGGCGGTTTTGCTCTTTTCATATATAAGCTTTACCTTACCGATCCTAAGCTCGAGAATCTCCCTGTTGGAACGCGTGTTTTAGGCATTCGCCAAAGTCAGGCAGATCTTTTCTCCCATTGCAATAGATGAAGTACCCTGTTGTAGGAACTTGAAAGCCGTTTTTCCTAAGCAGCCATTGGTAGATTTCCATTTGCCTCTTGTAGCTTAACTGCCAATCGGCACCGATCTTTGTGGGTGCGTTTGTCGATGCCTTTCACAGCGTTACCTTTAGTTTGAGTTTCAAAGGTTAGCTGCTGGGCTATGGCCAATTGTTGTAGGCGAGTGGTCCACAAATGGTCCACGGCTGTGAACCGCACTTTGGGCTGGTTTTGATGTTGTTGCATAACCAGCTCATTTTCAGTACGATGAAATCTGAAAAAAAGTGGGGCAACCTGGATTTGAACCAGAGACCGACGGGTTATGAGTCCGCTGCTCTAACCGCTGAGCTATTGCCCCATAAGGGGAACAATTTATCTGATCGGCGTTTAATATTCAAATCCATAGGAAAGAGTGCAAGAGAGAATGGGCGTGATTTGGAGTTGGACAAAGCGCTGGTGGTCGTGTTTGGTGGAGAATTGGTAGCCGAGTGTGGCGGGAATGTTGATGAAAGGGCCGATCTTGGGGATGATGGAGGGTGGCCCGGGCAGATGATAGGCGCCGCCTGTAAAACCAATGCCGAAATAGGGGCCCTTGTTCAGTGTGGGGTAATAGAGATAGGAAACTTGGCCGTAGGCATATTGCCAAACTTGGAGGCCGGCGCCAAAATTGTAATCCAGGACGTGATGGGTGTTGAGCCAACGGCGACCAAAGGCGATGTCGGCACTTGTGACGAGGTAAGCGCGAAGGTCAGTACTGCCAAAGAATCGGGGACCGAGGGCCGTGTAGGTAAAGGCGGTTTTGGGCGGAGTTAGTTCATAGGAAGCGATGTCTGGTTGCTCTGCATTCAGAGAAAGGGCCAGTAAGAGAATGAGTTTTTTCATGGACAAAGAGTATGGGGTGGGGGTGGTTTATTTACAAGTTCTTTAAGTGGCAGGTGTGGTCGTTGACGAGACCGACGGCTTGCATGTAGGCGTACATGATGGTAGGGCCGACGAACTTGAAGCCCCGTTTGATTAGGTCGGCGCTGAGGGCTTTGGAGCACTTGAATCGCCAGATGTAGGCGTCGAAGCTGCCGAATTCTTTTTGGATTTGGAGGAAGTGTTTTGCGTTGTTGACGGCGGAGAGGATTTTGGCTTTGTTGCGGATGATGTTTGGGTTGGTGAAGAGAGCGGCAATGGTTGCTTCGTCAAAGGCTGCGACTCGGGCAGGGTCGAAGTTGGCAAAGGCTTGGCGGTAGCCTTCTCGCCGTTTGAGAATGGTCAGCCAGGAAAGACCGGCTTGCGCGCCTTCGAGAATGAGGAATTCAAAATGGACTCGATCGTTGTGGACCGGTACGCCCCACTCGGTGTCGTGGTAGGCTTCGTAAAGGGGATTATTGGGCGGAACCCAGGGGCAGCGCTTGATCATGAGTTGAGATTATAGCAAATGAAGTATTTTAGACGAAGAAACGGGGATAACAGATCATATAAATTAATGTAAACAATGTTAAAAATTTTAGTTTATTTAATTAAACTGAATTCCTGTTATTATGCTTGCGATGAAGGAAAAAGAGACGGGTAAAGCTTTTCTTTGGGCCAATTTGCTTAGCGAGCCGCTATTTACGCTCTATGGGTTTTTGGGGTTTATTCTCTATAAGGACTTGGGAGCTTCGGCTTTTGCTATCTCGACAATGACCGTGCTGAAACCGGTGGTGACGGTGCTGTCGTTTTATTGGGGCGGGGGACTGAAGTCAAAGGCTTTATGGTCAGGGTTTTTAATGCGAGCGCCATTTTTGCTTTGCCCTTGGGTCAATGAAGCCTGGTATGTGATTTTCTGCGCCGTCAATTATATGTTCTTTTACCGAGCGGGAATCCCGGCTTGGGTGGAAATGTTAAAGAGAAATTTGAAAGAGGGGAAGCGGGAGCGGTGGTTCTCGATGAGCTCTGCGCTGGCCTATGCCGAAGGCGTGGTGCTGTCGCTGGGGATGGGAGTACTTCTGGATAAGGACCCGGAGATTTGGAAATACTTGTTTTTTGGTGCCGCGGCCCTCGGCTTAATGTCATTGGGGCTTTTGGGGCGGATCGAAGTGAAGGAAGAACCACAGCAGCGGCCAAGTTTAAAAGAATTAGTGATTCGTCCTTGGCGCGATAGCTGGGAGTTGATCCGCAAACGGCCCGACTTCTCGCTCTTTCAATGGGGCTTTATGCTGTGCGGATTCGGGATCATGCTGGTTCAGCCGGCGATTCCGGCGTTTGCGGTCGATTGGCTGGGCATCAGTTATTTGGAAATGGCTACCGCAGTGTCGATTGCAAAAGGGCTTGGGTTTTCACTCAGTTCGCCGATTTGGGCGCGCTGGTTTGAGAAGACATCGATTTTTAAAGTGTCGAGCGCAGTATTCTTGTCGGTTGGATTATTTCCACTGCTCTTAGCCTTCTCTCCATTTGGTTTAGCCTTTTTCTTCCTCGCCTATTTTTGGTATGGCGTGGGCCAAGGCGGCAGCCACTTGGTATGGAATCTCTCCGGACCTGTCTTTGCCGGAAAAGAGGACAGTTCGCGCTATACAGGCGTGAATGTGGCGATGGCCGGACTGCGTGGAGCTGTAGCTCCTGGTCTAGGCAGCATTCTTGTGATGGTGTGTGGCCCTATTCAAGTCCTCTGTCTCGGTGGGCTTTTCTGTTTTGCCAGCGGTGCCTGGTTCTTTCGAAAGAAATCACAAGACCTGCAGGTTGCAGAATAAAAAGTTTTATTTGATCCTAAAGTGGCCTAACGCTATACCAAGGTTATGCGCACCTTGTGTTCTATTGCCGCTCTGAGTTTGATGGCCTCGGCTTTTGCCGATGGGGTGGAGGATTATGCTGCTTCGAATGACCAGGTGGCCATCTTTGTGACGCGGACGGATGGGGTGCCTGAAGATGTAAAGAGTGCGACGGATCCTTATTTTGAAGGATATATTCAGGCATTGGTCGACATGCATTACTCGGAATATCGGGTGATTGTGATTGTGAAGCAGAAGCAAGTCTGGTTGGCCAATTTGCCCCCCAATGGTTTGACCGCAAATTCGATTATCAATTTTGTAAAGGACGTGCCCGGAGTTGAGGAAGTGCATGTGATCGAAGGCGTGCCTCCAGAAGATGCGGAGCTGAGGGAAAGGTATGTGCGCAGACCGACCACAACTGGCGTCTGGTTTCCCCAGATGACGGAGTTGTTTCAACCGCTGATTGCCGATCCTAGGGGTGTGACGTACATTTTGGGTTACCGGAGTGGCGACCATGTGATTGGAAATAAAACGGTCAACATCGCTTTGGGCGATGATTTTGCGATCTATCGCTGGATCGACGCGCTTTGGCATGCAGATGTGCAGATCGGGATTGAGGCGGGCATTTGGTCGGTATTCAACATGGATCCTCATCCGAATTATGTGCTTGGTGGTGGTACGGAATTGGTCAATACCGACTTTTATGTGGGGATTCCGGTTACATTTGCTCGGGGCAAGTGGTCGTTTCGATTGAGGGCATATCACATTTCAGGTCACTTGGGAGACGAGTATATGGTGAACCACCCGAATGTGGTGCGGCTCAATCCAAGTATCGAGGCGATCGATTTCTATACTTCGTATCAGGCGACGAATGCGGTGAGAGTGTATGTGGGCCCTGGCGGCTATGTGCATAGTGATCCGACGTTCCCCTGGCAGCCGATGTATATTCAGTATGGAACGGAAGTGCGCTTTTTGGGCACCCATTTCTACTATCAAAAACTCAATGGAACTTGCTTTATCGCCATGCACTGGCGCAATTTGCAACAGCTCGATTGGAACTTCGACGGCACGTACCGAGCGGGGTATGAGTTTTCGAAGTTGCAGGGGATTGGACGCAAGCTCCGATTCTTCGTCGGTTATCACCACGGCTACTCGCTCGAAGGGCAATTCGCCAAAGAGCGGACGCACTATTTCGAGTTTGATTTTAATTACGGCTTCTAAGTAGACTCCTCGCACTGGATTTAAACCAATGATCTTGGCATTCTTAGCCACCATCGACCTGTTCATGTATTGGCAGCCATCGGCTAAAGGAGATGAGATTCTTTCGCAGCCGCTCTTAGCCCAAATCCGCAAAAGTGTCGAGATTCAAAGTTGGGATCTAGACAAAGGCGAAATCGAGAACACAACGGTGTTCTGGAGTTTGGGGCCAAGGATGAAGACGTTTGATTTTGCCTCGGTGCCGAAAGAGAAATTGGTTCTTTTTCTTTGGGAGCCGCCGACAGTGGAGCCTGAAGGGTATGATTTAGTCCAACACTTCGGCAAAGTGTACACCTGGGACGATGATCTTGTCGACAATGTCAAGTTTTTTAAGTTTTATTATCCGGAACTGCAGTCGCGCGGCGAGGTGGTGCCGTTCAAAAAGAAGAAGTTTTGCTGCATGGTAGCCAGAAAGCAAAAGAGTAAACACCCGAAAGAATTGTACTCGGAACGGCTGAGGGTGATTCGTTACTTTGAAGGAAAGAAGGGATTTGATTTGTATGGTAAAGGTTGGAAAAAAGGGAAGGGGGCGATTCCCGATAAGAAAGCGGTGATTCGAGAGTACAAGTTCACTTTTTCCTATGAAAATATGAAAGACGTAAAGGGGTATGTGACGGAAAAGATGTTTGATTGTTTTGCGGCAGGGACGGTGCCGATTTATTGGGGCGCAAGCAATATTACAGACTATGTGCCTGAAAGGTGTTTTGTGGATCGAAGGAAGTTCAAGAATGAAAAGGAGTTGGTGCGTTTTTTAGCAAAAATGAGTCCAGAGACATACCAAGGTTATTTGGATTGTGCAGAGGAGTTTTTAAAAAGCGATCAGGCCCAGTTATTTTCGGTAGAAAATTTTGTGAAAATCTTTCAGACGATACAAAATCCATCTTCATAGATCGGCCCATGAGGCCCAATCGGCAATTTGTTTTCAAAGAATTTGCGCAATACAGATACTCCTTGCGCCCCCGTCTGGATGCAATAAAAGCAGTTGGAAACCCATTCTGAGCCTTGGATTGTGCCGGTGCGGCGATTGAGCTGGAAGCGAGAGGTGATTTTGGCGCGCCAGTAGTCTAGCTCGCCGAAAAGAAGAACGGGATTCGGAGGGCAGGAACCGGTTTTGCGGCGCACTTCTTCGAGACCGTATTCAAAGTCCACGCCGATGCCGCCGGGTAGGAAGATGGGGATGTCGAGGAAGAATTCTGATTGCCGCTCGACGAGTCGATCGAGGCGATAAGTCATTTTGGCATCGATGTATGGATTTTGTTTTTGTTCGTTGATAACCTCGGATCGGAAATCGACGATGTTGGCGCAGGAGATGATGTTGAGAGCACGGGCAACTCGATTGCCCACTTCCATAGCGCCAGGGCCGCCACCGGTCAGAAGCGCGATGGGGGTGCTGTGGCAAAGAAGAGGGTGTTGGACTTGGTCCCGCAAATCGAGCACGCCTTGCAAAAGAGTGGTGAGCTCTTTTTCAAAAGCACTTTCCAGTAGATTAGAACCATACACTCCGAAAATGATCGCTTTGCGAAAGGACTCGACGAGCGGCAGCGGGACAAAAAGGCCGGTTTCTTTTTCAGGGCGAAGGACGTATTGGAGAATGGTTTCACGATCGACCCAGAAGACGGGAATACCGAATTTGGCTAGATCAATGAGGAGAGAGCGATCTTCATGTGAGAAAAAGCCGTCGTGCGTGCAGGATGGATATTGGAAATAAATTCGCTTGAGGCAATGAGTGACGATGTCGGAGAGGAGGATTCGCTTCAGAAGCGGCGTTGGGAAATGGCGAGAGAGGAGGACGCCTTGCGATGTGATGAGGCCGTCTTCGATGGCCTTTAAGAACGGGTATTGAGGTTGATGTTCGAGGTATTTTTCGACGATGAGGGCTTGGCGTGAAGGATGAGAGAGACCGGGGAAGTCGTGTTTATAGGGGTCGCGTACGATCCAATCTTGAGATTGGAGGTTTTGCATCTGAGTGCCTTTGACAATGAAAACGGAGGCGAGATGGCTTTCGGGTTGGGGGGCCGTCTTGAACGCTTTTACTAAGCTTTTGGGATCTTCTAGGGCGCTTTGGAGTTGGTCGCGATCGGAGAAGAACACGTGTTCGCGGTGGGGTTCGAGGGTATAGAATTCGAGAGGAATGTCGTCGAGGACTTGGTTAGATAAGCCGAAAAGTTCGTAGATGTCGCCTGAGGCGTGTGTATCGGGTTGAAGGACGGAAGCGGAGGTGTGGTGGTAGCCTTGTGGAAGCAAATAGTCGACGACGCGAGCATAAACGGTGCGAACATGAAGAGGAGCGGTGCGGACGAGAAGAATTTCTCCGTCTCTAACAAGGCGGGGCACATTGGCATACCAGAGATGATGGAGGTGAAGAAGAAGACGTGTTTGGGAATAATTTTTCACGAGCGATTTGGCTAAAGTGGGCAAGAAGCTGTAAACGGTCGTTTCATAACCGATGATGCCATCTTTCAAAGAGACAAAGGCGACGGTTCTTCCGTCTATTTTTTCAAGGATGAGATCGCCACTTCCTTCCAGGCCGCCCAGCGAAAGGAGTGGACGCCCCTTTCGATCGGATCTGCCGAACATCCGCATCAGGTATTCTGGATCGCGCACGCGCCGGCGATCGTCTGCGGCAAAAAGCTTGCCGATATAGGCTCCTTCGGGCAATAGATCGAGCATCGCACTCGACAGATCGCCGATGGCCTCGAGTTCCACTTTGACGCGGACAGCATTGTTTTTCCGGTCCCATTCATATTCGCGGCCGATTCCGTTCATGCCGAGTTGTGCGAGGGTGCTTTTGAGATTGAAAAAGACAAGATGTGAATCGATTTGGTAACCGATGAAGGCAGGAGAGATGTCCTCGATGAGGACGGTGGCCAATTTTCGCTTTTCATCGATCGGTTTGAGATCAATGATTCGTCCATCCGGTGTGACGAGGTCGAAATGGCCTTGGGCTAGATAGCTTTCCATATTTCCAAGGTAACAAAGAGTTGAATAAAATCGGAGGGGGAGTTTACAATCGTCCTCCAATTAGGAGGGATCATGATAACTGTACAACCAGGAGAAGCAGGTTTTCTTCAAAGACAATGGGAAATTGCACTTGTGTCTATTTGGAAGGATGCTGAGTTGAAAGTGCTTGAGGAAAGTCCAGAAAAATATAAGTTTAAGTGTCCTCTCTGTCATCAACAAGCGATCGCATTAGGAGTTGCTTCCTATTTGGTCATGAATCATTCTGTTAAAATAATCGATCAGACTGCTTATTTTGGCTCTGAAGTCACTACAGCCAAATGCTCCGAATGTTCCAAAACAATCAAATTTGTGGGAAGTATTTATTGGCAACTGAAGACGAAAGTTTTTTCATAAATCTATTTTTTCCAGTGTGCTTTGCGCAGGCTGTAGATGAGAAAAGGTAGGAGACAGAAAATGGCACCGGCGCCGATGAGGAAGGATTCGAATTGGATAAGGCCACCCGTATCGAGTTGGCTTGGGGGAAGAAAGCCGAGAATGAAACCGGAGGTGGAGCCAAAGATGCCGAGGAGACAGATAATCCAGAGTCCGGGGAGGCCGCCGGGGACTTGGTAGGCTCGCTGGATGTGGGGATGTTTATGTCTAAGACGAAGAGCCGCAATGAAGAGGAGAACATACATCATCATATATAGGATGGAGGCGAGGGCGACGAGAATCCAATAGGAGCTGCTGACGGAAGGCATGAAGAGGAAGACAAAAGAGAGGCCGGTGACGATGAGGGCTTGGGTGATGAGGATGTTCACGGGCATCCCTTTTTCGTTTGTTTTGTGGAAGATGGGTGGAAGGTCGCCGTGTTCGACAGTGGCATAGAGGCCGCGGCTGGGGCCGACGATCCAAGTGCTCATCATGCCGAGTGCGCCAAAGGTCATGATCGCGGCAATAACGGGGGTGGCCCATTTCATATTGAGCATTTCGAAAAGGAGACTAAAGGCTTCCATGCTACCGGAGGCGAGCTCAATTTCCTGATTGGGGACAATGGCCGCTATGGCAAGTGCGCCGAGGACGGAGAAGATGAGAATGAGGGTTGCGGAAAGGAAGATGGCTCTTGGATAATTGCGTCGGGGATCTTCTACGTCATGGGCATGAACGGCAGACATTTCCATTCCAGCGAGGCCTAGGAGAATGCCAGAAAGAAGAACGAGCTGTTGGACGGAGGCGAGATCAGGAAAGAAATTAGACCGGGAAAATTCAAATTGCATCGGATGGCCGCTGAACATCCACCAAAAACCAAGAATGATGATGAGAGCGATCGGAATCATGGTTCCGAGAAGGGCGGAGAGCGAGCTGATCCAACCAGAAACGCGCATGCCGAGGAAGTTCACGAAGGTCATCGGCCAAAAGGTAGCAAGGATCATGAAGAGGACAAATATTTTATTGGTGGCCAAGCTTGGGTCGAAGATATAGGCGAAGGTGGCGGCGATGAAGGAGAGAATGGTGGGATACCAGATGACATTTTCGATCCACTGAAGCCAAATGGCTAAAAATCCGAGGCGGGGACCTAGCGCTTCGCGGACCCAAGTGTAGACCCCTCGGTCGGGGTAGCTACTGGCGAGTTCTGCGGAGACGAGGGCGACGGGGATGAAGAAAAAAACGGAGGAGAGGAAGAGGAAGAAAATGATCGACAGTCCATATTCGGCCAGAAGTGGAAAGTTTTTGATATTGCAGATGGCCGCCACGTTGATGAGGGCGACCATGCCGATGGTCAGTTTTTTCTTAGTGGACATAGGCCCTTTGCCAGTAGGGGTGGCTTAGATCTTTTTCATAGCCATTTGTTACTGGATCGAATATTTTAGCAGGATCGAGATTTTCTCCATAGTATCTTTGCAGATATTTTTTTGTGTCATTGGGAATATTGACTTCGATGCCATCGAAAAGAGCCCGTTTTAGGGGAAAGACAGTTTCAAGGGCAACGGGCTCTGTGAATCTCCGTTCGCGGATTTGCCACCACTCGGGCAGGAATATGTTGTGTTCTAGAGCGAGAATGTATTGCAGTTGTCCAGGCAAAATTTTGAAATGGTAAATATCGACGAAGGTATTGCTTTGACGCACATAGATTTTCAAATAGCTTTTGGGGTAGTCGCGGCTAGACCAGTTTTGGACGATGTATTTTTTGGGATCCAATTTGTTTAAAAGGTGAGAGACGTTTTCGAAATCGGGCAAGAGAACGGCGATGTCGACGTCTTCATCCCAAGGGATGACACCTCCGTAACGGTATGCGCCGAGACAGGTGCCTGCATCGACCCACCAGGGAATGCCAGCTTGATCGAAAAGTGCGCCGATTTCTTTCAGAGCCGCTTTTTCGAAGGCAAGATTTTGTTCATCGCCAGGTCGCCGCGCATGGCCTTGCGACAGGAACCGCTCCGTTACTTTTCCAGGATCGAATCCATAGTTTTGCGGGTAGATTTCGGTGGAAAGGAGAGAGGATTCAATGCTGCGTTGGTGAGCCATACTTTTTGCTTCCAAGAGTGAGAGGCCTTTGCAAATAACGCCGAGGGCAAAACCGGGAATGGCTGCTACGGAACAGGAGGCCGTTTTGAGAGCAAAATATTCTTGGTATGTAAACCGATCGGATAGAACCAGACGCCCATCTATTTTTGTTGCAGTTTGACCGACAAATAGATACTGGCAGGGCGCAAGGAATGCATTGCCCCATTTTTCAAGCCCCGTCGCTTCGGAGTGAGAGGTATTTAGGAAGATGTTGGAGGTCAAAGCAAAATAAGAACAGACGAGCGGGATAAAAAAGGTCATGCATGAATTGACGAAGAAATCCCAACATTTATCGAGCATAAGTCTCTAGCGTTAGCCTATAAAAAAGTGGAATTTAATTCATACTTATTTTTCCCATTGGTAAAGGGAATTCGCGATGCAGAGCGGATAGTAGACTTCGATAAAGGCTTTTTCAAAGAGATCTTCTCCGAGAAAAATGACTTCGCGGTTGCCGTATTCTGCAAGATGAGGGCGGGGAATGAGGATCCCAGTCTCTTTCATTTCAGCCTCTAAAAAGCGGTCGTGAAAGAGAGCTTTGCCGTTTTGGAATTCAACAACGACAAATCCAGTTTTGGTGTTTACTAATTTCATAGCTTCTCCAGTGGCAAAAGCCGTTGTAATGGCGCTTGTGCCGACGATCATCGTGTTGCGAAGGAATCTTTTCATAGTTTTCCGTTGATTTGTTTAAGGGTTAGATTTGGATCTTCAATGACGCTTTTTAGAAGCTCGATTCGAGCTTGTGCGACCTCGATCGATGTTTCTAGGCGATTTTCTTGAAGGATGCGGGTGATTTGATCAACATTGATGCTCCTTATTTTTTCGCGGCCTTCATCCGAAAGGGGGAGTGCGGCGTTGGGAAGATAGATTAAGCTATTGTAGCACGGTCCTTTTTCTTCCGGAAAAGAGAGGCCATTGTCGATTTTCTTGAGGCCAAAAACATTAGGAGCTTTCTCGTAGACGAGGATGTTCCCTCCGTGTCCGTCTGCTTCTCCTGTTACCCACATGAGGATGCACATATCTTCCACATCTTTTTGGTCAAAGCGAGCCATGATTTCTGCATCGGTCAGGCTAAGCTGTTGTAAATCTTGTTGCGTTTCGAATAGAGATTTAGCATCGGGCACAAACTCCATGGCGGAACAAAGTTTTTCTTTATCGGCTGGCCCGAACTGCGGACGTTTGTCTGCGATATCAAAGAAAGTGTCGCTTTGGAAAATCGCAAGGGCTGTTTTCGGCGCGACATTCGCGACGTCGATCATGCGGGCAATGGAGGAGACGGCGACTTCTCGGAAGGGTGCGCGATAAAGTTGTGAGTTGAACCAAGAATCTTCCACTCCAACTGAAGCAAAGCCTTTCGGATTGTTGAGTGCGGAGATGTCCTCATCGATCGGTTTGACAACGGAGACGATCATTCCAAACTCATCTTTGAGGAAATACGAACCGCTAATCCCATCGGCGATGGGGACGAGTTGGTCGGGTCCGAGGACTTGGGTTTCTAGAAGAGCGCGGTATTCATCGCGTAAAACTCGGATTTCGTCTCGCCGCGCTTGGACTTCTTCTACGGTCCATTCATTGGAAGTATCTAAAGCTTTCGCCATGACTTCTCGTCCGAGCTGTGCGATCAGGTCATTTCGGTCTTTTCGCGGAGCTTTTAAAATGAGGGAGAGCTGTTGGTCAACCATTTTCAAAAGGCTGCGGAGTTGGAGCAGATCCTTTGTATCGAACATGGGAGTAGAAGTACTCGTAAGATCGGCTTCTTTGCAAACTTCTTCGAAACGGGGACGCCGCTCTTCTCTTGGAAGTTGGATGATTTCAGACATCTTCTCGTTGATTTTTTTTTGGATGCTCCAGAGTTTGAGAAGTTCCGATGTGACGGGTTTTGGGAATTTGAGGTCATCCATCGGATGGATATCGTGGAGTTTTTTCTCGAGTTCATCGAGCATGTGCCTTCGATTTTCGTACGGCGCTCTGATGATTCCAGAAAGTTCACGATCGACGAGATCCATCATTTCGTGACATTTCTTCATGTCCGTGGTGTTGGACCCAGGAAAATCATAATCCAAATCTGAAGAATAATCTGTATCTAGTTCAATCATAACGCCTCTTTTTTTCAAAAGAGTGTAATCCCTCGATTTATTTAATTTCAATCCTCTTTAAATAAAGAATTAAATGCATTGGTAGAAGTTTTTTTAAATGATGGAGTTTTGGGGTCAAACTCTTCACAAAAGTTCATTGCTTCCCGGTCTCGGATGAAGTCAGTGCCTGGGACATTGCAGTCATTGGGCTTGCCGGGGGCGTAATGGCGGCAGCCTTTGCAGACATGGAGGTCTATCCCACAATATTTACATTGGGCTCGAAAGCCGATTTTGCTCTTCTCTTCTGAAATTATTTCATGACACTTCCAACAGTGCATCATAACTTCTTGGCTCTGACAAATTTCTTATCCAAAATAAGAATATATTCCCAATTGGGATCGGAGTCGGCATTGTCGCCGATGGTGACGTTGTCACCTGCTTGGATGTCTGGCGATTCGATTTGCCACTCAGTATCTACAAAAATCATTGTGCCGGCTTTGATGAGATCGGTTTCAACGGTTGTCCCATTTTCTCGATTGACGAGACGATAGGGATATTCGGTGAACCAACGGGTATTTTGGGTAACTGCAATCGAATCATTGATCTGCCAGTTCAGCGCAACAGGAATGTCGTAGATGCTCACCGACCAAGCAGAGCCATCCTCTAACTCGATTGTCTCTCCCATTTTGATCAGCGTGTGCGGCATCGAAGTTCGAGTCGGATACCGATCGAAAATGTAATCGCACTCAGCGGCGATAAGGAAAGCGGGTAATAACAAACACCATTTCATAAAAGCTCCGTGAAGGAAAGGCAAAGACGATACTCTAGATTTGTTTTTCAGAAAAGATTTTTTTCTATAGAGAGAAGATATGCGACTGTTTTTTCTTCTTTGTCTTTTCCTCTCGCTCTGGGCTAAGCCGCCTGATTTATTCAAAGTTGGCGCAGGGGTTTTTGATTTCACCCGTGAAAAACACCAAACCTTTGAGTTGGATTTGGAATACAAGTTTTGCATTGCAAAATCGCCTTTTGAATTTCTGACCTTCCGACCGCTCGTCGGGATCATGGGCACGGCGAGAGCTTCTGGTTATGTTTTTGTAGGGATCGATTTTGATCTTCTTTTTTTTGATCATCTTTTGATTGCCCCGGGCTTTGCAGCTGGTTATTATTGGCAAGGGCATGGGAAAAATCTGGGATATCCCATTGAATTTCGATCAGGTGTCGAATTAGGCTGGCAGTTTTGCAATTGGCATCGCCTTGGCATTCACTTCTACCACCTCTCCAACGCCAGTCTCGGGTCGCGCAATCCCGGCGAAGAATCTCTCATCATGTTCTACGACATTCCAATTAAAAAAGGTTTTCCTTTTAGTAATTGAAATAATTACTATTAATTGATATTAATTATAATTATGAGTCAAGAATTGCCATTTGAACCTTTTTCTTTGTTTTCGAATCCACATCATCAAACGATCATTAGTTCGATGATGAACTTTCTATTCGAGCCAGCTTCTGATCAGAAGCTTATACAACTGCCTGATGGCGATAGGCTTAGCGTAGAGGTAACGACTCCAAGGGATTGGAAGCCAACGGATTTGACGGTTCTTCTCATTCATGGCCTTTGCGGATCGCATAAGTCTCCGAATCTCATCCGAATGGCTAAGAGATTAGAGTTGATTGGGATACGGACAATTCGGTTCAATATGCGGGGCTGTGGATCGGGAAAGGGGCTGGCTAAGAATATTTACCACAGTGGTCGGAGTGAGGACATTTTTGAGGTTTTGAAGGTTTTGAAGAAGGAGCATCCGGAGTCTCCGATTGTCCTGATCGGATATTCCTTGGGAGGGAATCTGGTTTTGAAGCTCTCTGGAGAGCTGAATAGCATTGGCCACCATTATCTCAAGGGAGTCGTGGCCGTAAGTCCTCCAGTAGACCTCTATTCGACCGTCCAAAAGCTGGGAGATCCAATCAATGAAAGGTATGAGCGGTATTTTTATAAGCTTTTGCGAGCTGACGTACATTATCGGCACCGGAAATTCCGCGACCTGCCCCGCGTTTGTCTTCCTAAAAGTTTAAAACTGTACGAGTTTGATCAAATTTACACAGCTCCGACTTGCGGATTTAAAAGCGCGATCGACTATTACAATAAGTGCAGTGCTGCGCATGTAGTCGAAGATATTGCCTTGCCTTGCCGGATCCTGCTCTCCGAGGATGATCCGATCATTCCTTCCAAAAGTCTAGACGGCTATCATCTTCCCAGCAATGTGAAAGTCTACAAGACAAAGAAGGGCGGCCACATGGGCTACTTAGCGGCCCCCACCTCCGCAAAGGGATTCTATTGGCTGGATTCTCTATTGATCGATTGGATTCAAGAGTTTTAATTTTTCATTTCCCACATTCGGGGAGGACTTTTAAAAGGGGCCTCTTTTGGAGTTGGAGGTACCATTCGGGGACCTGGCCAAAAACTTTATATCCCCAACCTGTGAGTCTATTTCGCACGACTGTATCGTAATGTCCCAAGCAAGAGGTGAGTTTATGGGGCAGGATGTTGGGGTGCATTTTTTGGGATTGGAATTGTTCAGCGACGATATCCAGGACTATCTCGTTGAGGCTTCTTGTCTCGGGATGATTCTGGAGGTAATGGAGAATGTAGGTCTTGGGTGGGAAGTGGAGGATGGCTTTTTCATGAGGAGAAAGCGGAGCAGGCGAAAATCTACATCGGTGAGCATGAAAGGGTCTTATTAAGAAGGGGCAACCACGAGAAAGAGAAATCATACTGTGCCACTTATTTGAGCGAATTGCTTGTTGAGGGAGCGCACGGAAAGGATCCAGAAAAGAACGGTGAAGGCGATGAGCGGCAGGAGGAAATGGGTGATGGAAAGGACGGAGCCGGTGCCGGCGATTTGGATGAGGACGATTTGGATCCAGGCAGCGCCCGATTTGCCGAGGCGCGAGCCGATGACATCGATGGCGGCTTTCCCTTTGACTTTGGACTCTTGGTCGAGCGGGATGTAGGACATCTCTTTGGTGGCGTCGAAGAAGGCATATTTAACGACTTTGGAGGAGACGTTTTGGAAGGCGCCGAAGGCGACGATGAGCATAAGGGGCGAAAGGCCGAGCGGGGCGCAAAGCGGAGCAATCCAATCTTGGTTGAGGAAAAGGAAAAGGAATCCGAGACTTGTGAGGCCGATCACCACAGGCGGAATTTGAGCGCAAAAGTGCCATCCGAGTCGTCGGATGATGAAGCCGCTGAAGAAAAGAGAAATTGTCAGAGAGCAGATTCCAACCCAGGAACTGACGGAGGCCATGAAGTTTTGATAGGCGCCTGTTTCTGGGAATGCGAGTTTAAGGTTGGCTTTCCAACTGACTTCTGTGAGGTTGATCGCTAAACCGTAGGCGACGACCATGACAGCTATATATCGAAGATAAGGCGACCTGGCGATATATTTCAAACTTTCGCGAAGGGAAAGTTTTGTTTTTTGGTCCATGGAGACATTGTGCTCAGGTTGGTAGAGCCTTTCGTCTTTTAAGATTCGGTGAGTCAGCCACCAGTGAAGAAACATGATCATGAACCCAAAAAACAAGACGCAGAGGACAAGGTTTTGCAGGCCAATCCCAAAATCGCCGCCCATGTATTTCTTAGTAAAGTAGATGACGAGAGGGCCAGTGAAGATCTGGGCAAGGTCGCCGCCTGCGATGAAAAGGGTATAGCATCGCTTGGCTTCGTTGAAATTGCAGATGTGGTTGACGAAGCCCCAGAACAAGAGGAAAATGACGATTTGGCCCCACAGTTCAGCAGTTACAAAGAAAATGGAGGGGATCCAATTCCGGTAGATCGAGACCCAATGGGCATTTTCCTGTCCGATTTTGCTCAAAATCCAATCTGCAGATGCGTGAGGGGACAGGGCATCGAGGTTTGGGTAGAGGACAAAGCCGTAGAGGAAGACGAAGATCATGAAAAAGAGGAGGATCCCATAAAAGAGGGTGGATCTTTTGAAGATATTGGTGAGTTTCGAGTAGAGAAGGATGGCGCCGAGAGCAATGGGAAGGACGATCCAGCCTTTGAGAATGGGGATCACTTCTGCGCCAGAGCCTTTGGCGGTAACGACGAATGCGTCTTTCATGGTGGTCAACACCCCGTATGTAAACGAGATGAAGAATTTCATGAAAAGAAGAGGGAGGATTTTTTTCAATTCGTATGATTGAATTGGCCAGAGACGCTCGCGCAGTCTTGCCAGAAATGCCATTTAAAAAACCCTTGGTCTTAATCTGTAGAATTTATACCTCGGATGCGCTATAAAAGTCACTCATGAAAAAATATTTGGCGTTGCTTTTGGTATTATTGTGGTGCGTTTCCAAATTGGATTGGAGTGCAAAAGGGGAAGGGTGTCCCTTTTGTGAAGAAAAATTTTTTGTATATAGAGGGGAAGTGGCGTCTGTAAGACACACGTATAAACCGGTTGTGGAAGGACATGTGTTGGTGATTCCGAATCGGCATGTGGAAAGGTTTGAGGAGTTGACTCCAGAAGAGCTTGAGGAAATGGGGACATTGGTTAAGCAATTCCACGGGGATGGGGATTATTTGCTGGTGCAAAAGAACGGCAAAAAGGCAGGGCAATCGGTGCCGCATGTCCACATCCACGTGATCCCTTGCACCGGAAGCCAGGTGCTCCTAGCTCTTAAATTTTTTATTCGTCCTTTTTTGAAACCCGTTGAATTGCAATCAGTAGAGCTGTCATGGCCAAAAAGCCAATCATGGATAGGATCGTGAGTGTGGCGAAGCTGATGCCAAGGGCGACTTTTTCGAGGCAGCCGGGCTTGCAAAATTCAATGGGTTTACAGGCAGGGAAGGGGTTGTAGAACTGAATGATAAACTGATAGAGGGCAAGACCTAGGCCGATGAGGGCTTGGGGGATCAGGTATTTTGCGATTCCCAAGTAGCCGCGCCAAGCGGCCATGCCTGCAATGATGGCTATGGGCATGATACAGATCTGCTGGTACCAGCAGAGGCGGCATGGATCCCAATGCTGGATTTCATTGAGGTAGAGGCTTCCAAAGGCGCCTAACACGGCAATGACCCAAACTGCATATAACCCATATTTACGGACCATTTTTCACTTCCTTAAGAAAAGAACGGCAGTGGCCATTGCAAAGAGAAATATGGTCAAGGTGGTCACTATTAAAAAACGGGGTGGTTTAACCATGCCTCCGAGTATCCCAGATTGGAAGAATTTATTCAACACGCACTAGAGTGGTAGAATGAATGCAGTACCTTAAATGTTTGGGCGGGGGGCCGTCGTTGAAAATATGGCCCAGGTGAGAGTCGCACCCTTTACAAAGGACTTCGTATCGTTTAAATCCAAGGCTCCAATCCTCCAGAAAATAGACGTTTTTCCCCTGCTTGAAACTGGGGTATCCACTGCCGGAATCATATTGGTCATCTCCGTGAAATAGGGGCAAGTGGCATATTGCGCAGTGGTAAATGGCAGGCCCCTCGGCATAGGTATATTTGCCTGTAAAAGCGCGGTCGGTCTGAGCAATAATGAAAAAAAGGGGGAGTAAAAAGTTCACGAATGCCATAATCGGATGTATATATGGAAGAGAGCATTGAAACAAGAGCGAAACCCGTTGAAGTATGGGCGGCTTGGGAAAAGGCCCATGCGATTTCTGAGGGAAAGAATGGGAAATTTAAGTATCGCGTTGTGAATGTAGTCTCAGGCGAACAATTTACGATTGTATGGAAAACGCTTTTTATCCGGTTACACTTTAATCATTTTGTTTTGGCCACAACTCGAGGTTCTCAAATTCGGTATAGCGTCAAGATCAAGGGGCTTTTTGCGCCAATCATCCGTTGGTTGATTGGAAATAAGATCCGTCAAAACATTCGATTGGTTTTAAAAACAATGGTCTATCAGTTAGAAAAATAAACTGTAATAGACGCGAGCGACAGGGGCGGCACGAAGAGCATAGCCGGGTAAGAAACCGGGAGTTTTCCAGCCGAGCTCTACTTCGAATCCGGAGCGGCCTTCTGTTCGATAGGCGCCGATGAGGCTGGCTGAGAGGCCGTTTCGCATGGCATGTTGTTCAGAATAAGGATACAGTTGGGTTTCTGGATTGTCTGTGAGAGGGACGCTCCCTGGTTGTAAGAGAAGCTTTGGCTGCCGCCACGCGTCGAAGCGCGCGCCTAAAGACCACCTGCACCATGTCCAAATTTTGGGGGCATAAAATCCCAAGCCATAATAGTTGTTCAAGGAGTGGCGTCCCCCTTTCAGATAGAAGTAGATAGGGCGATTTGCTTTCAGCAAGTAGTTTTCCCAAAAGTATTCGGGACCAAACGGAGTGAGCCCCAATCTTGCGCCGGGCAGCCAGCCATATCCGTAAACGGGGATCATGGGAATAGCCGATTCTTTGCCAGAAGAAATGTAGTGGAACCAGGCATAGATCGAGTAGTAGGTAAATGCATCGGCTAAGTTCATCCAGGACAAAGAGCGCAATCTTGCGCCGCTGAGGGTTTTGTTAGTGTAGGTCAAATTTAACGTTTTGATGTAGCTGTGGATATCGTGACCGTCCAAATCATTGTCGTCGAGCACTTTTAAACTGCCAATATATAAAATCAAATCATACTGACTTAAGAGATACAAAATACTTTGGCGCGGGTCGACTTTTCCGGCTTCTAGCCATTTCAATTTTGTCAGCTCAGCGAGAATGGCAGTTGATTCGACGCCGGCCATGGCGACACAAGTTGAATCAGTCGAAGTGAATTTCTCATTGATGTCAAAAGCTGTGAAGCCGCCGCCGCCGCCATACGGAGGTGGCGTTCCAAAGTGGTAGCCTTTCACTTTGGCTTTGGATTTGCCAATATCGCGAAGGCGATATCCATGGCCAAAGACTTCATGTTCGGCGACGATGGCCAAGTAATTGAGGGGAAGCCAGCCCATGACTAATTCGCTGAGACGCCAAATCCGAGCTTGCAATGCTTTTGAACACCACAGAGGGGTTTTCCCAATCATCCAGCCTTCAGTTCTTTCTAAACACCGATGAATAAACAAAATATCCTCACCGCCAGCATACGGAGACATGTCAATATCCCAGCCGAGCCTATATGTGGCTTCATGAAATTGAACGGGTGGTTTCGGCGCGCGACTGTATACAACGGGAATTGGCGCCGCCCAGCAAACTACCGCAGAGAAAAAAATCAGTTTCCACATAGACAAGAGTATAATCGGCGCATGAATTAGCTGCTGGCTTCCATTTCGGCGGGGTCGCGGGAGAGAACGTTGGTTTCGCCTTCGGTTTTGGCGACAAGGATGGCACAGCAACTGTCGGAGAAAACGTTGACGGTGGTACGGCACATGTCGAGGAGTCGGTCGACTGCGAGGAAGAAACCGATTCCTTCCGGCGGAAGCCCAATGACGCGAAGAATGACGAGAATGGCGACTAGGCTGGCGGATGGGATGCCAGCTACACCAATGGAGGTGATGAGGGCCATCAGGACGACTAGGAATTGCGTCGCAAACGAGATTTCAATGCCATAAGCTTGGGCAATGAACATGGCAGCCACGCATTCATAGAGAGCGGAACCAGACATGTTGATCGAGGTGCCCAGTGGCACGACCAAGCTGCAAATTCGATTGGATACACCGGCTCGCTTTTCTACACATTCGATTGTTATCGGGAGAGTAGCAGAAGAAGAGCTGGTGGAAAAGGCGGTGACAAGAGCCGGAGACATCGCTTTGAGATGTCGTATAGGGCTCACCTTGGCAACGAACTTTAAGAGCAGGGGAAGTCCGATAAACATGAATGTAGCCAAGCCCAAGATCACGGTGAGTGTAAAGAGGGCGACAGAAGTGAGTGAAGAGACACCGGTGGTCATGAAGACTTTTGCAACTAGGCAGAAGACTCCGTAAGGCAAAAAGCGCATGATGACATGCGTGACGCGGATCATGGCCTGAAAAATTCCTTGGAAAAAGCCTTGTAAGATAGAGGAAGGTCCCGATTCAATGCGGGAGATGGCGAAGCCAAAGAGCAGGCAGAAGAAAATAAGGCCGAGCATTTGTCCTTTTGAAAAGGCGTCGATGATGTTTGAGGGGATGATTTGCAAGACGACATTGACGATGGCTTTCCCATCTTGGGTTTCGATATTGGCAAATTGCGGCGGAAGAGTGGCCCCTGTAATTTGTCCAACGCCCGGGTTAATCACGTTGACAAAGAAAAGTCCGATCAGGATGGCCAGCAAACTAGTGCCGATGTAGAATCCGAATGTCTTGGCGCCTAATCTGCCAAATTCTCCTTCGCTTCCCATGCGAGCTACGCCGGTGATGATGGAAGAGGAGACGAGAGGAACGACAACGAGCGTCAACGCATTGAGAAAGACAGTCCCCAAGATATCAAAAATGGAGTAGAACGTTACGCCCCAGATGGCGCCTTCTTTTCCCACCCAGTTTCCAAATAGGATGGCTAAAACGATCGCAAGGAACACGCCCCAAGGGCGTTTATTCTTCTTTTTTTTCATAAGTGTTCTAGTCTACAGTTTTGGAGGAATTTTTTAAATGAAATTTCATTCCCGGTTCGATTTCATGCTTTTCAAACCAGCCGAGCGGCACCTCGAGGGCATATTGAGCTGGCTTTTGGCTCTTATAGGTGGTTTTGGAATTGGTCTTGGGCATATCAAGCCAATGGATCAATGTCTGGTCAGCATCGAAAAAACCGACGGAAAGAGGGACTAAGGTATCTTTCATCCAAAAGCCACACAGTTGGGGTTTTTGATAGACAAAGAGCATCCCCGTCCCGTCGGGCAATTCAGTGCGGCCGCTTAAACCTTTGAGCTGCAATGAGAGAGTATCGGCAATCTCGACATCGAGAACCATGAGACCGAGTTGTAGTAAGGCGGCAATCAAAAGCATATAGAAAGAGTAGCTCTTGCCAAAATATTCTGCAAAAGAAATGATGGACTTCATGCGTTGGATTTGCCTACTTCTACCGATTGTTATTTTTGCCAAGATCACTATCATTGAAGAACCTGCAAATATTGCTCCCTGGTTTACGGGTCCGATTGTGGCTTCTTCTGCAACGACAGTGCCAGCAGGACATTGGAACTTCGAACTCTATTTTTATGCCACCGACACGCCTGCTAACTACAATAGTCACTGGAAACCAATTGACCAACCTACCCTTTGGACTTTAACTTGGCAGCCCGTCATCTGGGCGGGTGTTACAGATTGGATGGACATCCAACTGACTCCTACTTGGAATTGGAATCATAAGGAAGGGGCGGGTCACTGGACGCTGTCAGATTTGTTTTTAAAATTTGAGTTTCAGCTTCATCGAGATCAGATTCCTCATACATCTTGGCTTCCCTCAATCAAACTTTCTTTTGGAGAAGTGTTTCCTATAGGAAAATATCAGAATGCAAGTCCTAAGAAACATGGAACAGATCTCGGAGGAGAAGGCGCCTATGGCACGAGAATCCAGCTCGCTTTGGGCAAATTGATTCACATTAAGGATTGGCATTGGATCCAAACCCGACTCAATCTCAATTACCAATTTTCTCCTCCCGTCCACGTCAAAGGGATCAATGCCTATGGAGGGGGGCTTGATACCCGCGGCACGGTCCATCCAGGCATGCAATTCAGTTTTGATTATTCTCTCGAATACTCCTTAACGCGCAATTGGGCTCTTGCCATCGACGTCATTGGCAACTACCAAGGGACGAGTCATTTTACAGGCAAAACAACCGTCTCCAGCTCCTTTCCCGTCTCCATCCAGTACAGCCTGGCCCCCGCCATAGAATACAACTGGAACGAAAATTTAGGGATCATCACCGGCGCCTGGTTTACCGTCGCTGGTAAGAATTCACAAGAATTTTATAGTTTTGTCTTTGCAGTAAACTATTATAAATAATAACATGTTGGTTCATGCGATTAAACTCCGAAGAAGTGCACATTATCAAATCGGCGATTTTGAGTAAGGATCCGGACGCTAAGATCTATCTTTTTGGGTCTCGGGTGGACAAGCAGGCTAAAGGTGGGGATATAGATATTCTTGTCCTTTCTCAACACCTCACACAAGAGAGCGCTCGCTCGATCAAAACAGCTATTTTTGAAAAGTTGGAAGAGCAAAAGTTAGATATCTTAATTGCCAAGGATGATCAAGATCCACTTGTAAAAATAGCTCTAAAGACAGGAAAACGATTATGAAAAATCTTCAACTTGAGCTATTGAAGAAGGAACTCTCCCTGTTGGATGAGGCGGGAAAAACTTTGGCGAGATCCTATCAGCGATGTCAAGAAATTGGGGACAAAGCGACCTATACATTAGAAGAGTCAGATCATTTTGAAGGGTTAACGAGTCGCTTTGCCCGTTTGAGCGATATGCTGATCCAAAAAACTTTTCGCCTGATCGAAACTCTGGATCTCGATTCTCCTGGGACAGTGCGCGATCGAATCAATAGAGCCGAAAAAAAAGGGCTTATTTCTTCTGCGCAAACTTTTATCGAAATTCGGGATTTACGCAACGACATTGCTCATGAATACCACACAGCCGAGCTTCATAAAATTTATAAACAGGTGATGGAATGGGTTCCTGCTGTATTACAATCCATAGAAAATGTAAAAAAATACTGCAACAGATATAAATAATTTATTGTAGTTCTTTTAATTCTCGAATCAATTATCATAGATGCACAAACAGAGGTGTATCATGATTTCTATTCTTTTAGCATCTATTCTTTGCGCTACGGCGCCCATCTTGGAAGAAAGAACCGAGACCAAAACAGAGGTCGTCCAGTCACAAAATTCTTTTAAAATGGGGGCTGATGTCATCGGCACTGTTCGCGCGGATTACCAGACTGGAAAATATAGTGATTTTTTGAAAGAGATGGATAAGGATTACAGGGATGCTAAAAAGGCCAATGAGTTAGAGGGGCTGATCGCCATTCGCAAAGAGATGGGAAAGGTCAAGATCCACCCTGAATTCGGGAAATCCTATCGTGTCATCCAGCAAGCTAAGAATGCAGATTTGTTGAAGGCGGTGACAGAAGATGACTCATTGTTCGCTAAAAAGGTAAAATTCGCTGCAGGATCGATGCCTGATCAAGAAGAGAGAATCATCGCTTTGAACTATAAGACGCCCGGTGAAGGACAAAATGAGGATGAGAATGCTGTGATTGCGATTGGTTTGGAATACTATTATAAGACAATCCACCTCGACAGCAAACAAGATGTTGCTGATAGACAAGAAAAGCACATTGCTCTGGAAATGGAAAAAACGGACAAAATGTTCGCGGCTTCTCAATCGTTCAATGACAAAGAGCTAAAAACAGCGATTGCCAATGCCGTTGGTGATTTAGACGTGCGCCTTTCCCGCATGTACGACATGGCTGATCTAATTGCCCTCGGCAAAGGGAAGATCAAGCCTTCCTCTCCAACCGAAGAAAAAGTAGCCGCTATCGTTTCCAATGCGCAAGGCGACTTGGCCGAACTCCACAGGCAGCTTCTCAATAACCTAGACAATGTGGCTAAGAAGTAACGTCAACTGTTAGTAGAGCCGAAAGAAACAGCGGACGGAGATGATGTGCTTGCTTTCATGGCCTTCGTGATTGTATTCTAACAGGCAAAGAGATTTTTTATTATGCTTTTTGTTCCTGTCACGCGGCCTGAGTCGTTGCAACATATTCCAGATCAGGTAGATGGAGTTGAGTACCGATTGGATTATAACCTAGGTCTTAAGGACCATAAATGTTCAAAACCGGTGCTATTTACGGTACGGTCGGTTGGGCATGGGGGAAAGTTTCAGAGGGCAGAGCAAGAAGCGCTGATAGAGCAAGTCGCAGCTCTAAAGCCAGATTATCTCGACCTGGAGTACGACATGCGACCGGCCTTTTTGCAAAAGAAGCGACATTCAAAAATCGTCTTGTCATACCACAATTTCCAAGAGACGCCTGACCTCGAACCCATTTACCACGCCATGTCTAAATATCCGGCCCACACCTACAAAATCGCTTGCCTAGCCCGTTCCACCAACGATGCTTTGCGCATGCTCCTTTTTGCCAAAAGCCATGACAAGGTCAGCGTCATCCCAATGGGCGAATACGGCGAGTTCGCGCGCATTCTCGGACCTGTCGTTGGCAACATCATCGATTTCGCCAGTCTCGACGAAGCGACTGCGCCGGGCCAGCTTTCCGTGCAAGATTTAGAGACCTATCGCTACCGCAGTCTCAATCCCAAAACGGCGCTCTATGGCCTCATCGGTGATCCCATTGACAGATCGCAAGGCCACATCTACCACAATGATCTTTTTGCCAAACGGGGCATCAACGCTGTTTACGTCAAAATGGTTGTAAAGGAATTGCCCGAGTTTTTTCGTCTAGCTAGACAATTGGGTTTTTGCGGCCTCTCCGTTACCATGCCGCTCAAGGAAAAGGTGATGCCCTTTCTCGATGAAGTGGATCCGAAGGCTCTACAAATCGGCGCCGTCAATACGATTGTTGGGATGAAAGGGTATAATACCGATGGAGTTGGTGCATTGGATGCCATCGGCGATGTGAAAGACAAGCGCGTGGTTCTTCTGGGTGCTGGCGGCGCGGCCCGGGCGATTGCCTTTGAGGCAAAAGCCAGAGGCTCGCATGTGACCATTTTGAACCGGACAGTGGAGAAGGCAAGAGACTTGGCCAAAGCTGTTGGTTGTAATTATGGACCTTTGACTGAGGTTCCTTCTCACTACGATATCCTAGTCAATTGTTCCCCAGATCCAATGCCGATCGATCCAGAGCAGATTTTGCCCACGGCGCGTGTCATGGACATTGTCTACGTTCCGCGCGAGACTGAATTCCTCCGTGCGGCCGCAAGCCGAGGTTGCAAAGTGATCTATGGAGAACAGATGTTCTGGAACCAAGCTGCCGCTCAGACGAAGTTGTGGTTTTAATTCACGAATCTGGTAAACTTATGGTGAAACCGCTCTTCAAAGAAATCAATTCCTACCGTCCATTGGATCCCAATCTCGTTAAACAAATCAGAGAATTTATAAAATTGGATTGACTTATACGAGTAATGCGCTTGAGGGGAATACCTTATCCGAGTCGGAAACAAAAATCGTTTTGGAAGAGGGGATGGCTGTTGGAAAAGTACAACATCGCCATGATCCCGCCTGTGACGAGAAGGGACTACATTGACAGTTTGGAAAAAGCGCACATTGATGACCGAGACTTTGTCGAGTTCATTGCGCGCATGGTGCGCGAAACTCAAAAAGATTACTTAAGACTTTTTCTTAAGTAATGGAGGATCTGTATGGTTCGTAAAATGCCGATTATTCTCATTGGAATGATCATCCTTGTCTGTCTTGTTTATCCCTGGATGCCGCTTACTCTTCAATCAGTTCTCTATGGGATTAGTCTCTCCATCAAATCCATAATCGTGTTTATCCTTCCGTTCCTCATTTTTGGTTTGTTGTTTAAGACGGCAGTGACTCTGGCAAAAAAAGCCTCCAAGATGGATTCTCTTTCTCATTGCGGTCATCTGCTTTTCTAACTTTATCACCACCATGATCAGCTACTTGATCGGGAACATCGCCTATCAGTTCGATTTGTCGATCTCGCTTCCCTCTGCCGGATCTGCACTCGTTCCAATAGGCGACATTTCCTTGCCAACCGTAGCAGCCAATAGCTATGCCATGTTTTCGGGATTATTCTTCGGCCTTTTGTGCGGATGGTTAAGGCCTGTTTTGGCAGGGAAAATCGCTTCTCAATTAGAGAAATACATCACTCAGTTTTTTAAGGTATTTATCTATATCATTCCCTTCTTTATCCTTTGCGCCGTAAAACCCGGTCCTTCAGGGCCGGGATACAAGGCGCACACTTTTGGTGCCTGAGGAGGCTTGTTCTATTGACAAATTCAAAGACAACCTGTACTTTGCTCTCCCATGATTTTTCGTAAAGCTTTTCAATTCCGTCTAAATCCCACTAAAAAGCAGGAAAGATTGCTTCTGGAACATCTGACAGAATCCAATTGGCTTTACAATCAACTGCTCGAGCAGCGCAAGTTGGCCTATGAAGAATTGGGCATGACTCTTACAAAATATCAACAGCTTATGTTTTTGCCTGAACTAAAGGAAGAAAGGCCGAGCCTTCAGGTTGTCCATTCACAGGTTCTTCAAAATGTGGTCGACCGATTGGATAAAGCATTCCAGGCATTTTTTAGACGAGTCAAAGCAGGTGAAAAACCTGGGTTCCCAAGATTTAGGAACATCCATAGATACAATAGTTTTTGTTACCCTCAGAGTGGATTTGCAATTCGTGATAGATATCTGAAATTGTCAAAGATTGGGAGTATTCGGATCAAAATGCATCGTGAAATTGAAGGGGAGATCAAGACCTGCACGATTCGTAAAAATGCATCTGGAAAATGGGACGTTTCCGTTTCCTGTGAAGTGGACACAAAACCTCTTCCAGTGAATGCTGAAGCTGTGGGTATTGATGTTGGCATCCAGCATTTTGCAGTTCTGTCATCAGGACAAGAGATTGCCAATCCTCGGTTCTTTCAAAAAGGGCAAAAGGCACTTGCAAAAGCCCAGAGAAAACTTGCAAAACTGGAAAAAGGGACCAAAGAGAGACGAAAGCAAGGAAAAATCACTGCAAAAATCCATGACCGAATCCGCAACCAAAGAAAAGATTTTTGCCACAAAGAATCTAGGAAAATCGTTAACAAATATCAGTTCATTTGCATGGAAGACCTGAACATAAAAAAAATGGTAGAGGGGTCAACGTTTGCAAAAAGCATAGTCGATGTAAGTTGGAATCAGTTTCGTCAATACTTGACCTACAAAGCGGAAGATGCTGGTAGAAAACTAGGATTGGTGAACCCCGCGTACACATCCCAAACATGCAGCCATTGCGGCCACCGAGAAGCAAAAACTCTTTCCGAAAGAGAGCATCATTGTTCTCGATGTAGTTACAAAGCAGGCAGGGATTTCAACGCGTCGCAAAATATATTGGCCCTTGGATTAGATGGCCTGGGAGCAATCCCTAGAAGCCTTCCCCTTTAGGGGAGGGAGTAGTCACGGATGATAATTGATGCCCATGGCGGCTTTGATCTCGCCTAGGGTCTTTTGGGCCGTCTCATGGGCGACTTCGGTGCCCTTGAAGAGGATTTGCCAGACATGATTGAGGTCTTTGGCAAATTCGCCCCTCCGGTGCCGGATCGGCTCTAGGAATGTTTGCATGACTTCTAGTAAATATTTTTTTACTACGGAATCGCCAAGGCCACCACGCTGATAATGAGCCTTGAGCTCCGCCACCTTGGCCTTATCAGTCGCAAAGGCATCCAAGTAGGTAAAGACCGGATTTCCCTCAACCTTGCCCGGATCTTCCACGCGAAGATGACCGGGGTCGGTGTACATACCCTTTACCTTCTTGGCCACTTCGTCCGCCGTGTCCGACAAAAAGATCGCATTGTTCAAGCTCTTGCTCATTTTAGCCTTGCCATCGATGCCAGGCAATCTGGCCACTGCAGCCAGGACCACTTGCGGTTCAACCAAAACATCCGTTTTGTAGAGCCTGTTGAATTTGCGCACCACTTCCACGCACTGCTCGATCATCGGAATTTGGTCATCGCCCACCGGGACAAGATCGGCCTTGAAGGCCGTAATATCAGCGGCTTGTGAAATCGGATAGACCATGAAACCAGCCGGAACTTCCTCGCCAAAGCCTTTTTGTTGGATCTCAGCTTTCACGGTCGGATTGTGTTTCAACCTATTCCACGTGACCAAATTGAGATAATACATCATGATCTCAGGCAAGGCCGGGATCATCGATTGGATAAAAATCGTCGTCTTTTTCGGATCTATTCCCACGGCCAAATAATCGAGCGCCACTTGCACAATGCTCTCCCGGACCATCCGCGGATCATCTGCATGGTCAGTCAATGCCTGCTGATCAGCCAACATCACAAACTGCCGGCACTCATCTTGGAGCCGCACCCGCGAAGCGAGTGACCCCACATAATGCCCCACATGAAGTTTCCCCGTAGGTCGATCGCCCGTAAGAATCGTCTTTTTCATGTCAACGATCGTACCAAAACATTTAATTCTTGTGTATAATCTTCCGATCTGTGATGAACTTTGTCATGAACGAAGAAATAATTGGTCCCTATAAAATTCTGGGTAGCCTTGGTCGAGGCGGCATGGGCGAGGTATTTTTGGCCCTCGATCCTGTTTGCGGACGGAAAGTTGCGCTGAAACGGATTAAACCAGAGCTAGCCAAAAATAAAATCATCCAGAGGCGATTTTTGCGCGAAGCAAAAGTCGCAAGCTCTCTGACCCACCCATCTATCGTCCCCATTTTGTCCATTCAGATCGACCCGCCTGAGATTTATTACACAATGCCTTATGTGGAGGGCGATACGCTTCGACAAATGCTGCGCAAATCGAACGAGACGATTCCGGCTCTTTCTCGAATATTTTTACAGATCTGCGAAGCAGTTGCCTATACCCACTCGAAAGGGATTTTACATCGGGATTTAAAGCCTGAAAACATCATCGTCGGAAAGTATGGCGAAGTGCTGATTTTAGATTGGGGAATTGCAGATTTCATCGATAGTTTGGAAAGCGATGAATCCCTCCCTGAAGCAAGAGAAGTGGCCGAAGATTTAACACGTCCCGGAAAAATCACCGGTACGCTTGCTTACATGGCACCAGAGCGGATCAAAGGAAAATCTTCCTCGGTTCAGACGGATCTTTATGCTTTAGGCGTGATTTTGTACCAACTGCTCACTTTGCAGTTGCCCTTTCGCCGCAAAACGATTACCACTTTTCGGAAACTTGTCGACAGCGAAGAAATTGTCGATCCAATCGAACTTGCGCCTTATCGGGACATCCCGCATCAACTCGCGGCGATCTGTCTCAAATGCTTGATGAAAGATCCCAATGAACGATTCAAGACCGTCGAAGAGCTCATCGCTGAGATCAAAAAATCGATTGAAGGTCGCTCTGAGTGGCTCCTCTTGTCCGAATTGGACTTAGAGAGAAAAGAGGATTGGCTCTTCCAGGAAAATGTGCTTCTTGCAAAACACTTAGCCATCAGCCGCAATTTCGATGAAACAGAATGGGCGGCCATTTCCATTTCAAAGCGCCCCTTTGCCGATCATTTGCGCATCGATGCAACCGTGCAAATCGGCGGTTTAGGAATCGGTTTTTTACTCAACATAGAACAGGTCGTCAATTTGGAAGAAGGATATCTCCTTTGGATCGGCCCAAAAACCTGTCAACTTTTCCGCAGCAACGTGCTAGTTTTAGAAGCGCCCATTAAAAATCCACGTCATATCCGCATTGAAAAAACAGATGACCACCTCCATTTCTATCTCGACGGAGAACTCAAGCTTGCGATTGCCTCTCATTTGCCTTTGCCCGGAAAACACATTGGCATCCTGACCAAAGACGATCAATTCAAAATTCAAAGCTGCAAAATATACGATGGCAGCCACAACGTGATGGTCGGATGCCTAGCCGTCCCGAACGCCTTTTTAAGTCAAAGACTTTTTGATTTGGCTCTCGAGGAATACCGGCGTATTGGTCAATGTTTTCCAGGCCGGGTGGAAGGGCGCGAAGCTCTCTTTCGAGCCGGACTTACGCTTCTGCAAAAAGCAAGAGCTGCAAAAAGCGAACACATCTTCCACTTAGCGCTCAAAGAGTTTGAAAAACTCTACCGCACTCCAGGTGGTCCCCTCGAATACCTCGGCAAATCGATGGTTTACGAGGCCATGCATGATGCTGAAGAAGAGGCCAAATGTCTCGAACTTGGCTTGCGCAAATTTCCCAAGCATCCACTCCTCCCCGTCTTAAAAGAACACATCGTCTATCGCATGCACGAAAGCTCCCTCAATAACCGGGAAGCTGCTTACCGAATTATCCTTCTGGCCATTCGCCAAATGCCCGAAATCCTCGAGAAACCCGAGAGCCGAGAACTCATCCAAAGTTTACAAAAAAACTGGGAGCCTCTCCCTTTCATCGAAGGGCCGGCCAATTCGCCCATCGAAATCGCCATCCAGCTCGCCTTTTGGCTCGCCAAAATCCCCATTTTGCTCGAAATTGCAAAACAAGAGATCGACGAAACTTCTCTTTGCAACGCACTTCACTGTTTGCTCGAATTAGAAGCTGGCGACGAGATCAAAGACTTTCTCCCCAGGCTTTCCCCCACTCGGCGCAAAAGCTTCGAAGCGGCTCTAGCACAAAAAGCAAATGAGTGCGAACCCAGAACTCTCTTTTATCTCTTGCGCCAAGCTCTCAAAAAATACGATTCTGGCCAAGTGCGTGAACAGCTCAAGAAATGCAAACTCGCCAAACCTGAATTCCAAGCCCTCGAACTCTGGAGCTTGATGCTCGATAAGAAATGGAAAGAAGCCTCTCTTCTTATCAAAAAAATGGGTCCTATTCAGGAAAATTCCCCACTCCATTTCCCTTATGGCTGCTTCCTCTATGCCCAAGAAGGGCCCAAAGTCGCCTTCTCCCATTTCGCAGGCGTCCTCGACACTCCCTATCCCGCCACAACAGCCCTCCCTAGCCACTTCCTTACCGGCCGCATCGATGATAAACAGGGTTGGATCGAGCGGGCTTTTTGGTGGGAAAAGAAAGAATTACATAGACAAATTGACCTCTTCTATAAAATCATAGGAAAACGTGGAAAAACCAAAAATCCTCACCACTGAAATTCTCTTTAACGGCTACTTCAACGTGCAGCAAGACCTCATTGAGCGCGCAGACGGCCGCAAGCTCCCCTATTCCCATTGCGTCCTTCCCTCCGATGCTGCAGTCGTCATTGGCGAAACACCAAATGGTCAATTCGTCCTCAATCGAGAATACCGTCACCCAACCGGCTCCTATCTCATCGGCTGTGCGGGAGGCAGTCTCAAAGAGGGAGAAGACCCCATCCTGGGCGGCCTTCGGGAATTCCATGAAGAGACAGGCTATTGGTCCGACGAACTGATTTTGCTCGGCACTGTCTACCCGATGCCCTCCATCTGCAGCCAAAAGATCTACTTCCTCTGGGCCCGTAATGCCTACCCAAAAGGCCCCCAAGAATTGGATCCATTCGAGTACATTCAAACCGAACTTAAAACAGAAAAAGAATTGCAAGCAGAACCTGGCATCTTGGATGGGCTTTTATTGACAGCTCTGAGTCTTAGAAGGTGGAAGTATACCCAAGTGCATTCAAACCTTGGCCGGTGACTTCGTCGGCCAAGTTCTGAATGCACTTGGATATAAAATAATCTTTATCCATTCATTGTATTTCATAATTTATGTATAATCAGTGTCATGACAATTGTTGCCGATTTAAGAAATGCTTTAACCCAATTAGATGCGAATCAGGCTCAATTGGTTGCGCAGAATCAAAAATTGTTGGTTACGAAACACGAAATCGTTCAGATCGATCCCCAACTTATGGACGAGGCAAGATATGATAAAAATACCTGCTGCATCTTAAAAATTCTCTACATAGTTTATTACTTTCTAAAAGATATTTGCTATCACTCAACAATCAAAGATCTCAAAAATAGAGTTACCCATATAAGCCAAGAACTTGCCGCCGCAGAACAACAACTCGCCACCTCACGACAGCGACTCGATGCATTGAACCGGGAGTTCCAAGCTCAAAAAGCAGCACTCCAAACGACCCTCTCTGCAGAGCAAAGAGAACTGGGCACAACACTTCGCCAAATCAACGAACTGAAAATTGACGAAACCGCTCACTGGTGGATCACAAACAAAATCTTGCAAGTTTTCTATTCAAGAAGAACTCCTGAGCTCAATCTTCTCAACCAAAGAAAAATAGACTCTGAAGCCAGAATCGCAAATACACAGCGAGAACTCGCCCCATTCTTGGAATACGAGCCCCCCGAACCAGCTTCTCTCTTTCAACAGCTCCAAATTTCTGAAGAAGAAAAACAACAATTGCAAACTGTCGTCTCTATCCTTGCGAATAACAACGTTTTACAAATCATCCCTAAATTACCAACGCTTTTTAGCGCAAAAGCAAAACTAGCAATACTCCATCCTTTAAAATCGTTAGAAGAGCTCGTAAAAAATCCAAACAACCTACTGATCATTAAAAAAGAACCAGCAAAATGGATAGGCAGAGAGGTTCGCATTTGGGGATTTGTTCCCGGATTCCGCGCACAAACCGCAGAAAAACTCCAAAAATTCGACAAACAAGCCTCATTGATTCCTTACCTACCTGGCTTTGCAAAAAGCTTGGGACTCAATGCCCAGAAAGAACAGGAAATCACCACTCTTGCCCAGAATGGCCAATGGGAACAATTCATCGAAGCGTTACTAGAGCAGCCACCAACTGGCCAGCGATAAATAAAGCGCCGTAGTGAGCATATCTGCGATCATAAGTACAACCGGCCCCGCCGCCACCTTAGGATCGAGCTTCATCCGATGAAGCAGAACTGGCAATGCAATCCCAAATAGAACCGAAAAAATCACCGAGAAAAAAATCCCAATCCCAATGCAAAATGAAGGAAGCAGGCCTTCTCCCCAAAATAGAGACAAAGACCCAACCAAAATTCCCAAACTCAGCGCTAACCAACCAGCCAAATGCCATTCCCTAAACCCTCGCGCAATCGCCACTTTCCAGACAAAGCGGGGCCGGCGCAAGAAAAGCAAACTCTGCGTCATCGATTGCATCGAGGCCGATTCACTCAACGTCAATACCAACGGAATGAAAAACGCGAGCAGCAAAAACTTTGCTAAAACCACCTCATAAACCCTAGAAATAACAGCACACACAATTCCTGAAAACACATTGCACAAAAGCCAAGGAATCCGCAGCCGATACTTGGTCATCAGAGTAATTTTCCGACTCTCCTCTAAACTCATCCCAACCAACTGAAAAAGATCAATTCGATTCTTGGCATCCAACACATCGACCGATTCATCCATCACCATGTGCACATCCACCGTGCCCACCAGCCGGCCGTGCTCATCTACCACGGGAATCGCAAGCAGCGGATGCTTCGCAAAGAGTTCCAACGCTGCCTTCAATTTCTGATCGCTCTTCAGCTTCACCAACGTTTTCTGCATCACCTCTTCGACCTTGCGCTCTGGTTCTGCCAACAGCAATTGCCTGGTCGAGACAACGCCCTTCAACGCGCCCCCCTCATCCACCGCATAAAAATAAATGATCTTCTGCTGAATTTCCTTCTTCCGAAGGCCCGCCATCGCCTCGCCCACCGTGCCATTCGACAAGAGCACCGTCTGCACCGGCACCGCACACTCACTCAGCATCCTAGAAAAATCTCTCATGTTCCGCCTTATATCTCTTTGCGAATAAAGTTACAATTTGAATATAAGCACCTTACAATAAATATGTTATAACAAAAAAATAATTGCAAAATAACCGCAAAATCAATATAATTATACTTATTAACATACAGGTGTATTTAATGAATCCATTGTCACGACTCCCAACAGTTACTTTTCATCATATCCAATCTCACGCCCAATCCTCTGCTCTTGGGAATACATGCCGAGACTTGAGAGCCAAATGCCAAGCCCCAGGAGCTGTACAAGCAATTGTTCAACAGCTGAATGCGAGTGGGGTCTTTAATATGCGAGCGAATACTGCAACACAAGAGGATCTGAAAACCCTCAATGCCAATCTTATGTCTTACTATACATTCAAAGGTTTTCAATTAAAAGATATTCCGGGTGCAGGATTGGGGATCAGAGCCGTGCGATTTTTAGCGATGCGCACTGGCATTCGTTGTCGCATGTCCAAACCTCTAACCTCCACTGAAACCATCCTTTCTGAAATCAATACGACAGGGAAAACTGCAGATCGCCTGCATCTGAAATACTCATTCTACGCTCCTTTGTTAATGGGACCCTTCTTAGGACATACCTACTTAGGAATGGCTGCCATTTCAATCATTTTTGGAGCAGTGGGAATAGTGGTACCCCTTGCCACGTCACTAGATTCCCGTAGACGGCGTATATACGGTGATGAAGAATGGCTAAGATTCCTAGCATCATCTGCTATCGCAGGATCGATAACCGGGCTTGCAATCGGCGCTATCACCGGCAACCCCATTGGAGGGCTCGCATTAGGTGCTGCAACCTCATTGCCTGCAACCAGAATCATGAGCGGAACGATCAGCCTATGTTTAGGCGTCACAGTTGGCTTGGCCAAAGCCGCATGGAACTCCTGCTTCAGAAGGTAGATGCGTTTCCAATCTCCACTGTATCTCCTCTCCAAGGATGTCACTTATTTTAAATATGTTAACCTAGATATTGCACGGTAACATCGCGTGTGTTATGATGCAAAAACAAGGTTAACATATTGGTTCTACGCATGTTACAATCCATCTCATGACAAAAACATCTTGGCACGCATCCTACGGTGACCTAGTCGGCGAAAAGGGCCACTACTACCACCAGACTGTAATCCTCCCCAATGTTCTTCGCCTCCTCAAAGGCGCAACCTCGGTGCTCGACATGGGCTGCGGCAATGGCGTTCTCTCCCATCACTTGCCCAAAACTGTCTTCTATACCGGCGTCGACGCATCCAAAAGCCTCCTCCCTAAGCAAAAAAACTTCCTCCTCGCAGACTGCACCAAACCTCTTCCTTTAGAAAAAAAAGATTTCGACGCCGCATGTTTCATCTTGTCACTCCAAAACATGGAAGATGGCAAGGCCGCTGTTGAACAGGCATCTAAACATCTCAAACCTGGTGGCAAATTGCTTCTCGTTCTCAACCATCCTTGCTTCCGCATTCCGCGACAAAGCGATTGGGGTTATGACGAACAAACCAAACGAGTCTATAGACGCGTCCACCACTACATGAGTCCACTCAAAATCCCGATCGCCATGCAGCCAAGCAAAAAAGAAAAATCGGAAATGACCTACTCATTCCATCATCCACTTTGTGTGTACGCATCCTGGTTAAAATCGATCATCGCTATCGAAGAGTGGTGCTCCGATAAAAAAAGCGAAGGCGGTAGAGCGAAGGCAGAAGACCGCGCGCGCAAAGAAATTCCACTTTTTCTGGCAATTCTCGGCCAGATTTAGTACTCTTTGAAGCATGTGCGGAATTTTCGGTTACATCGGTCCCAAAGATCCATTGAAAACATGCCTTGCCGGACTCGAACAGTTGGAATATCGCGGCTATGATTCCAGCGGCATCGCAGGTATTCTCTCTGGCAAAATCAAGGCGTGTAAAAAAGCAGGAAAACTCTCCAACTTAAAACAAGAACTGAAGTTAAAAACATTAGATCTCGTTATCGGTCACACACGATGGGCCACGCATGGAAAAGTCTCCGATGAAAATGCCCATCCACATCTAGATGCTCTTGGCGACCTGGCCATTGTCCATAACGGCATCATCGAAAATTACCAGACGCTTAAAAGTTTATTTCCCGGCGTACACTTCCATTCGGAAACAGACACTGAAGTCGTCGCAGAGCTTATTGCAAAATATTACCAAGGCGATCTCCTTGCAGCCGTGCAAAAAGTCATTCCTCTTTTGCAAGGGATTTATGCCATCGCGATCATCCACAAAAACCATCCCGACCAAATCATCGCCGCTGCACGCGAATGTCCACTCGCCATTGGAACAAACGATTTACAAACGGAAAGTTACATCTCTTCTGATCCCAATACATTTGGTTCCAACGTCAATGTCCTTTTCTTAAAAGACAATGAGATCGCCTTTGTGCAAAAAGGGCGCGTGGAAGTGTACAATGCGGGAAAACTCATTTGCAAAAAAACGATGCGCTTCGAAATGGAGTACACGGCGCCATCGAAAGAAGGATTCCCCCACTTTCTTCTCAAAGAAATCCATGAACAGCCTAATACCGTTCTCAAGGCGATTCTAGGTCGCTTCCATGAAGAAACCGGCCAGGTCGAATTTGAGCCTATGCTGAAACAATACAAGAAAGTGTGGATGCTCGGCTGCGGCACTTCGGCTCATGCGGGCAAGATCGGCTCTCTCATGCTCGAAGAAATCGCCAAAATCCCATCTTCTTGCGAAATTGCCTCAGAGGCTCGCTACCAAATTCCCCTCCTCACACCTGACACGTTAGTTGTCGCCATCAGCCAATCAGGAGAAACCGCCGACACCATCGCCGCTCTGCGCGAAGCCAAAGCTGTCGGATGCAAAACTCTCGGCATTTGCAATGTCAAACACTCGACGCTTACGCGCGAAACAGACTCTTGTATTTACCTCAAAGCAGGCCCTGAAGTCAGTGTCTGCTCCACCAAAGCCCTCACCTCCCAAATTGCCGTTCTTGCGCTATTGGCTGCGCACCTTTCAAAAGAACCCAATCGCGATTTCTTCCAAGAATTAAAAAAAATCCCCGGCCAAATCCAACAAGTCATCGATCAATCGCAAAAGCTAGAACAACTTGCCAAAAAATACGCCATCTACGACGATTTCTTTTTCATGGGCCGCCATTACATGTACACAACGTGTCTTGAAGCCGCGCTCAAACTCAAAGAAATCTCCTATGTCAATGCCAACGGCTACCCGGCCGGCGAACTCAAACACGGTGCAATCGCCCTCATCAATCCCAACTTTCCCGTCGTCGCCTTCTGCGCCAACCACAAAACCAAGGACAAAATCCTTTCCAACCTCATGGAAGTCAAAGCTCGCGGCGCTCCCGTTCTCGCCTTTGCTCCACAAGGCATGGAAGGCGTTGCCTCCATTGCCGACGATATCTTCTGGCTGCCGCCCACCATCGATCCGCTCGCCCCATTTGCCTCCACCGTGGCGGGACAACTTCTGGCCTACTACATCGCCAAAGAACGGGGATGCGACATCGACCAACCGCGCAATCTTGCCAAATCGGTGACCGTCGAGTGAAACCAGAAGAGCAACAAAAAAGCGAAACAATAACCGACTCAGAGTGGATTTACAAAGGAAGGGCCATTCAATTACGGGTAGATACATTTGAATGCCGAGGACAAAAAAAAACCACAGAATTGGTGCACCATCCAGGTGCAGTCGTTATTTTTGCAGTGGACGACAAAAAACGGGTGCTGTTGATTAGACAATGGCGAAGAGCCATTGGGAAAATCATTTTGGAGTTGCCAGCAGGGACTTTGGATAAGGACGAAGAGCCCATTGTGTGTGCGCAAAGAGAGTTGCAAGAAGAGACCGGGTACAAAGGGGTTTTGAAACCTAGGGGCGGATTTTACTGCGCACCTGGATATTGCGATGAATACCTTTATCTCTTTTACGCAGACCAGTTGGAAAAAGCCCCCTTGCCACAAGACGATGATGAAGGGATCGAACTTGTGCCCACAAAAATCGAAGATGCCCTAAAATTCGTCGAACAAGGAATTATCATCGATGCCAAAAGCATCATTGGAGTATTGCGATGCGCAAGATCATAATCATCATTGTCGTATTTCTTGTATTTATCGGCCTCATTCCCACACTCGCCTCCTTTCCCCCTTTTAAACAAATCTTCGTCAACCTACTCGAGCGGAAAGTGAATGCAAAAGTGCAGGTCGAGAATCTCCATCTCTCCTGGTTCGGCCCCCAAGTCCTTAAAGGCGTCCATTTCACTACAGCAGAATTAAATGGCACGATCCAAGAAATCGCAATGGACACCCCCCTTTGGGATCTAAGCAATCTCTCAATTGCCATTGCCAACGGAACCATCAATACCCCAGCTGGCTCCATCCAAGAAATCAAAGGCACCCTCAAAGGCGACCAAATCAACATCACAAGCCAAAACTTCACCGTTCAAGGAACCCGCGACAATTTCAACTTCACCGCCGCTAACATGCCCACCGCCTTTGCCGAGTGGCTCCTCAAAACTAATCTACTCACCCCCACCATCGGCGCCACCTTCGATGCCAAAGGTTCCTCCTCCACTAACGCCTTCAGCATCGATCTATCCGCCCCAACGGCTCAACTGTCCCTTTCCACTTCCATCACTCCTGATGCCTATACACTCACAAAACCTCTTACAGCCACTTTCCGTCTCACTCCTGCCCTCGTGGATTATCCCATCACCGGCATCGACCTTGCCAAACTCCGCATCGCCAACGGTTCCTATCCCCGCAATTTTTCACTGGACAAAGTCCAAATCAACGATGCTACACTAGACCTAGGCCGCGTCCAAATCCAACATCCCAAACTGGATACTCTCGCCACTTTCCTCAAATCCAATTCTCTCAATACAGATTCCCTCACCGCCTGGCTGACCGCCACGGATTTTAGTCTCAAAGAAGGCCGCCTGACTCTGAGCCGCACCGATGCGCTTCTAGCCAACGCCATCCACCTTTGCTCCTGGGGCCGCATCAACCTCGTCAAAGACCGACTCCACCTTATCCTCGGCGTCCCAGCAGATACACTCTCAAGCACATTTGGAATCAAAAACATCTCCAACGACTATGTTCTTCAAATTTCCGTTTCAGGCTCCCTCAAAGACCCCAAATTCAACACCTCTTCCGTCGGCCCCAAACTCGCCGCTCTCATCGCCGCAGGCCAAGTTCAAAAGCAAGGTGGAATTATCGGCGGAGTCGCCGGTGTGATCAAGCAGGCCGCTCAGGAGAAAGCGCCAGCAGCTAAGCGCCCTTTCCCTTGGGAATAATGTTGTATATAAATGAACATTTGTGACAAACTACCATTTTGAACAAGGTCGCATATGGTTATTCATTCCAGAAGAAAAACAACAAAAATAGGGCAGAAAAGAAAGATTTTGAGAAAGCCAAGACGGGTCAGATTGGCTATTGAGTGCTCGCCGGATGAGCGCAAATTCATGAAAATCCAGGCTGCCCGCGCCGAGAAAACACTCAATGAATTTGTACTTGAATGTGTAAGGATGCAAATCTACAAATGCTCACATTCCCACATTCCCAATAAAAAAACAAAAGCTGCATTGAGAGCCGCTGAGAAAGAAGAAGACCTTATCCATTTTGAAAGCACTGAAGACTTCATTCAGTCGTTGAAAAAATAATGCTGCGCCCAGTTAAAACAAGACAATTTGGAAAGGACGAGGAGAAGTCCCGAAGGCAAGGACGGGACTTTGGTGCGTTGATTGAAGTAATCAGAAAACTGACCGAAGAAAAACCATTGGAAGCAAAATATTGTGATCATCCCCTGAAAGGGGAATGGAAAGGATTCCGAGATTGCCATATTCAAAACGATTGGGTTCTGATTTACAAAATCAATAAAGCAGAAAAAACAATCCTTAATGTACAAAGTCGAGATTCATGCCACAGTGATCTCTTTACTCAAGTAGACATCCTGAATGGTGTTCAAGATCTGAACCCCGTCTTTCATTGGCTTTTGGAAGGCCTTGCGACCTGAAATGAGTCCGATGCCTCCGGCTCGCTTATTGATGACTGCGGTAATAGCGGCTTCGGAAAGGTCATTCTCACCCGAGGGTCCACCCGAATTGATCAATCCCATGCGACCCATGTAGCCGTTGATCACCTGATACCGGGTCAGATCAATGGGGTGGTCGGAAGAGAGTTGCGTATACATCTTCTCCGAGGTCTTGCCGAATTTGAGCGCCTTGAAGCCCCCATTGCAATTGGGCAGCTTTTGTTTGAGAATGTCGGCTTCAATGGTCGCGCCCAAATGGTTGGCCTGCCCCGTAAGGTCGGCTGCTTCATGGTAATCCTTATCAGCCTTAAAGGCGCTGTTGCGCAAATAACACCAAAGGATCGTGCCCATACCCAATTCGTGTGCCTGAGCAAAGGCTTGGCTTACTTCCCAAATCTGCCGCCGCTCTTCCGAAGAGCCAAAATAAATCGTGGCGCCCACTGCTGCACAACCCATGTCATAAGCCTGTTTCACCGAACCATAAAGAGTCTGATCATAACTATTCGGATAAGAGAGCAACTCACTGTGATTGAACTTTAAAATCAGCGGGATCTTATGCGCATACTTGCGCGCTACGCTGCCGAGCACACCAAGAGTCGTGGCGACGGCATTGCATCCGCCCTCGATGGCGAGCTTGACGATATTTTCCGGATCAAAGTACTCGGGATTCGGAGCGAATGAAGCGCCGGCCGTGTGCTCAATCCCCTGATCCACCGGTAAAATCGACAAGTAACCAGTCCCGCCCAAGCGCCCGTGCTTAAAAATCGATTGCAAATTGCGAAGCACTCGGATGTTCCGATCGCTCGGTCCAAAAATTCGTTCGACCCAATCGGGCCCCGTCAAGTGAAGCTTCTCTTTCGGCACTGTCTTGCACTGGTGCTTCAATAAGCTTTCAGCCTCCTTCCCAAGTAGCGCCTGAATCTCAGAAAATCCCATATTACTACCCCACTAGTCAAATAGATGACAAAAAGCTTGCTGCGGTTTCGCCATATTGATCCTCCCTCGTCGGCCATGGTTTTACCATGACCTCCTCATTCGGACCGCTTCGCTTCAATCTGGCTTTACCTCGCTAGCGCTTTTTGTCATCTATTTGACTAGCGGGGTAGTACCCCTTTTGCCAGAACTTCTGAATTTGCTCCAGGGTTTTTCCTTTCGTCTCGGGAATCATTTTCCAAATAAACCAAAGGGCGATGAGGCAAATCGCCGCGTAAAGCCAGAACGTGTTTGAGGTGCCTAGGGTTTGGAGTAGACTCAAGAAGGTCAATGAGACAACATAGTTACACAGCCAATTCAAGAAGGAGGCCACGCCCATGGCCATCCCGCGAATGCGCAAAGGGTAGATTTCTGAGATGAGCAGCCAAGTGACGGGTCCGAGCGAGATCGCAAAAAAAGCGACATAGCACATCACTGCGCCAAGAGCGGCATTGCCAAGCGTCCCCACCATGAGCGAGTAACCTAGAAAGCCAAGCGATACAACCATCCCTATAAGGCCCAAGATAAGAAGCAAACGCCTCCCTAAACGGTCGATGAGCCAAAGGGCAATGATGGTAAAAATCACATTCACGATTCCAATATAAAGCGTCGCTAAAATCGCCGATTGCGCAGTATGGTCGCCCGACAATTGGAAAATTTTAGGTGCATAATAAATGATCGTATTGATCCCGGTAATCTGTTGGAAAACGCTGATCCCCATCCCGATCCAAAAGATCTTGCGCACATCTGGTTTGAAGAGATCTTTCCAATCCGTTTTTTCTACCTCGAGGTGTTCCGGTGTGATCCCCAACTTTTTATAGATTTTATCAGCAGCCTCAGGGCGGTGCCGTTTCATGAGCCAAGAAGGCGTCTCCGAAATAAAAAATAACCCCAAAAACTGCAGCGATAGCGGAATGAGCCCAAAGGCAAACATCTGCCGCCACTCTTTTTGTTCCGAGTAGTAAAACTGAATGAAATAGGCGAGCAAAATACCCAAGGTGATCATAAGCTGATTGAGTGAGACCAAAGCGCCACGCACCTTTGCAGGCGAAACTTCCGCAATGTAAAGAGGCGCTGCCATCGAACCAATTCCCAATCCCAATCCTGTGACAAAACGACCCATTAGCAACGTGTCAAATCCCATTGCATCCGACAGCATCAAAGTTCCCAGACAGTACAAGAAAATCGTCACAAACAGCGTCTTCTTTCTTCCGATCATGTCTGCTAAAAGTCCACCCAAGAACGCGCCAAGCACCGCACCGATCAAAATCGTACTTACGACCAGCTCCTCTTCAAACGTCGTCAGCACAAAATCGCGCGACAAAAACAAGAGCGCCCCAGAAATGATGCTGGTGTGATAGCCGAACAAAAGACCGCTGATGGCAGCGACTAACGAAAAAAAAAGCGAATACCGATACGACATAGGACTAGTGAACAAAATTTTTGAAATAAAGGAAATAGAAATTCTTTAAATACTTGTCATTTTTTGGCCGTATTTGGCCAAAAATTGTTGTAAATTGGCCGTATTCCAACTCCTGAACCAGGAGACGAAACCTCTTCGTTTGGAAGCTTTACTCCAAAAACTAGGGGAGGGCTACAAAGAGAGAAGCGTACGTCGCTATTTCAGTTAATATACAACAAGAAGCTCTTGAGATAAGTGCTCTCGGGATGGAAAATCGAGACCGGATGGTCATGCGCTTGGCGATGCCTTTCCAAGATGCGCACCTTGCGCCCAGCATCTAGCGCCGCACGAAAGAGAATATTCTGAAACAGACTCTCTTCCACGTGATACGAGCAGGAACAAGTCAACAGCAAACTCCCCGCCGGCATATGGCGCATCGCCTGGGCATTCAAATCCTTGTACGCGCGAAACGCTTTGTCAATATCCGTTCTTTTTTTCACAAAAGCAGGTGGATCCAAAATCACCAAATCGTAATTCCAATCCTTCACATCAAATACATCGGCCTGAATGAATCGGTGCGCTCCATTCAATGCATTCAGCGCAAGGTTCTTCTCAATCCTCGGCCCACACTTTGCGCTGATCTCCACACTGTCAACCACTTCCGCGCCACCCGCAAGCGCTGACACAGTAAACCCACCTGTATAGGCAAAGCAGTTCAGCACCCGTTTTGCACCCAATTCCCTCACTAAACTTCTCATCTCCCTCTGATCTAAAAATAACCCCGTCTTCTGCCCATGCACAATGTCAACCGAGTACTTCAGCCCCTTCTCCAAAACTTCTACTTCCCCAACTTCTTCTCCATACAACACTCCCCTCACTTCCCCCAATCCTTCTTTCTTCCGCATAAACGACGTGGACTTTTCATAAATGCATCTCGGACCCAACTCCTTCAACAATTCAACAATCTCCCCTTTCACTCTCTCAATTCCCGGGTTACTCACTTGCATCACCAACACATCTCGATACTGATCCACAATCAACCCCGGAATCCCATCTCCTTCTGCATTTACAATCCTAACCGCGTTCGTTCTCTCATCAAACCACCGTCTTCTAAATGCCACCGCTTCTCTGATTCTCTTCTCTAACGCTTCACTGACCGTCTCTTCTCCAAACGCCAACATGTGTCCCAGTATCGACCGTCCCCGCGCCACTGCAGCAATTCCAAGCTTCTTCCCCTCAGCCGAAAACACCTCCGCCAAATCGCCATCTTCAAATTCCGCCTGCTGCACAGCCCCCGAGTAAATCCAATGATGCCCGTGCAAAATCGGCCGTTCCTTCCCCCGTTTCAACCGAATCATACCAACACCAACTTCTGTTTCTTCTCCCCAACTTTACCCACCACCCGCCCAATCAAATCATACCCCGCCACATCGGTGATCTCCACCTCATATAATTCCCCAAATCCCGTCACTTTTCTTCCATCATTCACAATGATCTGCCCGTCGATTTCTGGACACTGTCCCGCATGCCTCGCTCGGAGCAACATGTTCGACTCCGGATGGAATCCCTCTACAATCGCTTGCATCTTCTTCCCAATCATCTTTGCCCCCCGCTTCTCCACAACCTTCATCTGCGCCGCAGCCAGTTTCTTAAACCGCCTCTCCTTCACATCCTCGTCAATCTGCCCGTTCAGCTTCGCCGCATAGGCCTCTTTCTCCAGCGAAAATTTAAAAATCCCCACGTTATCCAACGGCACTTTCTTCACAAAGTCCACCAATTCTTCAAATTGCTCCTCTGTCTCACCCGGAAATCCAACCATCAAACTCGTCCGGATCGTCACATCTGGGATCTCCCTTCTCAACTTCCCCACAATCTCCAAAATCTGCGCCTTCGAAGTCGCTCGGTGCATTGCCTTCAACATCCCATCATTGATGTGTTGCATCGGCATGTCCAAATAGGGGCAAATGCGTTTATCGCTTTTCATCACCTCAATCAATTCATCGTCGATTTCATCTGGATACAAGTACAATAATCTCAGCCAAAAGGGCCGTTTATCTTGCAACATCGCCCTGAGCAACTTCGCGAGTGCGCCCCGCTCTAGCCTGTCTTTTCCAAAATCGCCCAAATCCTGCGCAATCAGAATCACCTCAAAGACGCCCTGCGAAAGCAGCGCATTGAATTCCTTCAACACTTGCTCTTCCGTCTTGCTCTTAAGCGGCCCCTTGATCGTCGGGATGATGCAGAAGGCGCAACGTTTTTTGCACCCTTCAGCAATCTTTAAATAGGCATAATGCTTCGGCGTCGAAATCATCCTCGGCACTTCGCCCCATTCCAAATAACTCCGAGCCGATGTCACCGCTTCTCCAGCCTCGCCTCGCACCGCATCCAAAATCTTTTCCACATCACCCGATCCGAGCATGTAGTGCACTTCCGGGAACATTGCCTTGATCTCTCCGCTATGCTTTTGCACCATGCAACCAGCCACGATCACTTTCGCGTCCGGCTTCTTCACTGCAAACATCTCTTGGATCGTATCCATCCCCTCTTGCCGCGCCGATTGCAAAAAGCCGCAAGTATTCACAACGAGATAATCGGCCTCGGCCATATCCACCACAGCCTCATAGCCATTCTTGAGCAAAATCCCGATCATCACCTCAGTGTCGACCAAGTTCCTGGCACAGCCCAGGGATGTAAAGTGAAATTTATTTTGAAAACGGACATTTCTGTTGAGCATACTACCACCAAATAAGTGGAGTGCAGTATACTGGATTTTGTGAATTTTCTGATCCGAAAACTTTTCATCCTCCTGTTCTCCCTCTGGTGTGTCATCACTGCCACTTTTTTTTTGATGCACGCTGTCCCCGGAGATCCATTTATCGGAGACCGGATTATCCCCGAAGAGGTCATGCGCTCGCTCTATGTCTACTACGGACTGGATTCTCCTCTCTGGGTGCAGTATATAAAATATTTGAAAGGCGTGCTCACCTTCGATTTCGGCCACTCCATCGTCTACCATGGCCGCTCGGTCAGCCATTTCATTCTCATCGGTCTCCCCATTTCGGCGACCATCGGCTTCCAAGCCCTCATTCTCGCCATCCCCAGCGGCATCCTTCTCGGCACTTGGGCCGCTCTCAAGCGCGCCCAGTGGCAAGACCATTTCGCCATGTTTCTCGCAACCCTCTTCGTTTCGGTGCCAAACTTTGTTCTATCGAGCCTCCTGCAGTACATCTTCGCCGTCAAACTCCAAGTTCTCCCGGTCGCCCGCTACGGCACATTTGAACATACGATTTTGCCTACTCTGGCTTTGGCCGCCATGCCGATCGCCGTCCTAGCCCGTCTCACCCGCTCCAATATGGTCGAAGTCCTTCAACAAGATTACATCCGCACCGCACTTTCCAAAGGCCTCCCCTATTGGCGCATCGCCATTGTCCACGGCCTGCGCAACGCCATCCTCCCAATCATCTCTTACCTCGGCCCCGTGATCGCCTGGATCCTCACCGGCAGCTTCATGGTCGAAAAGATCTTCGCCATCCCCGGCCTCGGCCAATGGATGATCCACTCGATCAACACGCGCGACTACCCGATGATCATGGGCCTATCCATTTTCTTCTGCTCCTTCCTCATGATCATGGTATTCTTGGCCGACATCGCCCACAGCCTTCTCGACCCCCGCGTAAAATTGAGAAAAACCTATGCATGACGTCTGGTCGCGCCTCAAATCCAATCGCATCGCCTATGCCATGCTCTGGGTTCTTTGTTTTCTTCTTTTCATGGCCCTCATCGGGCCTCTTATTTCGCCCTACACATACACCGAAATCCATCTTGAACGGAAAAACACTGCTCCAAGTGCACTCTATTGGTTTGGAAGCGATGAACTCGGCCGCGATCTTTTTACTCGCGTTTGGTGGGGCGCGCGTATTTCTCTTTTCATCGGCATTACTGCCGCCGCCATCGACGTCGCCTTTGGCGTGATTTGGGGTTCAGTCGCTGCCTATGCCGGCGGCAAAGTCGACGAGATCATGATGCGCATCTGCGATATTTTGCACTCCATTCCTTATTTATTATTTGTGATTTTATTGACGGTGATGCGCGGCAGCGGCATTGGCACCATTCTCATTGCCATGACGCTCACCGGTTGGATCAACATGGCGCGCATCATCCGAGGCCAAATTCTGCAGCTAAAAACCAATGATTACATCGCCGCAGCAAAAGTCATTGGCGCCTCGCCGCTGAGGATTATTTTTCGGCATCTATTGCCGAATGCACTGGGGCCGATCATTGCGATTTTGACTCTGACCATCCCAACTGCTATTTTCACCGAGGCGTTTTTGAGTTTTCTTGGCCTCGGGATTCAAGCGCCGGCAGCGAGCTGGGGCGTCATGGTCAACGATGCCCTTTCTGCCATGCGCTATTATCCGTGGAGGCTCTTCTTCCCCGCCTTCATGATCACCATCACCATGCTAAGCTTTAATTTATTGGGCAACGGCCTCCGAGACGCATTTGATCCGAGGTTAAGGCGATGATAGAGATCAAAGATCTTCATGTTTCCTTTTCGATTCAAGGCAAGAAGTTGGAAGCTGTGCGGGGAATTTCGTTCGACATTAAACCTGGCGAATTTGTGGGACTGGTTGGGGAATCGGGATGTGGAAAGACAGCGGCGGTGCAAGCCATTTTGGAGTTGGAACCGGCGCAGAAAATCACAGGAGAAGTATTGTTTCATGGACAAAAATTAGATGTGAAGAAGGCGCGAGGACGAGACATTGGCATGGTGTTTCAAGACCCGATGACAGCTCTGAATCCAACGATGAAAATTGGCGACCAGATTGCAGAAGGATTGATTTACCACAAGCTGGCTTCCCGCAAGGAAGCTCGGATGCGAGCTGCAGAACTTCTCCGCTTAGTCGGCATCCCCGAATATCAGATTGACCAATATCCCCACTCCTTGAGCGGCGGGATGAGGCAGCGCGTGTTGATTGCGATCGCCATCTCCTGCAGACCGCAGCTTGTCATTGCCGATGAACCAACCACAGCTCTAGACGTCACAATCCAGGCACAAATTCTCGATTTGCTCCAAAAAGTGTGCCCCTCGCTTCTACTCATCACCCATGATTTGAGCATCGTCGCTTCCGTTTGCCATCGCGTGCTTGTCATGTATGGTGGCAAAATTGTCGAATCAGGAAGCTCTGAGGAAATTTTCTATAGACCCAAACATCCCTATACAAAGATGCTTTTAGCCGCAATTCCGAGGATCTATGATCGACATCCAATCCTTAACTAAGACCTTCAAGATCGGCAAACAAACAATTACCGCCGTAAATAACGTATCGCTGTGCATTGAAAAGGGAAAAACCTTGGGATTGGTTGGCGAAAGTGGTTCTGGCAAATCGACATTGGGCAAGCTCCTCATGCGGCTAGAAAAGCCGACTTCAGGACAAATCTACTTTGAAGGCGAGCCTTTGATCCGCAATCGAACTCGCGATATGCAAATGATCTTCCAAGATCCCTTCGCTTCCCTCAATCCCCGCATGACCGTTGGCGATCTTATCGCCGAGCCGCTCTACATTCACGGGGTGCAAGGCAATATCGACGAACTGCTCGATCTCGTAAACTTGCCCAAAACGGCAAAACACCGCTTCCCCCACGAATTTAGCGGAGGTCAGCGCCAACGCATTGGCATCGCGCGCGCGCTGGCCTTACGGCCCAAATTCATCGTCTGCGACGAACCGATCTCCGCCCTTGACGTCTCCATCCAAGCTCAAATCGTCGCTCTTCTCAAGCGCCTGCAAAAAGAATTAAAACTGACCTACCTCTTTATCTCTCACGACCTGCCCCGCGTGCAAGAACTGTCCGACACAATTGCTGTGATGTACATGGGTCATATTGTCGAAATGGGTCCGGCAGATAAAATCTTCACCCATCCGCGCCACCCCTATACCCAGCTTCTCATTGCTTCCGCCCCTATTCCCGATCCGCTCTACAAACGGCCTCCTTTACCCATCCTTGGAGAGCCTCCGTCCCTTCTCAACCTGCCCGAAGGGTGCCCTTTCAGTCCACGGTGTCCTAAAAAAGAAGCCATATGCAAAAAAATGCCCCAGCTCATCGGTGGGACAGCGTGTCATTTATCTGAATAGAAAACGAGAAGATGAGCCTATCCGTAATGTAGAATGAAAAATATGGGAGAAGATTTTGAGATGATTTTTGGGGGTTGTGACGAGGGAATATTTTTCATATTCCCGAGGAGCAATACACAAAAAGCGCTCAAAAGATTCCCCAGATTTTTTATTATACGTTGCGGATAGGCTCATAGAGCAGCAAGATTTGTGTTTTCCTTTGCTGGAGTTGGAGCAGGTGGCGCCGTTGCGACAGGTCTCTGACCTTCCAAGTAAGCGTTGATTTCCATCTCCATCTGAAGTCGATTTTTTAATTCTCGATTTTTCTTTTGCAATGCATCCACACTTTCCTTATCATTATTAATTTCTTCACATGTGATCGTATCTTCAGGATCAAGGCTCTGAACTTGTTCTGGAGAAATGGAACGGGAAAGGAAACTACCAGACATATAATCATAAGAAATAGCAGAAGAAGTAGCTGAAGTGCTAGAAAAAGTCTTTGAAAATTTGGCTGTAATTTTCTCTATTTGAGATTCATTATAACTAACACCAGTGACTCTTGATTTTAACTTATCATTTTTCGCTACATATGTACGAATTTCGCGCGCAAGCGATTGATTACTAACGTCCAATTCCTGTCTCGTCTGCAAAAGAGCCTGGGCTTGGTCCCCCACTTTCGTGAAATGATGCACTAAGTCACTCTTACTCATCGATCGTCTATGACCAGCAGTGCTAGAATCTGCTATTCTTGGTAAAGAAATCATCCAAACCTACTTTATTTTATTTAATACAATTGTAACATATTATTTAATATAAAATAAACTTAATTATTCTTTTGTGCTGTACATGGTCGATGGATGTCATAACTAACTAATAATCAATGTATCATGCATATCCAAAGTCAGACTTTGAATTTACTTGAATTCGCGCTGTCTTTCCTGGTACTCTCTAGAGTAAAAGGCAAAAACATGTACATTCACCGGGCGATAGAAAAACTGTTAAAAGAAGCATTAGAACAATTCCCCGTCTGCCTTATCACGGGGCCGAGACAAGCCGGTAAGTCGACATTGCTACAGAACTACCTGAAGGAGATTCCGTACGTCACACTGGATGACCCGATCCACCGAGCCATGGCAAATCAAGACCCAGAGCTTTTCTTAAGCAGTTTCCCCGCTCCGGTAATCATTGACGAAATCCAATATGCCCCAGATCTTCTTTCGTATATCAAAATACGGGTGGATGAAAATCGACGCAAAATGGGTCAATATATCCTGACCGGCTCTCAAATTTTTCAATTAATGAAAGGTGTTTCTGAGAGTTTAGCTGGAAGGATTGCAATTTTCCAACTCTACCCATTGAGTTGGAGTGAAATTGACCATCAACAAATTTCCGATCACACTCTCGCAAAACAAACAGTACAAGGATTTTATCCTGAGTTTTTTGCCGAACCTCATCTCAATTGGAATTTGTGGTATGGCTCTTACTTGTCCACCTATATCGAACGAGACGTTCGCAATATTAAATCAATCACAGATCTGGGGCGATTTCAGACATTCATCAGCCTATTGGCCACACGAGCTGGGCAATTGCTCAACCTCTCTGAAATTGCGGGTCAATGCGGCATTTCTCAGCCAACAGCAAAAGATTGGGTTACTATTCTGGAAGCGACATACATTATCCGGATTTTGCAACCCTTTCATAATAATCTCTCAAAAAGACTCGTCAAATCACCGAAGATCTTTTTCGTCGACACAGGCCTTCTCTGCTATTTATTGGGAGTTGATACGGAAGAAAGATTTTTTAGGGTCGCTGAAAAAGGTCATATTTTCGAAAACATGGTGGTCATGGAGGCAATCAAGCGTCTTTCTCATAAAATGGAAAGAGCACAGGTCTATTTTTACAGAACCTCCTCAGATGTGGAAGTAGATCTAATCATTGACAGAGGAAATGGAATTGAGGCTTATGAGATTAAGCTAGCAAAGACATTACACAGAGAAATGGCCCACCCCCTTTCTTTATTTATTAAGGATCATAAGGTCGTCAAGGCATCCATCTTATCCTTGCAGGAAAAAAAAGTTCTCCTTGCAGAAGGAATCTGGGCTGAGCATTGGTCAAATCTATTAACGTGATTCAAATTAGGTTGATTGAGTGATAAATTTACCTAGGTCAGTTGTAAATGACGCATAATCATTGACATCTGTAGACTCAGCTTGTAATTGAGAAATGGTTACAGAGCTTGTGCTGGTAAATACCTCTGCAGACAGATACTGAATATGCATGATAAATCTCAGAAGCCCCTTCTCATTGTCTCCCTGGTAAAGATCACCGGCAGTACCCATTGCAACAGCAGTATAAGCGGGATTGTTAGTCGTATCCAGATAGGGTTGCAATATTTGGCTTAAATTCTGATCAGGGGCAGTAGAGGGTAGGGTTCCCCCATTTTGAAGGTAGTCATAGGTTGCTTGCGCAAGGACTTGTGCTCCGTAGCCTGCTTGAGTGTAATGGTTGATACCGCCTTCGCTCGGATTTGTGAAAGCATCCCAGGCCGTCTGAAGATCCGCGCTTACGAGACCCTGATTTTTCAGAGTATTAAAATCTGCTGCTGCAGAGCCGGCCGGTTTACCTTTCATGTAAGCGGCAACTACCTGATTCATCTTATCGAGAAAGGTCTTAAAAGGATCTTTCGGGGGAGTGGCCCCCCTGAAGTGAACGCTAGAAGTGGGTGGAATGCGTAAATCGCCCATGTCTCTCATGTACCTAGAGAGCGATCTGATTGTCAAGCGAAAATTGGAACAGTTCGTTCTGACTGAAACTTACCCTCTGTATAAACAACCGTGCCATAAAGCCTTGAGGAAGTAGTAGTCACGGGGCGTGTTGCATAACTAAACAATTAATTTTGCAACATCTTTTTTACATCACATGCCACTGATTATCAATAACATACTTGCATCATCACCTTGAGGCGATCGGCAATATGTATTGACTTTTAAATTATAAAGTAGCAAGAATGAGAATAAGAGAGATATTATTATGACAGTTGAGATGTCCCTGACTATTATCGCCGCGTGTTTTATTATACTAACTATCGCCAGCCTTGTTGTGCTCTTTTACGCCGCCTCGGGATTTAAAAGACTGAACCGATTTTTTATTAATAAAAAAACCAGGGATTGCCTAAGCAAAATTTCTGAAGTGCTTCTTTGGTTAAATTGTGGGGTTGAATTAATAAAACAGTTCAAAGAGGAAAAAGATGAATCTAGATAAAGATACAAAAAACATCGTAGTGGGCGCTTGCGTTGGCAGCGCGATTGGAATCGGAGTTATCTCTGTAGTTCTACTTTCTCGCCATCTGATGAAAGATAAATCTGTCTTGCATAGCATCGGAAGCACCATTTGCCATTTGGGTGAAATGATCGAGAAAGGAACGGATAAAGGAGAATGTCTCGTCAAAGATGTGCAAAAGCAGGTCAACAAGCACGACTCGATCATCGAAAACGTAGTTGAGGCAGTCTCTGTTGGCATGAAACTTTGGAAAAAAATTAAACACGAGATATAAACATGAAACACATGAATACATTTATACTGGGTGCGTTTTTAGCAGGACTCGCCGGCTCTACTTACGCTTTTTCGCACACAAAGAAAGGAAAAAAAATCAAAGAGAAAATCCTAAAAAAAGTGCATTTTGAAAAAGCGCTCGATGCCATTTCCCATGAAGGAACCAAAGTAAAACGAAAAGTCAAGTCTTTAGTAAATAAAGGGAAACGAGAAGCCGAGTCTCTTGCAAATGCAGGCAAACGAAGAGTTAAGCGCGCGATTGCTCATAAAAGAGTAAGAAGAAAAGCCCGTTAAGACACATCCGCGGCGCAACGAAACCCATAGGTCCCGTTGACGGTGCCGGGGTTGTTGCGATGGCGATGGGAGCAACGAAGGTCTTCTTTAAGACTTTTCCAACAACCGCCGCGCAAGACGCGATAGACTCCCTGCGGGGGGCCGAGAGGATTCATAGGCTCTAGAGCAGAGGCATCATAATAATTGTAAGCATACCAATCTTGACACCACTCATAGACATTGCCAGCCGTGTCGTGAAAGCCAAAAGCGTTGGGCGGATAGGACATGACGGGCGTTGTGTCGGAGCTGAAGAAATTGGCCTCGGTTCGTTCCACATCTTTGCCTGTGGGAAATTGGACATCCAGACCGCTCGAAGCAGCGGCTTCCCATTCAGCTTCTGTAGGAAGGCGCTTGCCCACCCAGCGAGCATAGGCGATGGCTCCGTACCAAGTCACACCGACGACGGGATGTTTTGCATAGCCAGATTCAATGAGAAGTTTACCAGAGGAGCGTTTGATGCGCGAATCGCGAAGGCGAATGATATCATTGTTGTTGCGGTCTTTTTCACCGCCCATCGCCTGTAGGAATCGGACAAATTGCTCATTGGTCACTGGATGCACGTCGAGTGCAAAACTAGAAAGAGAAACAGAATGGCGCGGCATCTCATCCCGCGCTCCCTCATTGCTTCCTCGAACATAGGTACCACCAGGAACCACGATCATTTCCGTTAGAAGAGGCTCTATCTCAGAAACTTCTACCTTTTTAGGTTCATAGTGCGATACTAAAAGATCGCGCTGGAAAATAGCCCCAGGATCTGCTTCAAATTCAGGACGGGAAATCTCAGCAGGCTTGATCACGGGTTTTAAGCTTTCGGTAGGAACTTCGGTTTTGGCCGGAAACTCAAAGGCCATTTGCAAAACGCTTTCTACCTTGCCTTCCACATCGGAAAGGGACACCATCTCTTTTTTCGGAGCACGCAAATATTCATTCATCGCACAGACGAGCTTTTGCGGCCGCACATTCGGATTCGTCTGCAAGCAACGGTTGATCAAAAGATCCCAATTGAGTTTATGGTCGGGTAAAAGCCGCGAAGGCATCTCAAAACAGCCCTCTGGCAATCGATGAGTTAAGAGAAAATAGGCCAAGACGCCAAATGCATAGGCGTCACATTTAGCAAAATTCAATTCGCTCTCCAACGCCTTTTGTTCAGGTGCTAAAAAAGCAAAGTTCTCTAAAAAACTTCGAGAAATGGTTTGTCTTTGACTATTTGGCATCAGTGCTTTTGCGATTTCCCCAGAAAGGCGTAAAAAGGCAACACCCTCTCCGATTAGCCGGGAAACGCCAAAATCGGCAAGAAGCAACTTAATCCCCTGTCCTTCAGGTGCAACCAAAATATTGCTGAGTTTCACTCCGCCGTGTGCTACGCCAGTTTCATGGGCATAATCGAGCGCTGATGCGATCTGCCTCAGCAACGCCTCTTGCTCCTCTTCTACCAATGTCTTGCCCTTGAGCCCCAAATAGCGGCCCAAATTCATCGACTCCCCAAATCCATCTATGATCGGATCCATCACCAAATAAGCATGGCCCGCATGGATCGATACGTTGTGAATTTTTGCAATATTTGGATGATCCAATTCGGCAATATCTGCAATTTGCACTTCAAATCTGCGCAAAAAAGTGGGATCGGATGAAATCTCTTCAGGCAATACCTTCAACGCGAACGAACGTTTAATGAAGCGGTGTTCCGCGAGCAAAACCGTCCCAAAAGCTCCTTGGCCCAAGGTTTTTTGGACAACATAATCGCCGAGTTGTTCAACCATAATGTTTGACAATACTCGATCCTAAATTTTCATGCAAATAAACCAATCGCCCTTGCAAAAAACCAAGCGCAAACGCCAACTAAAATAACAGCGCTGCCCCAGAGCAAATTAGGCATCCAGCGAATCCCTCCATGTGGGCTACCGCGCATTTCAAGCGTGCCGATTCCATAAGCAAAATCTTGCTTTTCTGGCGCAAGGCGGAAGGCCTCGGGATGCTCCTTCGAAAGTTTCTCTATGTCGAATCCGAGGAAATTGCCATATTGACGGATGAATCCAAGCGCATAAGCCGTCGATAAAAAGTGACTCACCTTGCCGTCTTCGATTGCTTGAAGGTACAACATCCGAATCGATGTCGCATTTTCCACCTCTTTCAAGGTCAAAGACATTTCCTCTCTCTTCGTGCGAAATTTTTCGCCCATTCTTTGGATTCCATCCGACATAAAAACTCCTTCTTCTGTTTAAGAATATCAATAATCTGATATAGTGTCCATCATGACGAAATCACGTGCCTGCTTTTCTGCAACGATCGATCTTGCACTTGCCGACAAACTCAAAAGCGATTTAACTGAGCAAGGCTTCGAATTGGCCAAGCCCCCTTACACCATTTTCTCTGCCAAGAAAAAGGGCCTTTCTTGCACACTCTACGAATCGGGAAAAATCACAGTGCAAGGCAAAGAGATGGAGCCATTCATCGAGTTCTATCTCGAACCGGAAATTCTGAAAGAATTCAAATTCTCCAACCCCGCTGTCGGACTCGATCTGACTCCGCGCATTGGCCTTGATGAGGCGGGTAAGGGGGACTTTTTCGGACCGCTTTGCATCGCGGGCCTATATGCCGATGCTGACGGCATCAAAAAATTGCTCGAGTGGGGTGTGCGCGATAGTAAGCGCTTTGGCGATGAGTCGATCCTTAAACTCGCAAAAAAAATCCGCCCCGATTTTGCCTACACAGTCATCCGCCTCTTCCCCTCCAAATACAACGAGCTTTATGGCAAGTTCAAAAACCTCAACCGCCTCATGGCCTGGGCTCATACAGCGGCCCTTGCCGACCTCTCTCAAAAAACGAACTGCAAAGAGGCCATTCTCGACCAATTCGCCGATAAGTCCGTCGTCGAAAAGCAAGTGCAGCAAAAAAAACTCGATGTACACTTGCAGCAAAAAGTGCGCGGAGAGGAAGACCTCGTCGTCGCCGGAGCTTCCATTTTAGCAAGAGCTGCATTTTTAGAGGGCATGAAACAACTCAGCGAAGAATATAATCTTGAACTGCCAAAAGGAGCCTCGGCCGCTGTAAAAACCGCCGCAAGAAATCTCATCGGGAAATTCGGCCAAGAAGTCCTGCCAAAAGTAGCCAAAACACACTTCAAAACCGCACAAGAGTTATGATTACCCATCTCCATATCCAAAATCTGATTCTCGTGGAAAAAGCAGACATATCCTTTGGCCCCGGCCTCAACATCATCACCGGCGAAACCGGCTCGGGCAAATCGGCCATTTTAACGGCCATTCGCCTCATCTTAGGCGAGCGAGCCGACCTCAATTATATCCGCTCTGGCACTGATTTAGCGATCATTGAAGCCGCCGTCGGCAAGCAAATCGTGCGACGCGAACTTCATCGCTCGGGACGCAGCCGATGTTTTATCGATGACGAACTCGTCACACTCCAAGAGCTACGCGCGCTTCCCATCGAATTGGTCGATCAAAGCGCTTCCGTACAAGAGCGCGAATTTCTCGATACATTCGGAAAAATAGACAGCCATATTCATTATACAGAATGGATGGAGGCGCAAAAACATCTAGAGCAACTTCTCAAAACCGATCGAAATGATCTCAATCTCATCCAACAAGTGAACTGGAAAAAAGAGGAAGAGGAGACTCTACAAGCCGAACATCACATGTTAACTCATGCAGCGGAATTACTTGAAAAAATGGGGAGTATTTCTTCTGTTGAAATTCCTAAACGGATCTTAAGCCAAGTCGAACAGCTCATCCGCATCGATCCTAAATTCCAAGAGTGCGCTGATTACTTCCAAACTGCTTTCCTCAATCTCGAAGAAGCCAGCCGCTTTCTCCATTCTTACGCCAGCAAACTCGAACCCGATCCAGAGCGCCTGTTCGCCGTAGAAAAACGGCTCAGCGAAATCGAATCCCTCAAACGCCGTTTTGGCAGTTTTGAACGAGTCGAAGAGATCCGCGTTCGGCTCTGTGGTCTCGATGCAGCCATTGAGCAGGCCAAAAACAATGTGACCGAGCTCCACATCAAAGTACAAACTCTTTCTACTGCTCTCACTCAAAACAGGAAAAAAGCCGCTGCTGCATTTGCCAAAGCAATCCTCTCCGTGCTCAAAGAACTCAATCTTCCAGACACCCAATTTTCCATTGAAGTTCTTCCCAAATCTCTTTCAGAAAATGGCGCCGACGAAATCCGCTATCTCTTTAGCGCCAATCCAGGTCAATCCCCTCTTCCTCTGGACAGATGTGCCTCCGGTGGCGAACTCTCCCGCCTCCTCTTTGCAATGAAAGTTGTCCTTGGCAGTCAAAATACATGCCTCATCTTCGACGAAATCGACAGCAATGTCGGAGGCCAAACCGCCACTCTTCTCGGAGCTAAACTTCAAACTCTTGCCCAGAAACATCAACTCATCTGCGTCACCCACTTCGTCCAAGTCGCCAAATGTGCCACCGACCATTTCCTCGTTTCCAAGCATGGCGCAACCACACACATCAAAAAGTTAGAATCTCATGAACGTGCAAAAGAATTTGCACGGATGACAGGAGTTTGAACGGCAAGGAACTTGATCTGCAAGATAGGCTTGATACGCTTGATAAAAAATGGTAGATTTTTCAATCACTCTTTTTTATCAAGCGTATCTTGCCAATCTAGTTTTCTTTCCTTATGACCATTTGCATCCAATTCACTAAATTGGTATCATTTCACAGACCTATGAGAAAGATCCTCTTTGCCCTTCTGGTCTCCTCTGCACTTTTTGCCGATGAGTGTGAGCCTCAACATTATTCCTACTGGGATGTGCATCCGATCCATGTCGGCGGCAATGTGCTCCGACTCGGCAGTGCCGATGTGTCCGACACTCCTCTGAAAGGCCATCTTTATTTTCGAAAAAGCAACGCATTTCTCTACATGCTCGTTCCCGTCAACTCAAAATCATATTTCTTTCCTCGCGTTGAGTGGAATACCTTTACCCTAAATTGGAACAAGAATCCGAAATTCAATCAAACTCACTTCTATTACCTTCAATTTGCACTCACCTTTTACACAATCCAATTGGAAAAGTGGCGCTGGATTGCTCGCGTCGATTACAACCTCGACACCGAGCATTTCAATAATCCCCGCCAATATGGACTTTTCTCTGCTCTTCTTTGGGGATCGCATGAAATCCACCGCAAATGGCACTACCACGTCGGTTCGGTCGGCTATACTGGCTTTAGTGGCCAAGAGGTCTACCCCATCATTGGTGCCGATTACTCACCCAATAAAAAATGGACCTTTCTGCTCGTCTTCCCCATCGAATATTACATCCAATACAAATACGGCGATCATTGGCGCTTCTCCCTCAGGGGCCGCCCTCTCAAAGAGCGCTTCCGCACCAACAACCATCAACCTCAACCCCGCTCCGTCTTTTCCTATTCATCCACTGGCCTTGAGGCCAATGTCCGCTATGAGATCTTCCTGCGCCTAGAAGCCGAGATCTTTGGAGGATGGAACTTCGGCGGCAACTTCTACATCAAGAATGAAAAGGGACACAACTCTCTTTATACAGATGTAGGTGGCTCCCCTTATGCTGGCGCTACTTTGAATTGGGGATTTTAAGGATATGAATGTAACAAAACCAATTCTCGATTTTTTTGAAAAAATTCCCCATTCAGAATCATTATTCTACATGGACGACTTTGACGTCAAACTGTAGGGTTTTGCCGGCCAATGGATGGTTGAAGTCCAAAATCGCCTTCTCGTTTTTGATCTGGTGAACTCGGATGGGGAAGACCCCGCCAGCAGGATCTTGGATGCCTAGTATGGCTCCTTCCACTCGGAATTGAGCTGGAACGGCTTCTAGATCCACTTCGCGAAAGGCCTCTTTGACGATAGGACCATAGGCATCTTCGGGCTTGAGGATGATTTTCTTGCAGTCGCCTACTTTTAGGCCGAGAAGCGCGGCTTCAAGAGCTGGAAATACTTGATTTTGACCCAGGGTAAAACACAAAGGGGGTTCGCCCACATTGGTGTCGATTTGCGTCCCATCTTCGAGAAAGACGGAGTATTCGAGCGAAACGATTTTTCCGTGCTGGATCATGGCAAACCTCTTTTGTTCTTAAACCGGCTTATTGAAGATTCAAAGATCAGAGTCAAGCAAAAATTAAAAATACGACGGGCTCTTTGCCGAGTTCCACTTTTGGCCATTTGGCAACGGTTTGGGAAATGACCCGCTCGTGCGGCGTGGTGAGACTGGCCGCGGCGCAAAGGCGGGTCGTTGGAGCCAAAGTAGTTAAGAGAGCTTCGAGAAGTTTGGCTGAACGATAAGGAGCCTCGATGAAGACTTGGGTCGCATTTTCGGCTTTGGAGCGTTTTTCTAAGCCTTTAATGTCGGGATTGTCCCGGGAAAGGTAGCCGTGAAAAGCAAACCGTTGGGCTGGAAAACCGGAAAGCTGCAAGGCAAAGATGATGGATGAGGGACCGGCGTGGGTCTCGATGGCGATACCTTGTTGACGGGCCTGCCAAACAAGATCAGCGCCCGGATCGGCTAGGCAAGGAAGGCCCGCATCGGAGATAAGCCCCCAGGTTTGATCGTGGAGAGGTTCTAGAAGTTGGGTGAGATCTTTGGTGTGTTCATTGAGTAGGCGGATGGGGAGTGCAGCCATTTCATCGTGGGAGAGAAATTTGCGCAAATAGCGACGGCCCGCTTTTTCGCTTTCAGCGATGAGGCCTTGGATCAACTTGATCGTAGCGCCAAGTGTCGCTGGCAAGAAGCGTTCTGGCGATAAAGTTTCTTCTAAAAGATTGGGCAATAGGATCAACATTTTAGTTTCGCTCGGAAGAGGTCCAGTAAGGCGGCGTATTGCGTAGATCCGGTGCGCGATCTGAGTTCGATGTCGAAGAGCGCGATGAGCCCGCGCGAAAAGTACTTTGTCCCGAGGCGTTGCGCTTGCGAAGTCCGTTTTTCAAGCGTTTTCGGATACACTTTGGGAAGAGAGCGCGTCCACTCTTCAGAAGGCGCATTTTCGGCAAGAAGGGTGGCGATTTTGAGACCGAGCTGCAGTTGCGAACGAAGCGCGGGAATGAGCGCATGAAAGTGTTCTCCATCGGGATGGCCGGTGCCTTCCCAAATTAGGGCTTCGGCTGTTTGCCAAAGAGCGAAAGATCGTGTCGATGCGCAAAGCGCCAACACATCTTCGACCCCAATTTTCCCCTCGGCGTAGCAAATGAGTTTGTCGATTTCCCGTTCTAAAAGTCCCGCATCCAAATCTTGCCGTTCCATGAGTAAAGCAAGTGCATCGGGTGCAATCACTGTCCCCGCGCTTTTCACTTTTGCTTCGAGTTGCGCGGCAATCCGCTTCTCTTTTTCCCAAGGCTTTTCATTCAAAAGATCGAGAACAATACCCTCTTTTTCCACCTGTTCAGAAAGGGATGTCTTCGATTTTGCAGCGAGAATCAAGTACCCGTAGCGCGGGATTTCCACACTTTTTAATTTTTCGGCATTCTCCACGATGGCAATCGGCTCGCCGCCAAATAAACAATGAGACCCCAGATGGTCTGACACCTCATCACTACTGGAAAACCGTCTGATGGAACCGTCTGGCGGCAAATACTTCAAAATGGCATCACACACTTCCAACCGCTCATAATCGTGCGGCACGCCGACGAAATAGACGCGGCTCAAAGAGCCGACAGATGCGGCACTCCGAATTTGATTGAGAAACGCAGCGCGATTCGTGTACTTCACAAACCCCAGACGAAATCAATGTCTAATTTGATATCCGGATGCAAGCTTGCCTTTACTGGGCAACCAAGAGCAGCTTGTTCCAACTTGACGCGCTCTTCTGGATTTGGGCTTAGGCGAGAACGAATCCGCACAACTAAGCGACCAATGCGGCGCGGTGAGGAAGCCATCTCTTTTTCCACTTCAGCTGTAGCGCCTTTCAAATCTAGCCCCAATTTCTCTGCCGTGATTCCCATGAGCGTCAACATGCATGTTCCAAGCGACACAGCCAATAGGTCTGTGGGAGAAAAACACTCCCCTTTCCCATGATTGTCCTTCGGCGCATCGGTTTCGAGCACCGCCCCGCTTTCATGAGTGCTTTGCGTGTGTAAATGACCTTGATAGAGTATTTTCATAACAGCAATTATTTTCCCGTATCAAGGAGTATTTTGTCTAGATCCTTTTTTCCCCGAACGGTATACTCACCTCCATGAAAAAAGGAAATTTGACAAAGAAAAAACCTTCTGCTAAATTTTTTTCTATGCTCTTTAGTAAAAAATCAAAGAAGAAGACCCCTCCGGCTAAAAAGAAAGATCCTAAAAAGATCATCGAGACCTTGCAGACAATCGCCCGTGACAAGGTATTGACTGCGGAAGGTTGGCGTCGTCATTTTTTAGCCAAGAAGCGATCAAAATAACCAAATTTTGATCCTATAAGTCTTTTAAACTCATTGGCATACGATACCCATTAATCGCTCTCGTTGAAAGTCATAACTTGTGACTTATCAAAGAGAATATTTCAATTTAACGCTAACAAAGCAAATTTTTTTCTCTTTAATTTTAAGTTTAATTTTAGTACAATTATTTTTGTTATGATTAGTTGCATTGGACAAAATCCAGATACCCAAAAACTCATTGCGCGCGATGCTATAGCGAAAGGAGCAGACATGGCTGAATGTCGTTCTCGGCATCGTGAACAGCTCAAAGCTGTCCACACAGAAATGAAACAAGATATTAAAAACAATCCGCGGATGGGTCAACTGGGAACTGATCTAGTAAACAAAATATTTGACTATTTACTTCCAAATGACATTCAAACGATTCAAACGCAAACGGCCCAGGTCTGCAAACAATGGCAACAAAGTTTAGCTTTACAACAACAAAGACAAAGAGCGCTCCTCTCTGAATATCCTTTACACCTTGTTCGCGCTTTTAATAATGCTGATAAACCCATTTATCAGTTGCCACAATTAGACTTAAAAGGACGGATGGGCTGGACAGGGTGTATTGATTTTATTCAACCCGAAGACATGAGCCACTCGGTCATGAGATTTCGCGATCGTTATAATCAACCTGGTGTTGCTATAAAAATACGAGCAGGCAATCAATTATTTACTCCTTATGAAAGAGGACAAGTGTTAGATGATCTGAAAGGTGCTTTAAAGTATTTAGATTTTACTGTAGGTTTACCTCGCGCAATCACAAGAGCCTTTTCTTACTTATCCACTCAAAGCCCAACTAAAACAGTCGTCTTAGCGATTGCCCCGCACGAAGGATATTGGTGCAATTCATGGGGAAATAGCGATGATACAATCGTTAGGCTTTACAGCGAACGATCTGAAAGATCAGCTCAGTATCCTTCTGGTATTACGTCTAATACCCTTACAAGTATTCTCTTAGGTCAGGACCCCGATTTTTCTCTGCCACCAGACGGTACTCTAAAACAAAAAGATGGACGGGGCATTGAAGTTCTTGCGAGATGCATTGCCGTCGCTGCTATTGGGATCCTCTTTTACAATATTCTTTAACGTTTCTGCTTCGTTAACTCGTCGGCTAAGCTGCGGTAATCCTTTGCTCCATTCGAGCTGGAATCATAATGCGTGATGGGTTTGACGTGCAGAGGCGCCTCAGCCAAGCGAATGTTTTCACGGATCACCGATTGATAGACTTTCCCCTCAAATCGAGTTCTTAGCTGCGTCACGACTTCTTGCGAGTGCTTGGTTCGGTTATCGACGCGGCACGGCAAGATGCCGGCAATTTCGAGAGTGGGATTGAGGCGGTCTTTGACCAGGTTGATCGTCTTGAGAAGTTGAACCAGACCCGAGAGAGCCATCACGTGAGTCTCTACTGGGATCAACACTTCATTGGCAAAAGTCAGGGCATTGAGAGAGAGGATGCCCAGTGTTGGAGGGCAATCCATGAGAATATAGTCCCAAGGCTTTTCTGCCATTTTGTGGAATTTATTTTTTAAAATGCTCTCAGAAGCCACTTCATTGGCGAGGGCTTTTTCCACTCCAGCGAGGAGCATGGAAGCTGGGACCATGTGGAGTTTGTCGTATTCGGTCTTTTCTATGGCCTGCTCAAAGGCAGAATCTTCAGTCAAAAGATCAAAAAGGGCTTTTCCCCTCTCTTTGAAACCATACCACATAGAAGTTGAGCCTTGTGGATCCAAGTCGATTAAAAGAACTCTTTGACCCAATTCCGTCAACGCTGCTGCCAGGTTGACCGAGGTGGTCGTTTTTCCCGAACCGCCCTTTTGATTCACAATTGCAATCGTCCGCATAACACACTCCCTTCTTAAGACCTGTATATGCTATAAGGAAAATTTTTACTATTTTTACTTTTGATTTAGAGTCTAATTTGTTAAAGTTGTTGGGACAAAGGAGTCCATATGTTGAATATTGACCTACGGGGAAAACGGGCTTTTATCGCTGGAATTGGCGACGATCACGGCTTTGGCTGGGCGATTGCCAAGGCGCTGGCAGAAGCAGGTGCGGAGATCTTGATCGGCACTTGGGCTCCCATTGTAAAGATTTTTAAAATGTCTTGGGCCAACGGCAAGTTCGACGAATCGAGGCTACTTTCTGACGGCACACTCCTCCAATACGCCAAGCTCTACCCAATGGATGCGATGTTCGACAAAATGGAAGATGTCCCCCAAGAGACGCGCGAAAATAAGCGTTATGCGGAACTGACGGGCTATGCGATTTCCGACGTGGTCAAACAAGTCGAATCCGATTACGGCAAAATCGACATCCTCGTCCACTCTCTGGCCAACGCGCCGGAAGTAACTAAAGATCTTCTCGACACCTCGCGCCAAGGCTACCTCGCCGCGATGAGCTCATCGGCCTATTCGTTCATCAGCCTTCTGGCCCATTTTGGACCCATTATGAATCCAGGCGGTTCAGCTCTTTCTCTCACCTATATCGCCTCCGAACGGGCTATACCAGGTTATGGCGGCGGCATGTCCTCAGCCAAAGCCGCGCTCGAAAGCGACACGCGCACACTCGCCTGGGAAGCGGGCCGCAAGTGGAACTTGCGCGTCAATGCCATTTCTGCCGGCGCCTACCGCAGTCGCGCAGCCCGCGCCATCGGGATGATCGACGACATGATCGCCTACTCCAAGGCCAATGCTCCCCTGACCAAAGATCTAGTCGGAGAAGAGGTAGCGCATACAGCGGCCTTCCTCCTCTCTCCTCTTGCCTCCGCCATCACCGGCACCGTCCTTTACGTAGATAACGGCATGCATGCAATGGGCCTGGCCGTGGATAGCAAAGCGCTGGAAAATAACGCGACTTATTCGAGTAAGTAAATATCTTTTGCTGCAAATCAGCCTCCTGGTGTAACATCATCCTGTTACAATAATCATTGGTTATGCTACAAAGAGAAGCATATAGCGGTCCGGAATTTGCCATCGAGTGGTACTTTAACGAAAAAGAAAAAAGCCAGGCACTTGAATACTTTTTGGAACTTACACCCGATCGCAAAAGGAAGACTCTTCGGTTATTTAGATTTATGGCAGAACTTGGACAATTGAAAGACCAAACCAAATTCAGACATGAAGGAGATGGAATCTATGCATTTAAACCACAACCTGATCGGTTCCTGTGCTTTTTCTTCAAGGACAAGAAAATCATTGTTACCAACGCCTTTGAAAAAAAGCAGGACAAGTTACCTCCTAATGAAAAAGAAAAAGCACTGAGATATAGGGCAGATTACGAGACTAGAGTAAAAGAGAGAAGTTATTATGTCTGAAAAAAAACCATTATCTACATATGAAGAGTTCATCCGAGATCCGGAACAAAAAAAACTTCTAGAAAGCGAATATCAGGAGCTTTTACTCTCTGAACTCTTTCTCGCCTTGATGGATGAGGACCAAATATCTGTAAGACGATTGGCAAAGGCGGCGGGAGTTTCTCCGACAATTATCCAAGAACTCCGCGCTGGAAAAAAGGACAATTTGACACTCAATACCTTTTCTCGATTAGTAGAGTCCCTTGGATACTCATTGATTCTTGAAAAAAGCACTCCGGCAAAAGAAAAGACACGAAGTCAAAGACAGCGAAAGATCCGGTTTCATTTACCAGCTCCTCGGCGTAACAGCAGAAGAAAGAAAAAGAAGACTTATTCGAGTAAGTAATACCATTTATCAGAAATAATCTTTACAAGTGCACAGTGTATTTTGCCGAGCACCAAAGCCTGGAGCGAGGTGCCAACTTAAATAAGTTGGGCCGAGTGAAGGCGAAGGCGCGCAGGTAAAAGACACCTGCAATTGTGAAGATTATTTTTGATAAATGGTATAATTCACTGTAATCATACAGTTCGGGGATCTTCGGAGGGTTCTGAGCCCAATTTTCCAATCATAGGAATCGGTTTCATCGATTTGATTGGGGCGATTGCTGCGGAAAATGTGTCCGCAAAAATCGCCTTCACCTTCAAAGCGGAGAGTCACCTTGAGAGACGGTGTAATGATCTGGACGGGTTCTCCAAGTTTAAAAACAGTGCCCTTCTGACCGTCGATGAGAACTTGGCATTTTGCATCGCAATAGAAAGCAACTTCAAACAGGTCGTCGCGATTGAATGCGATTTCAGTCGGGAGCTGAATGTTTAGACCTGGACCAACTAAAGAATGGAGGCTCTCGTCTTGCCAGTAAAGTTGGAAGGGCTCTTGCAATAAAATGGGACTATGCTCGAGTTTGGTTTCCACTTTGTCTATCGCAGCGAGTTGAATTTGAGTGGGGTGGTCTTTGCGAAGGCGTTCAGAGTATTCAGGCGCTGAAACCCAGTCAATGAGTCCAGGCGCAGGTTCAAATTGGTTTTGAGCGATGGGCTGATCGATGGGAAGGCATAGGCCAGAATACTCGTTGGTAGGGGTCTGAAGGAATTGGAGGCTGATCCAATGTTCCCAGATGTTTGTGGGTTCAGGTGGAGTGGGTTTGAGTCCTTGGCAGACTTGATAACGGAATTTCCACATGGATGGAAGGTCGCGGTTTTGGTAAAAGGTCAAGAGTCTTTGCAAACAGGACTGGACCAGTTCGGTACACTCGGCACCTAGGTGATGCATTCTGAGTAAAAGCGGTGCAATTTTAAGACCCTGGTAGAGGTCATAGCAGCGGGGAAAATCGTGCAAGTTTACAGGAAAATTGCCCTCTGGAGATTGAAATGCAATCAGACGGGTAACGAGATTCTTCGCTTCCTGAACTGTTTCCACTTTTTTTTGGGCCAGAAGCGCGTAGACAAAGCAAAAATTTTCATAGAGCGAAACGCGATCTCCGAGATGGACGAACCCGGTCTCAGGACTTTGCCGTTTTTTTGCTGCTGCATAAGCTAGGTGAAGGTGCATAGTGCATCGATGATACCAGAATTGGCAATAAAATCGGCTCTTTTTTTCATAGCTTCTGGCGCATGGGGCATGGCGATTTTGACATCGGCCACATCGAAGAGACTTAAGTCATTGGTGTCGTCCCCAGCTGCGATGACCCTCTCCCCTTTTTGAATGAATTTGGATAGAGATTTGCCTTTAGAAACTCCGGAGTGAGTCACCAAAAGGACGTCCATGGTGACAAAATTATCTTTGATTTGAGCGACCTCAAAAACTTTTAGCTTCTTTGCAATTTGCGCCGCTCTTTGCGCATCTCCAAAGCACTTAATCAACGGCGTGCTGGCGACTTCAAATTTCTCAACTGCTACCCACGCCTCTTTTTCCCGCCTCTGCAGTTCCTGTAAATACTTGTGGTCTTCCAGAGAAAACCTGTCCGGGCGGTAATAACAAAAATCTCCCTTCTCAAATCCTGAGTAAACCAAACAATCCGTGCCAATCCCCTCCAATGCCTTTTCAATCACACAAAGTTCTGATCCGTCAATATACCTTCTATAGAGCACTTTTTTTTCGGGCATTTGAAAAACGACAGAGCCATTCTGCGGCAAGAACACATAAGGAAAATCAAATTCGGTCAGGGCCATCGAAGCAAATTTGAACGAGCGCCCTGTACACAAAGCAATACGCCACCCTTTTTCATGGAGCGATTTTAGAAATGCAATGACTCGCGCAGGCACACTGTATTTGTCCTGTGTGATCGTCCCATCGATATCGAGTGCAATCCAACCTTCCATATATCCACTATAGCTTTCCGATCATTAAAAAAAATTTTTCACTTTTTTCTTGTGCAAATTTTCAAGATTGTCTTATAAGGTTCTTCTCTTTTTTAAAAATTTTATAAACCTGGCATGTGAAATGGTTGAAGACAGCGCTAAGAAGATCTGAACTCAACCTTTTCACAATCCAAACAAAGAAGGTAAATTATGACATTTGCAACAGCAGGCAGTCCTCCTATTACACAATCAGTTGGTTGTTTCCAATCGGTTGTCAATTTCCATAACGACATAGTCAACAAGCTCAAAGAGAGCTGCTCTTGTATTTCTAAAATTGAAATCAATAACACCGACACTGACGGCACGATCATGAAAGTGATCAAAATGTTTGCGATGATTGTCGCCATTATCCCGTTCGGCTTGTGGCATTTGCTCTGTTTAGCGGCAGACAAAGTCACTTCTTGTTGTCGTTCGACGCTAGCTCAACAAAACACGTTGCCTAACGGCGCGGCGAGCACAGCAAGTGCTGCCGGTCAAGTTTTGAATTCTACTGGATTTGTTCCAGCGGATTTCCTCAACGTGATTGACAAACCGGTTGCACAAGCAAACATCGCCGCTGCCGCTGATGCTGCTCAATTGGCAATCGTTGGAAAAATGCGCGGGATGAGCCCAGTCGCTGCAGATCAACAAGCAGTGCTAGCAGCCATCCAAGCTTGGGTTGCGCCACCCTTTGTTCCAGGGGATTTCTTCAGTGCAATTGAAGATAAAGCGGCCGCAAAAGCAGCTGTTGTCGCTGCCGCTGCTGATGCTAAATTGGCAGTCGTTGCGAAACTGCCCGGGATGAGCCCAGTCGTTGCAGACCAACAAGCAGTGCTCGCAGCCATCCAAACTTGGGTTGCGCCACCGTTCGTTGCAGCAGACTTCCTCGCCAGAGCAAATGTGGATGAAGTGACTAGAGCTCGCCTTGCATTGGCTACATTGCCAGCCAACGCAGCACCCAACGCTCGCCGCGCTGTGATCGCAAATACCATCGCAGCCGTTCCCAATGTGGATGCAGACAAAGATGCAATTACAGCCCTGGTTGCAGCTATGCCCTATCCCGCACAAGCGTTCGTCGATCGAGCTGCAGTCAATCATGTCCATACAGCACGCATTAGATTGGCTCACTTGGCAGCAGGCGCACCGGCGGCAGATCAGCGCAATGCGATGGGCGTTATCGCAAACTTGCCCGTGGCAGAAGCAGATATTGATGCGATTGTGGCGGCCGTAGCCGCAAGACCGTTCCCAGCTCGAGAATTTGTCAACATGGCAAATAGAAGAGAAGTGATCCTTGCTCGGGCCGACGTAGTTGAAGCGACCACCCCCGCGGATAAACGAGCGGCTGTCGAGAATGAAATGAGCAGCGTACCTATCTCCGATGCAGATATTGATGCGATCGTTGCCATTCTCGAGGCATCCCGTTAATCCTATGGGTGCACTCTCCGAAAATAGGAAGGGGTTAAACCCCCTTCCTATTTTTTTTCGCCACCCAAGCTTCTTTTCCCCGAATTTATCCAAATGTACAAAGTCGAGCTTAGGATCATTTAAAAAATTTTCCATTTTTTCCTTGTGCAAATTTTCCACGTTGGCTTATAAGGTTCCTTCTCTTTTTTAAAAATTTTATAAACCGGGTATGTGAAATGGTTGAAGCCAGCGCTAAAACGATCTGAACTCCACTTTTTCACAATCCAAACCAAGAAGGTAAATTATGTCGTCACCAGCAGTCACTCCTCCTGCTACACAATCAGTCGGTTGTTTCCAATCGGTTGTCAATTTTCACAACGATATAGCCAGCAAGCTCAAAGAGAGCTGCTCTTGCATTTCTAGAATCGAAATCAATGATGCCGGCGCTGACGCTGATGGCACGATCATGAAAGTGATCAAAATGTTTGCCATGGTTGTCGCAATAATCCCAATCGGCCTGTGGCATTTGCTCTGCACATTGGCAGATAAAATCACTTCTTGCTGCCGTTCGACGCCAGCTCAACAAAACACGTTGCCGCCAGGTGGCAATGTAAGGGGCGCAGCAAGCCGAGTACTAGGAGGAGCTGCTGCATTTGTCCCAACAGCTTTCTTCAACGCACTGACTGAAAAAGCTGCTTTGAAAACAGCCGTTGCAGCACGTCCAGAGGTAGATGCGAAACTTGCATTCGTTGCAACACTGCCTGGCATGTCCCCAGTCATAGCAGACCAAGAAGCAGTGCTTCGCGAAGTCGAAGCTTGGGTACCGACTCCTGCATTCAATATACACACCTATTTAAACACCCAGTTCACAGGGCCGGCCGATGTAATAGCTGCAAAAACAGCCGTTGCAGCGTGCGCAGATGCGGCAGCCAAACTTGCATGCGTTGCAGCAATGCCTGGCATGTCCACAGTCGTAGCAGACCAAGAAGAAGTCCTCGCAGCCATCGAAGCCTTCGTTCTACCTCCCTTTGTACCAGCGGACTTCTTCAACGCAATTGCTAACAAAGCAGCTGCACAAGCAACCGTCAACGCTGCGCCTGATGATGCCGCTAAATTGTCAGTCGTTGCGGGAATGGCCGGCATGAGCACAGTTGTTGCAGATCAACAAGCAGTGCTCGCAGCCATCCAAGCTTGGGTTGCGCCACCATTCGTCCCAGCGGACTTCTTCAACGCAATTGAAGACAAAGCAGCCGCAAAAGCAGCCGTCACTGCTGCGCCTGATGATGCCGCTAGATTGGCAGTCGTTGCGGAAATGGCCGACATGAGCCCAGTTGTTGCAGACCAACAAGCAGTGCTCGCAGCCATCCAAGCTTGGGTTGCACCGCCATTCGTCGCTGCAGACTTCCTCGCCACAGCAAATGTGGATGAAGTTGTTAGAGCGCGCATTGCATTGTCTCAATTGGCAGCAGGCGCAGCGGCAGCAGCTCGCCGCAACGCAATAGATGACATTGCAGACTTGCCAGCGGCAGAAGCAGATGTGGATGCGATTGTAGCGCTCGTAGCAGCAAGACCGTTCCCCGCTCAAGAATTTGTCGACATGGCAAATGAAGAAGAAGTAAACAGTGCTCGAATCATGGTAGCTGCTGCTGCCAACGCCGCGGCTAAACGAGCTGCCGTCGAGAATGAAATAGAAAATGTACCTGTTTCCGATGCAGATGTGGATACGATTGTTGCCATCCTCGAGGCTCAAGATTATCCTTCTGAAGTATTCCTCAATGGGACGGAGGACGAAGAAATCTTGACAGCGCGCATTGCCCTTACAAAATTGTCACAAAATGCGCCTCCAGAAGCTCGCCGAAACGCTTTGAGGGGCATGGCTAATCTGCCTGTTGCAGATGCAGCCAAAGATCTCATCGCTGGCGAGTTGGCCACCCTGCCATTTTCAGCAGACATCTTTACCGTTGCCATTATACCCCCCAAAAAACAGGCCGATATCAAAGTAGTTTTGCAAGGTGTAGACTTAGGTGATGCAGCTGCAGTGACAGCCGCTATAGCCAATGCAGCGTTCGATAACGGAGCCAAAAATATCGGTCGTATTAGAGAACGATTGAATGCATTGTCAGCAGAAGAGAAAGCCGCAGTTCTGGCTCATCTGAAAGGATAATTCATCCTTTTTGTTAGAGGACCCGTGAAGTTTTCTTCACGGGTTTTTTCTTTTTATGATAAACTACGATCATGTTCAATCTTGCCTCCGCATTCATCCCGGATGAAAATGGCAACCTCGTTGCCATCGATACTCCCCTGTCCCAGGCCGATCTTCCGCCAGGCGATTACGGCATGCAGTTCGTCAAGATGTTCTTGACTATGATTGCTCTCGTCGCTCTCTTTGGCCTCTCGATCTGGTTCCTCCGACGTCTTGTCCGCAACCGTCTCGAGCGCGGCACCGGCGCACACCTCATCCAAGTGATCGAGAAAAAAATGATCAGCCCGAAAACCATGCTCTATATCGTCGAAATCGAAGGCAAGAAGATCCTCTTTGCCGAATCCCATCTCGAGATCAAAAAGCTCCAAGACATCGTTGATCACAAAGAAATAGAACAGTAGCAAGCCGTCGCTAGCGATACTTTAAATTAAGTTGGCGTTAGAATCCGGTAAGGGTGAATGATGTGGGGATCGCGCAGGGATCCAACCGGTTGGAAACAATAGGCCATGTGAAAGCAATAAGGAGAATGTCGATTGCTGAAAAAGTCGACAAATCGCTTGCCAAAATGTTCCCCATTGCTTTCTTTAACATCGAACCGACGCGTGTAGTTTTGGCCCGTGAAATTGGCTTTGAGAGTGCTGCACCAAAAGCCTTCGATGTTGGCCAGATGGACTCTCCAGGTAAGCGGTGCACTGATTCCGCAAAGGCAGCAAAAGGTCATCCCGATGACACAAAAAGGCGTTTTCACAATCGACCAGATACACTCGATAATGGCTGCCGGAATTTCAACAGCAACGTTGACGACCAGCTCTTTAAGGCTTCTCGTTTGAGCCAGGATACAAAAGGGCAATATCACAGCCCGAATCACATAGCAAATCACTTTAAAGAGACCCCAAAATGGCAAACCAATCGCAATCATCCCGCACTTCATCGCCGTATCGCTCGTCGACTCAAAATGATAGCCTTTTTCACTGATCCGATTGAGGATCCAAAATCGATGATCTGGGGTTCCATCTGTTCGACGAAAATGGACATCCGCAGTCACCCAATTTGCATCATGAAAATTCTCAATCCTAGCAGTCATATCTTTTTCCTAGGTAATATCTCCGCCGCCAAGATCCACTTTTTCAGTTCCCTTTTCAACCCCAATTTCTTTGGGGTGCGGGGCTTCCCCGCCTCGGCGCTCTCGGCGTTCTCGGCGGTTGAATTTTTATTCTGATTTTGCAAGAGCTTCCCTCATGGATGTATCGGCTTTGATGTTTTGGTATTTTTGGTAATCGAGCACGCCGAGCCGTCCCTTCATGAGAGCTTCAGCCATCGCTTGCGGCACGAGGGCTTCGGCTTCGCGCACTTTGGCGCTCATTTCTTGTTCTGCGGCTACAGCCATGGCTCTTCTCTCTTCAGCCATTGCTCGAGCCACGCGCATGTCCGATTCAGCCTGATCTGCACGCAACCTGGCGCCAATGTTTTCGCCAATAGTGATATCGGCAATATCGATCGACAAGATTTCAAAGGCGGTTTGGGCATCGAGTCCCTTTTCTAGGACCCGTTTTGAGATATTTTGCGGCGAGGCAAGGACGGCTTGGTGGTTTTCGGATCCGCCGATGGCGTTGACAATCCCCTCCCCTACTCGGGCGATGATCGTCTCTTCCGTGGCTCCGCCGACGAGCTGCTTGATGTTCGTTCGCACAGTAACGCGAGCGCGGACTTTCAATTCGATGCCGTTTTTAGCTACAGCCATAATGAACCCGCCCTTTTGCACCCCTTCCGGCGAAGCGCCGGTGGGGGCCCCGCGCTCGGGACAATCGATGACTTTCGGATGAACGGAGGTTTTTACAGCTTCAAACACATCGCGTCCGGCTAGGTCGATCGCGGTCGCTTGGCGCCAGTCAAGGGGGATATTGGCTTTATCCGCAGCGATCATGGCTCGAACGATGTCGTGGATCCGACCGCCAGCCAGATAGTGCGTTTCGAGATCGTTGACGGAGATATTTTTCAATCCCGCTTTGAAGGCGTTGATGTGGGCCGCCACGATGAGGCGCGGTGGAATCTTGCGCAGACTCATGCCAATGATGTTAAAAAAGGAAATGGGCGTCCCCGAAACAAAAGCTTGGAACCAAAGGCTGATGAAGCGAGTCGTCATCAAGGCCAATAAGCCTACAACACCGAGAAGGAAGAAGAAAGAGAGTTCAAAGAATGTCATAGTTTTTCTCGCGTTACAATTAAATGAGATCCTTGTCCTCCGACCACTCTCACTTCGCAGCCAGAATCGATGTAACCGCTTTGTGAGATCGCCTGGAAGAGTTGGTTTTCAATGGCAATTTGCCCGGAAGGTTTTAAATCGGTGGCGACTTTTGCTGTCTTGCCAATCATTTCTTTGGGGTAAAGACAAGCCTGATAGCCTTCTTGATCAGTCGTCAACAAGACCCCTTTTTGCATCCGGACTCGCCAGAGAGCAAACTTCACGAGCGTGTAAACGGCTGCAGCCAAGGCCATCATGTAGAGAATGAGCGTGGTTAAACTGGTCTTCTCCAAATGACATAGGTAAATGCTAGTCAGTAGCAGAATGCTACCGCCGATCGCCATCACAGCGCCCGGTAAAAAAAATTCTAAGTAGATTAAAAAAAGTCCTGCAAGCGCAAGTAAAAGTACAAAAATCATGGCTGAATAATACCTCCAGATGTATTAGTTTTCATCTATAAAATTACATATACAATTCGCGGTGTAATCGAGCTGTTCGTTGCTATGTGCGGCCGAGACAAACCAAGCTTCTTGGGAAGCGGGTGGAATGTAAATTCCCTTTTCAAAAAGATACCTAAAAAACCGGCCAAAAAATTCCTTATCAAGATTTTTTAAATCCTCATTTGTCTGCACCTTGCCGACTCCCAAAAAAAGTGTGAACATCGACCCAGACCGCTGAACACACGCCAGCCATTCTTTTTTCTGCAGTGCCCGCACAATCGGCTGCACGAGGCGCGCCGTCTTTTCCTCGAGCATTTGGTAAAACCCTTTTTTCTCAATGATAGAGAGCGTTTCCAATCCGGCCCTCATCGCCACAGGATTGCCCGACAACGTTCCCGCTTGATACACCTGTCCAAGCGGCGCCAAGCAGTCCATAAATCGCTCTTTTCCTCCGACCGCAGCCACAGGAAATCCTCCGCCAATCACTTTGCCAAAACAACTCATGTCTGGATCGACGCCGTAAAGGCTCTGCGCGCCTCTTAGCGCCACTCGAAAGCCCGTAATCACCTCATCGAAAATCAAGACCGCACCGCATCGCGCCGTCTCTTCCCGCAGCATCTGCAAAAATCCCGCCACCGGCAGCACCACACCCATATTGCCTGCAATCGGCTCCACAATGACACCTGCTACCTGCGCCCCTTGTGCGCGTAAAAACTGCCGCACCGTATCCACATCGTTGAATGGCAACACAATCGTATCCGCGACAACACCCGAATTTACGCCTTTCGACGTAGCCAAAGCATTCAATAGCGCCACACCCGATCCAGCCTGCACGAGCAATGAATCATGATGTCCATGATAATGACCCGCAAACTTCACGATCTTCGGTCGTCCCGTATATCCCCGCGCAATCCGAAGCGCCGTCATCGTCGCTTCCGTCCCACTCGACACAAAGCGCAACTTCTCCACGCTCGGAATCAGCCTCACAATTTTCGTCGCCAATCTCTCCTCAACTTCGGTTGCAATCCCAAACGAACTTCCCTTCGCGACCTGCTCCTGCACGCCCTGGACCACTTCCTTTGGCGCATGACCCAAAATCAAAGCTCCCCAACTTCCGCAGTAATCGATGAACTCCTTTCCATCCACATCCCGAATCACCGCGCCGCTGCCCGACTCCACAATCATCGGCGGCATTCCCACCGCCCGAAACGACCTAACTGGCGAATTCACCCCACCCGGAATTACCTTGCACGATTGCTCATAAATTTGCTGCGACCGCATCGGACACCTCTCTGAAATGGAATCATTATAAAACGACATTTAATTCAATACAAGCTTCAGGCATTGTGAAATTGATGAAATGGGCATGCCTTCTTTCTCCTATTTTGGCTTTGGCGTTGAATTACGACGTGCAGTTTGTGGGCATGGATGATTCTTTGTGTTTAAAAGCGCTGAAAGCAGCTTCCGATTTGGTTGGGTTGAAAGACAGGCCGCCTGCTTCTGTGAACGGCCTAAGATACCGGGTGGAATCGGACATCCCTGGATTGATGAAAGTGCTCCGAGCTTTTGCCTACTACGACGCACAGATTACCTATGAAATAAACGCAAATTTAGTGACGATATTTGTCCACTCGGGGCCACCTTATAAATTGGCATCTTACCAAGTCTTTCATGGCGCGTGCACTGAACAACTCGGTGATTTTGCGCCTCAAGAAGATTTGGGTAAACCCGCTTGGTCGGCCACGATTGTGAACGCAGAATTGCAAGTATTAACGGAGTTGTCGCGGTGCGGCTACCCGCTGGCAGTAGTGGATAAGCGAAAAGTGGAAGTCGATTTGGGGAAAAAGCAGGTCAATGCTGCGGTATGCGTGCAAGAAGGCCCTTATTCGAAATTCGGTCCATCGCTTTTTTTTGGTTTGGAAAATATCAAGCCGCGATACATTGAGCGGCGCATCGCGTGGAAAGAGGGGCAAGAGTACGATTCCGATCTTCTGCACAAGACGCAAGAGAGAATTCTGAAAACGGATCTATTCAGTTCTGTCTACATTTCACATGGAGAAGCAGTGGATGAGATGGGCGAGTTGCCGATGCAGATCCGCTTTACCGAGTCGAAGCATCGACAATTTAGCATCGGCGGTTATTGGGCAACACAGGAAGGTCCGGGCGCAACGATTTTTTGGACGCACCGCAATTTGCGCGGCATGGGTGAGGTCATCAATTTCGAAGCAGATCTTTCGGAAAAATATCTGGCTGGACAACTCCAATATAAAAAGCCCGATTTTCTCGGCACGCCGGATCAAAGTTATCGCGCCTTAGGAGGTCTGAGCCGTGAAAGAATCCATCCTTATTTGGCTTTTACTTGGCGCTTTGCCAATTACATCGAGCGGAAGATCGACTCACAGCATACATTTTCGGCGGGTCTAAAATTGGAGCATATTCTGGTCCAAGACAGCGCGACAAATGGCACTTATTTTATCCTCGGCCTGCCCCTTTTCATGAAATATGATCGCTCAGACAATGTCCTCGATCCACACACGGGCTACACGCTTGTCTATTCAGCTACTCCCTATCAATCAATGATCCACTCCAATCAACATTTCGTCAAACAAAGACTTACCACGACGTGGTATTTTCCTCTCCACTCCAATGTTGTGTTTGCGCTCCGCTCCCAATTTGGCTCCATTGCCGGAGCTGAGCGAGAAGACGTCCCACTGCCAAAGCTCTTTTTAGGCGGCACCGAAGACGAACTGCGCGGCTATCGATACATGTCGGTGAGCCCGATCAAGAAAGGGACCCATAAATCGCTCGGCGGCCGCGGCGCGATTTACGGGAGTGCAGAACTCCGTTTTCGCGTTTGGGATATTGGAATTGTCCCTTTTTTCGATGTGGGCACAGTGACAAATACGATCTATCCCGAATTCAATGCAAAATGGTTTAAATCGGTGGGACTAGGCCTGCGCTATTTTGCCTTTTTTGGTCCGATCCGAGCCGATATCGGCTTTCCGTTGAACCCTCGTAAACACATCGACCGAGCCTTTCAAGCATACGCAAGTGTGGGGCAGGCATTTTGATGAAGTGGTTTAAGATTTTCTTTGTGCTCCTCTTCTCGCTTTTCATCCTCTGCGTTGCCGCATTAGAATTTTTGCCCGTGCAATCGATTTTGATCCATGCGCTCAAAAAATCGGGCATGAATATTGAACAAAGCCCCGATTTTGTCCGCGTGGAAATTGCGGGTCAAATCATCACCATCGAAAAGTTGCACATCGAAATCTCTTACTGGCATCTTTTCAAAAAAGAGCTCTTCATCAAATCGCTCACTGCGGGCAGAGTTCAGTTCCAAAACACCACTGCGGAAAAAATTTCCTCCACGCCTACTCCCATTGCCATTACAGTGCATTCGTTTGCCATTAGTCATCTACAGTGGCCTGACTCTCCTGAACTTGAAGTCTATGGATCTGGACGCCTTGGGAAACACGGCGCCATCATTGAACTCGAAGTGCATCGTCCCGATTTTCCAGACGCGCGGCTTTCGGCCACCATTGCAAGAGAATTGAATGGCACGTTGGATGCGCGATTCGACCTTTATGCGCCTCCCGGATCCTTAGATCCGTGGTTTCAAATCGATCATCTCTTAGAACTCTCGGCTTCTGGCCGAGGACAGCGCGATGCATTTGCCGGAAAATTAAACGGCATCTTCAACGATTGGATATTTCGCGGTAAAATCCACAAGCAAAAAGGTGGACCTGTCCAATTTACCAATGCGCTCGCCTCCAAACAAAATATCCGATTGCAAGGATCTTTGGAACTCAATGATGCCTACGAGTTTGCCAAAGCAGAAGGACAGGTGCGGGCGGACTTAGAGATTGGACTGATTCTAGGAACCGTTGCGGTGGAAGGGTCGCATGTGAAGGGTTCTTGGCACAGCGCGAATTTGAAATACGACGGCATTGTCGTGGAAAAGGCGTCAGGTCAGGTTGAAGGGATTTGGGAACGTGATGCGTTTGAAGGATGCATGACCGGCCGTGGAGAGTGGTTGCAAGAGACTTGGGAATTACAAACAACGGTTGCTTGGCCGTCTTTGGCATTTGAAGAGTTGGAGTTAGAGTCGGGACTGGTTAAGGCATCTGGAAATTTTACTCCCCTTGCCTTTAAACTGGACATTGAGCGCGGGGATTTGCAGCTCATCCAACGGTGGAATCCGAAAATCCCTATCAGCGGCAAAGTCACTGGGACAATTTCCAATGAAGGTGCAGAACTTACAGGCAAAGAGATCTTTTACGATACAGCCTACATCGAAAATGCGTCGTTCACTGGGAATTTAGACAAATTCAAACTCAGCATCGATGATGGACATTACAAAAGAGTCACCGCAAATACGGGAACCTTAGAATTCGCAAAGCCAAATTTCCATCTAGTAGTCGATGAACTCGACGTTGCGGGCACTTATCACCCCGGCCAACTGGTTTTAGAAGAAGGAACTGGAGTTTTTTTCAAGGAACGAATCCGCCTCGTAGAACCAACACTCATCACACCCACTTCTTGGACACCCATTTTTGTCACATTTGGCAACGGCACGATTTACTGCGCCATGGACCGGCTCATCATGACCCAAGTGCCTTTGACCATCTTGTCCTTGAATCCACTGGAAGTTCCCATCAGCGGCACACTCAATGCCGATGGCCGCTATGACGGCAAAACGGGCAACCTGACCGCATCCATCAATAGCGGCCAAGTAGTGATCGAAGGCACTCCGATTCGGATCGAAGCGACGTTAGATTCCACGTTGGAACAGGAGCGCCTCAAAGCCAAAACCCATGTTGTTGTGAATGACAATCCGCTTTTGGATCTCGATATTGATTATCAGAAGTCTTCGCCCTACGCGCATCTTGTATTGAACGGGAAAGTCGAAGATGTTCTCGACTTCTTCAACCTCGGCATGCACCGTTTTGAAGGCAACTGCGCCTGTGATCTAACTTTAAATGAGTCCCATGTTGAAGGCTTTTGCGAAATTACAGAGGGACATTACCAAAATTACCTCACTGGCACAGAATTAAATGACATCCATGCCTCCATTGTGGGTGAAGACAATCGATTGGTTCTCAAATCCCTCACCTCTCGAGAAACATTCACAGCTACCGGCAATCTCCAGGTCATAGAACAGTTTCCATTCCATTTAGATCTTGCGTTTTCCGATTTCGGTCTCGTGCAGATCGACCTTGTCACAGCCAAAGCAACGGGCCGTCTTGCCGTTGACGGCGACATCAAATCAGCTCTGGCCAAGGGCTCCATTGAAGTCACAAAAGCCGACATCGCCCTGCCCAACAAAACTCCCCGATCCTTCCCCGAACTTCAAGTCCTCTACAAAAATGGCCCCATTCCGAAAACAGCAGTCCAATCGACCCAACTTCCCTATCCCCTCAATCTAGAACTCCAAGTGGGCGCGCCGAATCACATTTTCATCGCGGGCAAGGGACTTACCTCTGAGTGGAAAGGCGATTTTGACATCGGCGGCACCTTCACTGCACCGGCAACAACGGGCAAACTCGAACTTCTTACCGGTGAATTCGTCGTTGTAGGCAAGCAATTCAAACTGCTCGATGGCTCCTTATCTATGCGCGGAAAACCTTATGAAATGCCCCATATTGACATCGCAGCCAACACACAAGAAAAAAATATCTCTATCACAGCCAGGCTCCAAGGTCCGCTCAATAAACCGCAAATCACCTTCCAATCCAATCCGCCCTTGCCCCTAAGCCGCATCATCTCCTACCTTATCTTTGGCAAAGACCTCTCCGACGTCAGCGGCCTCCAAGCTCTGCAACTGGCTGGGACCATCACCTCCATGGCAGGCGAAGGGCCCGATATCCTTGAAATGACCCGCAAATCTCTTGGCGTTGACCGACTCCAAATCCTCATGACCCCCAGCTCCCTCAATGAAGGCGCCGAGACCATCTCCCTCGAGGTGGGCAAAGTGATCTTCCCCGGCTTTCTCGTCACCATCCGCCAAGGCGCCGAGGACAGCAGCCCCGATATCGGCATCGAAGTCGATATCACTCATGGCTTTACGCTCGGATTTGAAAGCCAGCAGCAACCCGAGCAAGGCCGCTTCTCCCTCAATTGGAATTTAAACTATTGATTGTTATTAAATATTTCTGTATAATTAACAGAACCTTAACAAGGAGTTAATAATATGGCAATTAGCGCAAGTTTTTATGACCGAGCAGAAGCCCTTCCGCCTGGATTTACTATAGGAGGCAGGCCTATGGTTTATTTAGGAACAACCGTGAGTAATATAGAATCCTATATGCGCCAGAGAGCAGAAGCCTACGCCTCCCAAGCAGTCGCTCCAACAGCTCCTCCAAGCCCTCCAACGGAAGAGGTCGTTGTACAGCCTAGCTATGGCACCATGTCTGATGAGGACTCCCTCCCTCCCCTTAAAAATGTCATTATCGTAAATGGAGCCCAAGGCGACGTAAAAGCAGCTGATGAAGTTTGTTGTTGCTGTTGCGAATGTGATAGGGAAGTTGCTGAGTGTGCATTAAAGATTATTTGTTGCCCATTTTATGTAGCCAGCCTATTTTGTAAATAATCCCTAGGCGGAGTCAGCATCGGAGGTGTTGCATAACCTTACACGCTTCCAACTTTTTGAATATAAACCGGTTAATTTAACACCGAGAGCACCGAGACGCACCGAGGAAATAACTTCCTCAGCCATTCCTCGGTGATTCTCGGTGAACTCGGTGTTATTAACCCGAGCGGTAAAAAGGTGACAATCTGCTTGCTGCGGCTTCGCCAAATTGATCCTCCTCGCTTGCCTTGCTTCTCAGCAAGGGCTTCGCTCGTTCGGAACGCTACGCTTCAATTTTGCTTTGCCTCGCTAGCGCATATCGTCACCTTTTTACCGCTCGGGTTAATAAATTTTCAGCCCTTTAGGTAAATTTGAGTTATGCAACACACCCAGTCAGCACCCCCTTTTAAAATCAGTTTTATTTAAAAGATTGTTCTTCATTCATATTAAGATTTATTTAACATCATCTCTTTTCGTTGATTTTAAATCACGGTTGATCAATGATTTAATGTTCAAAAAAAGTTTAAGAGTTGTGCGTATATTCATTTGTGACTAAAATTAGAGCGGGTTAACACGAAAAGGTAGGGTTATGTCAGAAGTGTATCTTGATTTAGATAGGGACGATGATGATTTAATCGTTGGCAATGCCAGTCCAATTCACATTAATTGCTTACAGCCGCACGAAGCGAAACAGATCCAAGGCGCTCGAGAAAGCGCACGCGTACTAACCACGATTCCGAAAGCGCGTTGGAATGGCCGCTTAGATGCAGGCAAACTTTCCCCTATTCCCGAAGTAGCAGAACGCGTCAGCCAAGCATCTGGCTTCAATGCTCCCGCCATGAACCTCGAATCGATCTTTGCCCCACAAGTTGTGAATAACGAACTGGGAAATGCAGTTCGTTTACGGATGGGCGGCGAGAGCCCGGAAGATATCCAAGATGCGCAAGAAAGCATTGCAAATGCAGTTGAAGACCTAGAAAATTATGCTTTGTCAGAGCACAGCGTCGATGAGATGGTCGAAGCGATGGATTTGACCACGGAAGAAGTGATCGAGAACGTCGCCACAAGGCCGTTCCCGAATTTGGCCCGCGAGATCATGACACTTGGATTGGGCCTCGAATCTTTTCAGACAGAAAACCGCCTCAAAAGGTACAAACTAGAAGCCGACCAGTGCAAAGTCAATATCGACACGTTGTTGAAATTGAGCGCGCAACTCCCAAAAATGAATTCGGATGATCTTTCCTACGAGCTCAAAAATGAGGCCAAAGAGGAAATTCACAAACTCGTCGTTCAACTCCGCGAGAAGGGAATCGATATCTTCCCCGGTTTGGAAATCGGCAAAGACCTGGGCAAAGATCAACTCGCTTCGGCCAACTCTTTGATCAACCACCACATCGATTTAAATAAGACCAAGCTGCAAGAGCTCTTCACCACGAAAATCGCCGTTGCAATTCAGTTCATGACGATGATTGGAGAAGTGATGAAAAAAGTCTCCGAAAAAGATGACCAACTAAAGAGGAAAACGCTTGAACAGCGAGGATAAATCGGACGTTTTGACCGATGTTGCCGCAGAACATTTTTATGCATTTGCGTTTGCGCAGTACCAGAATGGGGACTTAATGCTTGCGCACGATGCGTTTCATGTCCTTTGTGCAAGAAGGCCGTTTGAGGCCCGATTTTGGTTCGGTCTCGGTGCGGTTTTGCAAGAGAAGAAAGATTATCAGGCCGCTATGCGCGCTTGGGCGATGGCCGCACTTCTCGATCGGGAAAATCCGTACCCCCATTTCCACGCGGCTGAATGCGCTTGCTCGGTACAAAATTTAGAGGACGCAAGACTTGCGCTTAGAGAAGCAGAAGTGAGAATGCCAGATGGGCATTCGTTGAAAGAGAGAATCCCCCTGTTAAGAGAGGCTTGGAATTTATGACAGATGCATTAGGCCGCATAGGCTCCGAAGACTGGGCACTTCGCAAGGTCCAAAACCAGACCCACGCAACCGTGGCTCCTGCTACGACCACGTATAAAAAACCTGTTCCAGCGGGTATTTCGACGATTTCGAGTATTGCACCCTCGACGGCTCCGGCACAAATCATCCCCTTAAGGCCAAAATTGGAGCCGCCAACGATCGACGAACAACTCGCTGCTCTCTATGATCGTACAGAAAATAATACCTATGCAGAGGTCAAAGAAAATTATCTCTGGATCATTCTCAATTTGCACAATATGGTCGAGGAAATCTCTGGAGAGCACATCAAGTACATCAGCGATACGATTCGCCGAGACACTGCCGAACTAGATAAGTTGAACGAAAAGAAGACGGAAGAACTGAGTAAATATGCCTTAGAAGTCGAAAATCAAAGGACATGGAACGTCTTCTCAGAGATCGCCAAAGCCTTCTTGAGCGCTGCAACTCTCGTTGTGGGAGGACTCATGATTGCTTCTGGAGTTGCTTCCGTTGCAGGGGCATTCATGATCGCCTCTGGCGGCCTGGGCCTTGCAGACACCATCTTGACCCACACAGGGGCTTATGAGGCGATCGCGTCTCACTTTGCAAAATCCAGAGAAATGCAACAAAACATCGCGGCTTACATTAGCGGTACCGTCCTTTTCATGGCGCTAGGCTGCGGCCTTGTCGGTGGCGTGCTAGGCTTCCTTTCTAACGGCTTTGAGGCCGCAAGAGCTGGTATGGATCTCGTAAGGGCCGGTGAAAAAGTCCAACTGACAGCAGCCATTGCCACTGGCGCTATCAACGTCGCAAGAACCTGGTCGGCCAGAGAAGCGGCCGCTTTACAAAAAGTCCTTCAAACCATCGAAGGGCGTATTTTTGTCATGAAACAAGATCTCCAGCATCGCGCCTCCGAGGCCAAAGATGCCCTGCAAATCATGCAAAGCATAACCAAACAAACCCATGAAATCGGAGCAGCAATATGACCATTTATACAGATTATGAGTTAGAGGATGATCGCAAGGTCGCGAATCTAGGAGAGCCAACTACAGTGCTGCAGCCAGAAGAGGCAGAACTCCTTCAACGCACGCGCGAGGCGGCAGCCAACATGTCCCGAATCCTGCAAGGGCTCGACATGGGCAACCTGGGTGAGGAAAAAGTGACTGCCGTTCCCGAAATTGCAGGCCTGGTAAATAAAGTAGTAGGCATCACTCCAGTCGATGACCTCATGCAACAAGTGGAACAAAATGCAGCTCGCCTTGCCGATCCGACGATTCCTCTGCCAAGTCATCCCCGAATAGACGACCTTTCCGATACCGACAAGCGCTCTTTCCTCATCGAACTCAACCAGCTCATTGGTGAAATGCTCCAGCTTCTCTCCAAATTGAGCGATCGAGACAGAACCAAAAACGACCATATGAAGAAAGAATATGACGGCCTCAATGATCGCGTAGGAGTTGCGATCCAGAAGTCGGCAAACACCCAATTCTATGTCACGGCCTTCGCCTTAGCTCTCAATATCGTCGGTGGTGTTACAGGAAATGATGGTGTTTCGAAGTTCATGCAATTCCTCGGACAGCAGTCGAATCCCATCGGAAATCTTGTCAGCGCTGGTTATGAAGTCGAGAAGTCAAAATCATCGAACAAGCTCACCCTCCTCAGCACTAAAATGCAAGAAACTGCAACCAAGTCTGGCGACAACAGCGGTTGGAGAAACGAGCTCCTTCAAAGTTTGAACGACACGAAAAACCTGTGGAGTTCTTCCGTAAGCAACCGCTAAGAAAGTATGTGTGGCAGCATTGCTGCCACAAAGACTCTATTCGTAATCACTGAGTCCATCGTAAAACAGTTGATAATAGCTCTCCGTTTGTGCCGGGATTGTCTGAGGGCCAAATTCCGTAGGGAATGAGTGGGGAGATTCTGATCGTAGAATTTGTGGCTCGCTCTCCAAGATGGGCGTCGTAACCGTGGTTTCCTCGCCTTCAAAGACATAAATTAGGTCACTTAAATCCGAGCTATTCTCAGCTTCAACCAAGTTGTTAAAAGGATGTTCAAAACTGCCATCGCCATCTTCCTCGCTGAGCTCATCGACAAAGACAAAGAATAATGGATCGCCCTTAGCATCAAGCGCAGGAGCGGTTTTCTTTGTCTTGTGGATTGGCATGATCTCAAACCGGCTCACCGGTTCTGCCATTCTTGCGGCCAAGTCGCCGCTTTTTTCGCAGCAAGGTTCACAGCGCACGCGGGCTTTCTTGCCAAATGGATAATTGAAGGCAAATCGGCCCCAGCCAGTCCATTTGAATAGATTGTCGTAAGAAGTTTGTCCTTCCAGTGTCACATAAGAGCTCATTTTAAGAGACACGCGCGCAAGGCCGCCCCCTCCTTGATTGTGCATCTTGCCTGTCAAATAATATCCGCCAAGCATGCCATCTAACTCAAACCAATTTTTTTTAAAGAGCGTTCCTCCCACTTCAACATCTGCTCCATAAAAATCGACCTCGTAAGGCTTTTTAAAAAGCGCTTTGTGACCTTTGAACTCATCAAATTTAACAGAGCCTTTTCGGCGCGCTGTCGGCCCTATGGGAATGTATCCGTTGGCGCGTATCGTCCAATATTGCCAGAGAGCCTCCACGCCAAGTCCGACTTGTTGAAAAAAGCCGTGATGAATTTTGCGATAATCGTAATAAGCATTCCCCCCGAAAACGAGCGACTTGAGAGGATAGAATTTGCGCAGGCCGAGTCCTCCGTTGAAAGCGTAGAGGCCGTTGTTAAATAAGTGACCTCTTCCGTCGGCAATCAGTAATGTGTCTTGCAACTTACGAGAAAGATCATGAGATAAAAACGCTTCTAGAGAAGAATATCCTTCATCAAAGCCAATGCCATCTCCTTGAGTCGTCTTTAGAGTGATGCGCTGCCGATACTCAGTTTTGGGATCGGTGTCCAATTTACAGCAAGGCTCTGGTTCAGGACAAGGATCTTGGGCATAGGTTCTTACACACAATAATAAGAAGAAGATTGATTTTTTCATGGCTGTTTGCACTCCAATTCAGTCGACGCTAGTTTGCAGTTCGAGAATAAAGGCGTGCGTCGTTCCACACTCCTTTGGAATCAATATATACTAAAAAGGCAGGCGTGAATGCAAGCAACTTTGCGCGATTTTTTTTGAAATCGGAATTATTTTTGCCAGGAATGAGGGGAAAGATGAGAATGGCTCGGGACAATAGCTAGCATGAGCAAAAGTAAACCGACCACTACAGAGTTCTCTTGCGATGGAGAAGCGAGTTCGGGAAAGTTGGTATATCCTGAGGCCCAAAGCCAGAATGCAACGCCGAGATTCAAAAGGTGCATTTTCCGCAAAGGATAATAAAATGAGAGAAGAGAAAAAATGGCGATGAAAATACAGGGCAGAGGTTCATGAGAATATAAAAGCCAAACCGCAAGGATCAATTCAAGGACGCGAGCCCACATCACCGATCTCCTTTGCAGCGGCATATGCAATATCAGATGCCTTTCCCCAAAACGTATCCCAAACCACTTTTCTGCTTCTACTCAAGATCCAAACTCGATGCAAAAATTTGAGACACGCCCAAATCTCGCCGTAAGCGAGATAGATCAGAACAAGAGAAATTACGGCCGTAGTCAAGCAGAGAAAACACCAAGAGCCGACCACCGTACCCTGCAAAAAAACAAGGGTGGCACTCACCACCCCCAAGGGAATCACGTCAATGCCAAAGAGGACGACCAGCCAAGGCCGATCAAACCACCGTCGAGTAGAACCAGCCAGAGCAAAAATCACATCGCCAAGATAGGCCAAAGCGCCCATGATCGCATCGGGGATGCGAAATAGGATCCTCAAATCGTGGGAGACATCGGAATCGAGCACATTTTGCGTCCCGATTCCAAAAAGAGGATCCCAGACTCTATCAATTAATCGCCATTGGTATAATCCCATGTACACAGCGATCAAAACCGCAATCCCTGCGATCCCACAGATCAAGATCCGTTGTCCCCACGAAGAAGGGTTCTTCATTTTTTGCTCAGGAACAAAAGACCAGCTCCAACCACCACCAAAACAACTCCTAAAATCTTGATCTGAAACGCGAGTTGGTCATACCGATTCGCTTCCAAAGTGCCTGCATTGATCTCGCTTTGAGCGGAACCAGTAAATTGCCCACCTACAGTTTTTGTGTAAGGGCTCATTGAGAATATCTGATTCGCCGAATCCACTTGTCTTTGTCCTTCCGCAATTTCTCCTCTCGCCTCTGCCACTTTGGCCGAAATATGATGAGAAAAGAAAAATAAAGCCACACCGGCAATCAAAAGAACTAATCCAACAGTTTTCTTACGTGACATAAAGCCTCCATACAATGTCTGATTTCCATATTCCCAAATCAGAAAAATTTGTAAAGAGGTTATTTTTTAAGGAATGGCTTAACGGTAGCCGGATGATAGGATGTCAGCAAGGAACAGTTGCGCAAGATCACAAATGGCAGGATTTGCGGAAAAAATCATAGTACTATAGAGGCAATTACAAAAACCGCCTCTTATAGTGACGGGTTAAAACTCGGGCAGGGGCCGGGCAATCCTTCCTATCATGTTCTTTTGGCCCATACGATTAACTTGAGTACTCATCTAGCCTAAATATTTTTGGTCGGTGTTTTGTGAAACCATTTTTTTGTCGTATACAGCGTTATTTTTTATGACGAGAGGTTGTCCTTTTCTTCTTAGCTGACTTGATTGGCACGAGTTCGTATCGATAAGGAGGCTTTATTTCCACGATCTTGCCATTTCGTGAGAATACAAGCGCTGTACCCGTACGAACAGCTGTTTCGAAGGCTATCTGAAAACTTCTCTCGTGAGCCTTTAATATTAACTCACTCAGATCATCGCTCATAAGCAATCTCCTCAATTTTTTCCCAAGTAGCTTTATCCATAACATCTAAAGGGTTGTTCCTATTTTTTCTAGCAATCAATCTTTTCGATGAGTCCTCAGAAGAGTTGTCCATAATCAAAGCTCTATCAACTAATGGCAAATAATGCATGACCAAATTTTTAATGCCTAAATAATAACGTCTTAGAATTGAATCTTCCGGTATGTTATGTCCACCTTGTTTTACTCTTTGTGCAACTCGTTTCATCGCTTCTTCGGGTTTTGAAAGCCATAAGAATGCAAGACTAAGCTCATACCCTTTTGACTTTGCAAATTTTAAATGTTTAACATAATTAGTTCCTGAAGCAGTGGTTTCAAATGCAAAACTCTTATCAGCATCCAAAAGCTCCTTCAATCTTTTTATCATCAGCTTACTGGCTGTCAAAGCCATGCTTTCAGGATGTTTTGGAGCAAGGCCTCTAGCAATCTCATCTGCATTTAGGAATTCATACAATATCGAGGGTCCCTGAATGAGTGCCAAAGACATCGTTGTTTTGCCAGCACCATTAGGACCAGCAACCATGAGGATTTTTTTTGACATCTTGAAAATCTTAGTCGACTAATTTTTGACGGTAGCCGGATTCGAACCAGCGACACGTGGATTATGATTCCACTGCTCTAACCAGCTGAGCTATACCGCCAGAGGTTGAAAATTAGCGGGGGTAGGACTCGAACCTACGGCCTTTGGGTTATGAGCCCAACGAGCTAACCACTGCTCCACCCCGCGATAAGAAGAAGCATGAATTTAACACAGCAAGGGATTTATGCCCAAGCTTTTTTTAAATGAGGCAGTTGCAAAACTGCTTTGCCCGGGAAAATCGATGATTTTGAGACCATTTGCGAGGTGGCAGCAACGCTGCCACAGGCCATTCGACGAGGCCAACCCCTTGTGGGTTGGGTGAGGAGAATGGACGCAAATGGTTTCAAAAGGGCGATTTTAACGGGCAAATGAGTTTTGCAATTGCCTCAAATATTCGTAAGTTTTGTCGAGTGTGCCACGACATTGCGCTGTGACTTGACGAGCGCCCTCGCGGAGAGATTGGGGATTTTGGGCGTAGTCGCGGATTGCTTGGGCAAGGTTAGGAAGGGCCACTTGGCGGCCGGCGCCGGTGGCAAGAATGAGGTGAGCAAGCTCGGTTTGTTGGTGCATGTGAGGGCCAAAGAGGACCGGAGTGCCATAGAGGCAGGGTTCTAGAATATTGTGACCGCCGATTCGAGAGGAAAAGCTGCCTGCGACGATGGCTAGGTCGCAATGGGTGTAGAAGATGGGTAGAAGGCCCATAGAATCGATGAGGATGACGCGGCTGGGGGTAAATTGGCTCCAACGGCAGAAAGGAATGTTTTTACTTGCCAGGAGGGCGGCGACTTCGCTGTACCGTTCAGGGTGGCGCGGGGCAAGGTAGAGGGTGCCTTCAATCGATTCTAGGGCATCCAGAATGTCGTTTTCTTCGGGTGCATGGGTACAGGAGATCAGGATGTTAAAACCTTGGAAATAGGAGGCCCATTTAGGGTCGACGGGAAGGGGTGCGGCGTCGAGTTTAAGGTTACCCCCGATTTGTGTTTTTGCAAACGGCGCAAACCGACTTTGGTGCAGCTCCGTCTGAACAAGAATCGTGTCAAACAGGGAAAACAACTTTGAGGCCAAAGGCCGCAAGAGTTTGAACCGCCGAGCCGACTTTGGCGAGAGTTTGCCGCTGACCAGGACTGTTTTCACTCCCGCTTTTTTGGCCTCCTTAAGCAAATTATACCAAAAGTCGCTTTCCACAAAAATCAGCGCCTGAGGTTTTAGAGTTCTAACCCACCGCCGCATAATCCAACTAAAGTCCAATGGCAAAAAAGCATAGGCATCGGCTCTGAGTGACCGCTTGGCTTCTTCTTGTCCAGTTGCCGTGCCCGTCGTAACCAAAATGGAAAACCCATCCACTTTTAATTTCTCGACTAATCCTTTGGCCGACTTGACTTCTCCAACAGAAACAGCATGGATCCAAATGGCATTGCGAAGCGGAGGAATATCTCTCCCAAATCGTTGCCGTAATTTCCGTTTTAAAACCTTAGGAAGAAAAATAAGACAACCGATCGCAAGGATGCAATCGTAGATCATTTCAATACGATGTTGAGGAGTTTATTGGGGACAAAAACTGTTTTCACGACTTCACCCACCAGAAATTTTTCCACATCGGGATTTTTTTTCACCAGCGCCATGAGTTCAGACTCGGTTCGGTCTTTGGGCAACTCAAAACGACCGCGCAATTTGCCATTGACTTGGATGACATAGAGCGCTGTGTCATCGACCAAATATTTTGGATCGACTGGATCAATAGGAGCGTAAGTGATTGATTCTCTGTTACCTAGGTGACTCCACATCTCTTCGGCGATATGCGGTGCAAAGGGATAGAGCATTTGAACGGCGCTCTTTAAGCAAGTGCGCGGATAGGTGGGCAGCGGAATGAATGCGTTGATAAACTCCATCATGTGCGATACGGCTGTGTTGAATTGCATGTTCTCGATATCTTGCGTCACATCATGGACCAATCGATGGGTCAATTTCAGAGCCTCCAAACTTTCTTTCTCGACTACTTTGTCGGAAAAGACCATATCGTAGAATCGATTCAAGAAACGGCGGCACCCACTGACGGCATCGGTGCTCCAGGTTTTTTCCCGATCAAAAGGGCCCATGAACATCTCATAAAGGCGAAGCGCATCAGCGCCAAATTCTTCGACGATCTCATCAGGCGAAACGCCATTGAGCTTTGATTTGGACATCTTATCCAATTGAACTTCTAGCTGCTGTCCTTTGCTAAAGAATTTCCCCTCTTTCTCAATCGTCTCTTCAGGAGCTACATAGCCGCCTTGAGGCAATTTGAAAGAACGGGCGTGAACTAGGCCCTGATTGCGCAAGGTCATGAATGGCTCTGGCGTGTGAACAAATCCTGCGTCGTAGAGCACTTTATGCCAGAAGCGCGAATACAAGAGATGCAAAACAGCATGCTCAACACCCCCGACATAAAGATCCACAGGCATCCAATATTTATCAGCCTCTTTGCTCCACGCTTCCTTCTCATTGCGCGGATCGCAAAATCGCAAGTAATACCAGCAAGAGCCGGCCCATTGCGGCATCGTATTGGTCTCGCGTACAGCCAATTTGCCGCTGACCGGATCGACCACTTCCACCCAATCGTTGACTTTAGCCAACGGACTTTCTCCACTGGCAGCCGGTTTAAAATCTTCTAAACTCGGCGGAGTCAATGGCAGCTCGTCCAATTCCAGCGCGCGCATCGTGCCGTCAGCAAAATGCAAAATCGGAATCGGCTCTCCCCAATATCTTTGCCGCGAAAAGAGCCAATCGCGCAATTTGTATTGCACCATCCTCTGACCCTTCGCATGCTTTTCCAACCACGCAATCGCCGTTCTTTTGGCCGCTTCTAAAGAAAGCCCTTCTAAAAAGTCACTATAGGCAGGGAGAATCTCGAGTTTATACAGCTTAGCAAATTCAGCATCTCGTTCATCATCTGCCGGCACACCCATCACGGCACCGGTCCCATACCCCATTAAGACATAATCTGCGATCCAAATGGGAACTTTCTTCCCGTTGATGGGATTGATTGCAAAGGCCCCCGTCCAAACGCCCGTTTTTTCTTTGGCTAAATCGGTCCGATCTAAATCGGTTTTTGCGGCTGTCGTTTTCTTATACTCTTCGACCTCATCGCGCTGATCCATTGTTGCGATTTGATCTACTAATGGATGTTCCGGAGCGAGCACCAAAAACGTCACGCCAAACAATGTATCTGGTCGCGTCGTAAACACCACAATCGGAGCGCTCGTCGCTTGTTCCACAAATGAGACTGATGCGCCTTCGCTCCGACCAATCCAATTCGTCTGCAGTTTCTTCAAATGGTCTGGCCAATCGAGCAAATCCAAATCGGCCAAGAGCCGATCCGCATAGGATGTAATCCGCAAGACCCATTGCCTTAATGGTCTTCTTTCCACTGGAAAGCCGCCTTCTTTAGACTTCCCGTTTTCTACTTCTTCATTCGCCAGCACAGTGCCCAATGCAGGGCAAAAATTCACATTGATCTCAGCCTCATAGGCAAGGCCCTTCTCAAACAATTTCGTAAAAATCCACTGCGTCCATTTGTAATAACTCGGATCGCTCGTCGCAATCTCCCGATCCCAGTCGTAGCTAAATCCGAGCGACTCTAATTGCCGGCGATAGGTCTCGATATTGATCTTCGTCGTGACAGACGGATGAGTCCCCGTCCGAATGGCATATTGCTCCGCAGGCAATCCAAAACTATCCCAACCCATCGGATGCAAGACATTGAACCCTCTCTGCCGTTTATACCGAGCCAAAATGTCAGTCCCAGTATAGCCGGTCACATGTCCGACGTGCAGCCCAGCTCCGGAAGGATAGGGAAACATATCCAGCACATAATATTTCGGTTTTGACTTATCAATCACCGACCGAAAAGTACCTTTCTCTTTCCAATATTTTTGCCATTTCTTCTCAATGGCACGCGGATCATATTTCATGGAAACATACTAACAGGCAAACAGATTAATTGACAAGATTGGAATAGGGCAAGTCTTCGGGGCGAAAGTGTTTTACTCTCCACTTGCCGCGCTCATACATGCCGATGTGTAGTCCAAGCTGCTCATAAGTGCGAGAGCCGAAGAGCCACCGGAAAAAGTCTCGGATGAGCTCGATGATTTTCGCGATGATGGGCCCGAGCGAAACTCTGCAACACTCATTCGAAGCTTCGAGATCGCTTCGATGGAGAAGTTCGTTGACTTGGGCTGCCGTATGCCCTCCTTCAATTCCGTGGAAACGATTTTCCCGGTGAGGAACTTGGACGTGGGCGTAACTCGGCGGCGTATTTCTGGTAGGATAATACTTTCTGTAATCAATCACAACCTTGTCGTAATCTCCTTCTTCGTCCAAAGGTGCATTGTATCCAAGGTGAGCTTGCCCTACGGCGCTATAGTGGTCCGTATGCGAATCGCGAATGTGGAGGAGAATATTTTCACTCTCTGCCTGAGCCATTCGCTGGTTGAATTCATCGATCTCTTTTTTAGTAATGCCAGGGCCGTTGAACAAGTACATTTCTTTGATATCGGTATTGTGAACAGCATCCTTCTGTGCAATGGTTGACCCCAGACTATGACCCACAACCACCGGAATCGGACCCAAAGCAGCCTTCAAATACGGCTCATAGATTTTGCCCGATTGAAAAGCTGTCTCTCCAAGGTTCCTTTCTAAATCTGTGATAAGGGTAGAAGAGGAATCGATCGCACTGGGCCTGGCCATCGTTCCGCGATAAAAACGGACCGGTTGTAAATGGGTATCTTCAGTCGCCGGAAGCAGTACGTAACTAACCATCCCCTTGCCAGAAATCACTTTGCCGCTCACGCGATAAAATTGCTCGCGGCCATCAGGATGATTCGGCGCAGGGATCAACATCCCCACATCCATCTCGCGCGGGATGATGCGCGCAATCGCATTGTGAACAAAGGCCTCAAAATCATCGTTCGAATTTTCTTCCATGAGAACCATTCTTTCCCGATCGGCAAGGAAAGCGTCATGCCAGAAGCAAGCCATACTTTCTGTGGGCGCACCGCCAGAAATCGAATCTTCATCAATCTCTTTAACGGTATGCTCAATCCGGAAATCTGCGAGTGCATGGTAAACCTGTGCAAAAGTCGCAGAATCGAGCTGTTGAGCATAATCTACATCTCTCAAAGGCGCGCGCAAATGCTCCGGAATCCACTCTGGCCATGCATCTTCCCCTCTTTTTGCTGTATCGATCAGATCTTCTATGTCTTCGATTTTGACATCGTGGATACCCGTGATGATCTTGGCTAAATCGCGCGACAAGAGCGGACTGCCCTTCTCTTGCATTCGGGTGAGATTGATGTCATATCGGCTGCAAATTCGCTGGAGCCGCTCGGCCCCCAACTGATCGATTAAATATGTTTTTACACAGGCAACTGCTCGTCGGTTTTCGTCGCTATAGCCAGAAGGAGACCAGATCCAAGAAATGATTAAACGAATAAACCATGCCCAGCAAGAATCCGATGCATGGAGTGTATTGATGCCTCCCTCGCGATCAACCACGAGGCGGTCGCTGAGGCTATGGCCTAGCCTACCCAAGTTCAATTCCATAATACCCTTTATTTGCCAGGCATTATACGAATTAGGCTATTTTAAATTAAGAGAAATTATTTTTTGTTAACGAGAGAGGCCACTAAAATTAAATGATCAATGGTCTTTTGTCTTTTTGTTCTTTCTTCGCAAAGAGAAGTCAAAAGTTCATCATTATCGTTAATCAATTTTTCACTTTCTTTTTCCATACTTTGAATTTTAAAACGGAGCTGTACGTTTTCATTGATTACGTTTTCCGCAACAGCGTAATGACGCATCATTTCTGTTCCTAAATAAAATGCGACTCCCCCGAGAAATCCAGCAGGCGTCCCCATCGCGACGTAAATGACAACGCCCACAGCGTAGGAAGCGGCTGTGCTCAAAGGGCGCGATTCAACCACAGTATTTGCACAATTTTGAAGTGCGGGAATCATTTTTTCTCCTGCAATTGGGGGTACACAGCAGCTATTTTTTTATCTAAAACAACGTGTTGTAAATTCTCCCGTTCCAGAATTCTATTGAGGCTTTTTACTCCATCAATTTCCTTTTTGCATTGTGCATTTTCTTCGCGTAATTGGGCATTTTCCGCCTTCGTTTGTTCAGGATCCAATCTTTCAAGTCGCAATCGGAGCTGTTCTTCCTCAAGCGTACCTTTTTCACTTCTTACCACGGCAACTTCTTGGCGAAGCCGAAAATTGTCTGTGCCGAGATAGAGTGCAATGGCGCCTAAAAATCCGGCTGGGCTGTTGACAAAAGCGGCTACCGCTGCGCCAAAACTAACGGAAAATGCTGCGCTCATTCTGGGGGAGTTAAGAGCTGAATGGAGTGAATTAGTAATGAATGTCATTGTGCACCTCGTAGTTGTTGATATTTACCTAACAGCGCTTGCACCAAAGTAGGCTCGTCTTTGAACGGATTTTTACTTAAGTCCGGATATGTATTTGGAATCGGTTTTCCGTTGGCAATCAAAATAGCGTTTTCTTCTAAGACCCTTTTCACAACATCGCCTAAGTGCCCATTTTCAGCGATCAGCTCATCGTTGAGTCGTTCCAATATTTTTTTCTCTTTCTTGAGTTGTTCAACAAACCCCGCTTTTCTATCCATGCGGATCTCATGGATCCTATCTTGGCGCATGTTTTCAGCTCCGAAATAAAAGGCAAGAGCACCTAAAAATCCAGCAGGGTTGCTCGCCGTTGCAACAGCGATTGCAGCACCCACAACAGCAGAAGTGGATTCAATTGCAAGATGTGAACTCAAAAATTTGTTACTTAAGCTTCTTATTGCATTCATAGTTTACCTATATAATTAATCTACCGCTATAATTATACAAAACGTAAATTAACATGTAAACTACAGCTATTATTTAATATGAATGTAAGCTGTTGTTTTTCCCCAAGGAAAAACAATCGGTAAAGTTTTTACTACGGAAAAACCAGAAATTGGCTCACTGATTGTAATGATTTTTGCACCACTTGGCAACTGATGCAAAGGTAGTTTTTCAAGATCGGATAAATAATAAATATACACAACCGTAGCCTTCGCAAGATCAGCATCAAACATAGATTTTTGTTCAAACTGAATAGAAAGGCAAAACAAGGTATTTAAAAATTTAGAAACACCCACAAATAACGGCACCCATTCCACGCCTCTCACTTGGCAACCCACAAACAAAGCGGCCCAAAAACAGGTCCTTCCCCGCCCCGACCCCAGTTCCACGTACTGATCCCTCTTCCCCACCCCCGCCGCCTCCATCAGCGCCTTGAAACCCCTAAGAGGCGTCTCGCCATAGACTCCGGCCCTAAACTTCCGGCAAACCCGATACGGGTTATAAAAAAAGGAAAACACTCCCAGGCATAAATCAACCAAGGCAAATCGAGGATAAAAGTGGCAAAAAGTATGTATCTGCTCTTTCCACTGAAAGGCTTTGGCCTGAATAAAGAGTTTCAATTTTACCAATTGACGTGGACTCCAATGTCTACCGGAAGGAATGTATCAAAAGGGAGATTTTTTGCCTGCATCGCCAAAAATAAATCGTAGGGCGGGCGGTTGATCGGCTCGTCGGAAAGACAAAAGGTGTTCCAATGCATGCCTAAGCTAAATTTTGAGCCGACATCTTGGTGGATTTGGACGGCATCGAAGGGACTGCAATGGACCGGAGCCATGAACTCTCTTGGAACGTAGGTCCCGATCGGGATTAAGGAGAGATCGATGGGAGCAAAGGCTTTGCCGATCTCTTTAAAGTCGATCGGATTATAGCCTGTGTCTCCGACGAAATAGAGCTTTTTTTGTCCCACTTCCAGAACATACCCATTCCAGAGCGTTTTGTTTTTATCCCAAAGCGTTCGGCCCGAAAAATGTTGAGCGGGCACAGCAGTGATAGGACCGTAGGATTGCCACCAACCGAGTTCCACCACTGGAGCAATCCCATGGCTGCGAAACCATCTAGCAAGTCCCTTGGGAACTATCCAAAGGATTTGAGGTTGGAGCTCGAATAGCTTTTGAATCGTCTTGGCATTGAGATGATCGCGGTGATTATGCGAAAGGAGGACGGCATCTATTTTTGGAAGATCCTCTAGAGGAAACGGTGTCATATTTAGCCGCTTTAAAGAACGGAAGGGAATGGGAAAACAGTAGTCATCCCAAGCAGGATCGGTAAGGACTGTAAATCCTTTGCAATTGACCAGAAAAGTGCTGTGGCCAATCCAAACCGCGGAGGGAAGGTTCCGATCATATGGCTTTGCCTTCGAAGGATACACAAAATTAGGCGGTATCTGTGAAACTACCGAATCATCGTAATGACCCGTTTTCCACAATATAACATCCCAAACGGAACGGCGATCGTTGGAAAGATGTGGATTACTATAACGTGTCATATCCGCAAAATAAACAATTTATCATTTCTCACAATATATAATAAAAACAGACTAAGAATGAGTGACTTGGATTTTTATGTTCCGACCTGATATAGTGAATTTAATATCCTATGACACACTTAACGCGATATCCCGAGGGAAGTATCCGGGAATTGTGGAGCATTTCATTGCCGTTGATGATCTCCACATTTGCTTCTCTCTTGATGATTTTTACAGACCGGATTTTTTTAGCGCGGTATTCGCTCTCCGACTTAAATGCTTCGGTGACAGCGGGCACACTCGCTTGGGCCATCATGGGCGGCCTCGGCATGGTCACTGCCATGTCCGAAGTGTTTGTCGCACAATACAATGGCGCAAAGTTGCATAGCCGCCTCGGCGTTCCCGTTTGGCAGATGATCTGGTTCGCGCTCCTATCGCTCGTCCTCTTCATCCCTTTCGGCATTTGGGGCAGCCCCGTCATTTTTTCTACCGATGCCGAAATCACCTATTTCCGCATGCTCATGTTCTTCGGGCCAAGCTATGCCATTTTGACCGCTTTTGCCGGCTTTTTCATCGGCCGCGGTCAAACTGCCATCATGATTTGGCTGGCTGTGGCTGCCAATGTGGTCAACATAGGACTCGACTGGGTCCTTATTTTCGGCATCAAAGGCTTTATTCCCGAACTCGGCATCCAAGGCGCTGCGATCGCCACTTGCACCGGTTATTTCTTCGAAGCCGCCATGCTCGCCTACTTTTTCTTGCGCAAAACCAACCGCGAACAATACGGCACGGCGAATTGGAGAATCGATTGGACCGAGATGAAAAAGTGCCTTGCCGTTGGCTTTCCGCAGGGCATTTTCTGCTGTCTCGAAGTCGTCGGCTGGTCTGTCTTCTATTGGATGATGATGTCCCTTTCCAATCAACACATCACCGTCTCTAGCATTTGCCAGAGCTTTACAATTCTTCTCTCCTTTTTCTGCGACGGTCTTTCTCGCGGGGCCGCCGCCGTGACTGGCAATCTCATCGGCGCAGGCAAACACGACGCCATCGCCAAAGTCCTCCGCTCTGGCATCGCCCTCGTCGCCCTCTTTTCGCTAACCACCTCGCTCTTCCTCGTCATCGATCCGCAAGACACCGTCCGCTTGCTCTTCTTCGACACAATCGATCCTTCCATGATCCCCGCTCTAAAAACTTGTATGTTCTGCGCCTTCGCCTACATGTTTTTCGAAGGCTTCCGCTGGCTTCTCTCAGGTGTTCTCGTTGCGGCGGGCGACACCCTTTTTCTTCTCATTGCCGGCTCCCTTTCCGTCTGGGTGTTTCTCCTCATCCCGATCCAAGTCTTTGTCGTCCAATGGAACCTATCGGTCGAAGTCGCCTGGATCATCACCGTCCTCTACAGCGCGCTCCTCCTCGGCGCCTATTGGATGCGCTATAAACGAGGTGCATGGCGTGAAAAAGACCTGATTGGAGAGGAGATCCAAAATGAATGACGTACCCCGAATTGGCGTTGGCGTTGTGGTCCTGCGCGAAGGGAAAGTTCTCTTGGGAAAACGGAAAGGCTCTCACGCCTGTGGTCTTTGGGGCTTTCCAGGCGGCCATCTCGAATTCGGCGAAACCATCGAACAGTGCGCCACGCGCGAGCTCCTCGAAGAAACAGGCCTCAAACCCGTTTCGATCCGCCTTGGCCCCTGGGTTGAAAACGTCATGGAGTGCGGCACCAAGCACTACGTTACGATCTTTGCTTATGTCGAAGAATTCATCGGCGAGCCGGACCTCAAAGAGCCGCATAAATGCGAAGGGTGGCAATGGTTCGATTGGAACCGGTTGCCAGAGCCTCTCTTTTCTCCGATTCCGTCATTGATTCAGAAAGGTTATTGAACTGGCGGCCAAGCTGAGGCTCATAGAGGAGCAGCAGAAAAACTTGATGTGCAAGATAGGCATGATACGCATGATATTTTGATAAGGCGAAGCCATGCCCTTTTTTATCAAGCGTATCAAGCATATCTTGCACATCATGTTTTTTCGCTCAACTCAATGAGCATGATCCAACAAAGAAGCAAAAGGTAGCCCAGCGAGAATCTCTGACTTTGTAATGGCGCCTTCAACTGCTTTGACAAGGCCGCCTGGGAAAACAATCTGATTCTCTATCACGTCGTATTTTTGAGAGAGTGTTTTCCAAAGTTCGGAACTCACAAGGAGTTCAATTGCATCCATTTCACACTGGGCGCGGATGCCAAGAGGGCCGTTGCCAACGATGACGTACTGACCTACGGGCAATTGAAAGGCCCTTAAGGCATCAAATTTCTGATGATTGGGGAAAAGGGAAGAAAGTAGAATAGATTTGGTCTTCATGGGATCCTTGAATGGTGGGTAAAATAAGCTTGCGCTTTGGCGCGCTCTAGTTCTTTGCCATCGATGCGGCGGACGTGATTGTCGTTCATTTCATACCAGACGTCGCCTTCTCGTCTGTAGGAAATGTAGTGACCCCCGTGTTGGCTAGAACCAAGGTGGACTCCAAATCCATCGAGGCGGTAGCGCGCTGCGCCCTCTTCAATGGTTTGGATTTCTATTTCTTCGGAGAGGTCGATGTGTCTGGTAATCTTGGTGGGTTCTGCCTTTGGAATGGAAAAACAACAGGGGAAGATCGAGTGGAGGAAACTCCAGGGAACTTCATTAGTAAACCGTTTGAGATGGAGCCAAAGGGAGGCGGGAGCGCGTACGAATTGAAATTGCTCGCGTTCGAGGGAGTACATGTGGTTTTGACCGTTGACGTCTGCAAGGCGAGCTGGTTCATCGTCGCCTGCTGGTTTGTCACTGAAATGATGCAACATATCGGAAACGCGAGGACAGTTTCCCATCAGTTCAAGAGGAATAATTCCATTGCTTGACTGTCGCTCAGTGCGAATAGGTCCTCCAGCAATGTCGGGAAGACCGCGAGTCTTATAAATCTTTCGAATCTCTCGCTCCGTCTTTAATTCCGGCGGGAATAAATCGATGAGAGCGGTGTAGGCTTCTGTTGGATCTGACTGTTGCCCAATATCTGGCCTGATCGTATTCAAAAGAGTACTGAGGCAAAGACGAATCTCTTGCGAACGAACGGGGATGCCCGCCTCGTAATTGCGATAGAAATCTCGCATCGTTGTCAAACATTGAGCTCCGTTGACTCGGTTGACCACTTCCATACTGCGCAACATAGTCAAATACCGTTGCAGCTGCTGCTTCTCCCCAGGTGGCAAAGCTCGAATCCTTTGGACCTCTTGGAGCTGCTCTCGGAAAATCGCCCGTTCGGCTATAGGCAACCGATTTACTTGAGGATTCGGTTCCCTGAGCATCCGCAATCCGGCTTGCATCGCGCCGATTTTTGCCGCAAGATTCGCTTTTTCGGCGGCAGTCATTTGCTCCCGCTCGGCAACCTGGCGTAATTTTTCTACAATCCGATTCCGTTCAGGCATCGGATCATTGAAAAGAGTCAATGGCAAATTGGCAGCTTCGGGAATCATTCGGAGCCAATTCAGGATACGAGTGTCGCCAGCTCGACGCCAGGAGGTCCACTCTCTAGCTGTCATCGGGTTGAAATTGCGCGGTCGATCTGGCAAGAGAGGGATCAGAGTTGCGGGGACCGCCGGTGCATCGGGGAAAAGGATATTCAATGGCAACAGATTTGCCCACCGATTGACCAGGCCATCAGGCGTATTGCGGAGCCACTGCATCCACCCTTCATCGCAGCGCATCACTTGGAGAAGCGAATTGAGCCAGCAGTTATTGCCGCCGTTGATGATCCCTTTCGTCGCACCGGGCAGTAGAGGCAATGCGGGAGGGTGAATCTCTTCGTATGGGACGGCTTTCAACTCGGTTTTTCTCGGAGCGAAAAGAAAAGCCGTTGTAAATGCACTGGCGATCGCGACAAGAGGCACCAAAGGCATGGGCAATACAAGAAATGCAATCCAAGTCATCGCAAAAGGGACCAAAAGCTGAGCAAGAATCTCAACGATCTTCTGGAGCGTTAGTTTCCAATTCGGAGTGACATCTTCCGGATGGTAATAAAGGACTCTAGGGCCGGGTGGGTTTACTGTCATATTCTTGAGTAATGGATAAAATAAGCCTGTTCACGGGCAGCTTTCAGCTCGTCCCCCTCGATCTTACGAACGATCGTATCGTCACTTTCATACCAGTCGCCGTTGGCAGCTCTTGTATAAGAGACGTAGTGGCCGCCCGCTGCAGTCCCTTGATGGACAAGAAAGCCGTCTAACTGATAAGGGAGAGCACTTCCCTCGATCGGCTGCTCTTCCAACTGATCGGGCACTTGAACGGCCGTTTCTATTTTTACACCATATTGAAGGCGGTGCAATTGGATCCAAAGACTTGCTGGCGGTCGAACAAATCGCCTTTCTTCGGCCATGATCATATATTCGTGGATCTGATTGTCCACTCCCATTCTTCGAACGCGTGTGCCACCGCTAGAGCGTCGGTTCCATTGCAAAAGGTCTTCTAGGCGAGGATGATCTCCCTGGATCGCTAAGGGAACATATCCCATACTTGGTTCCTCATCCTGAATCACCACCTCTTGTCGATTCAAGATCGGCGGCAATCCCTCTTCTCCTAATACTCTTCGATTTTGGAGACGAACCTTGAGCTCTGGCGGCAACAGATCGCGGATCACAACAGCAAAGGCTTCAGTCGGATCTTGGCAATCCAGAGGATTTGCGCTAATTCTTGGCGCAATCGCGTGGAAAGCCTCGCGTAAAGTTTGAGAATCTGCAGTCATTACGCGCAAGTTTGCTTCCACAGCCGCATCGTAATTTTCGTAGAATGCCTGGAATTTATTGATGATGTGAGCGGAGGCGATACGCAAACCGGCATCGATGTTGGAAAGAACGCGGAAATAGCAAAGCAGATTTTGGCGCGCTTCTGGCGCCATCGCTTGGATCTCTGCAATTTTTTCAGCCGCTCTCACACATAATTGTGGATGAAGTGCTGGGTTGCAGAACGGGACGAAATCTTGCGGCAGCGGTACAGGAGCTCCTTCCGGCAAGAAAACAACATGTTCTGGTAAAAGGAGAAGGATTCCAAGATCAAACAAATCTGGCGCATTCCTGAACCAATCCATAATCCCTCGATCACAACGCAAGATTTGCGCAAGGGAATTCACCCAACAATTCGCCCCCAACCGTTCAATGCCGCGGGTCGCTTCTCGCGGTGGTGGAGGGACCAATTCCGGTTTCTTTTGGAGCGAAGCGAAAGTTAATGCAGTTGCGGCCACACTACCAACGGTGACAAACGGGACAAAAATAACAGGGAACAGCATAAAAGCCGCCCAAGTCAGCCCAAATGGAATCAGAAGCTGGAGTGCAATCTCAAGCACTCTTTTTCCGCAAGAAGACAAAGAGTCTTCAGGATGAATATAAATCACCTGCGAATTGGCTTGGAGAGGTTGCATAAAATTTTCTACATCGTTATTGGAATAGAATCGGCAATCTCGCTCGGCCCGAAAAATTGAATCGGTCCTGGGTAGCGATAATGATCCTCGATTTCCCATCCTTTTTTATTGTGCGTGTAGTATAGATATGGCGCCCCTTTTAAGTCTACCAATGTTTTTTTTATGACCGGCTTGACCTTTCCATGCCTCGTTTCCAGGTGCATTAGATCCACCAAGGGAACAAACTTCGGCTCCCATTCGTCAACAGGCTTCTTTAAATTCCCCATCGCACAGATGATCCCCGTCAGGCCATCCCGGACTGCTAAAGCTGCGGCAAAGCCCAAAGAATAACCGTAATTTGCGTCAAAATTACTCGGCAGGCAGGACCGCCCCTCGTATCCAAAAAAGTGCTCCTGCGCTGTAAACTTAATTTTTTTCTTCACAAGGTCCACCAACAAACTTTCAGTCTGGATCTGCGATACCTTGACATTGCCATGAGGATCCCGGTCCAACAAAAGTTGGTTTTGAATCTTCTCCGGCATGCTTTTGAATGTCGCGTTCGACTCTATTTTGGGGTCCTCAATCATCTGTTTGATCTCCGGCACAAATTCCACCAGCCCTTCCGGGATCAAGATGACTCCATATGCCTTGCCAGCTGCTTTACGCCGCTCTACCAAACTCACAATCTCATCGACGATCGCGTCCAAACTTTTTCGCTCTTCGCCGATTAGCGTCAAGTTCGGATGCGTGGCCAGGGCGCACTCCAATGCAATGTGCGAGGCCGACCGCCCCATCAATTTAATGAAGTGGTAATACTTCTTTGCGCTCAAAGCATCCCGCTCGATATTCCCGATCAATTCCGAATACGTTTTGCAGGCGCTGTCAAACCCAAAGGAGATCTCGATGTCTTTACTTCTTAAATCCCCATCGATCGTCTTCGGCACGCCAATGACCCGCGTCTTCATCCCCTCCGCCAAAAAATATTCCGCCAATACTGCCGCATTCGTATTTGAATCATCGCCGCCGACCACCACCAAGGCATCAAAATCATTGAGAGACGCCGCAGCTTTCTGCAATTGCTCTGCCGTCTCCACCTTCGTCCGCCCCGATCCAATCAAATCAAAACCGCCCATATTGCGGACACTGTCTACATTGACAATCTCTTTCCACCGATTTTCCACCACCCCGGCAAATCCGTCCAAAAATCCAATCAACTTCGATCCTTGCAGCGCATCAAAAAGTCCCGTGATCACATTGTGTCCACCCGCCGCCTGTCCGCCAGACAAGAGCACGCCCACTTTTAGCTTTGCACTTTGCCCTTTTCCCGGCACAATGCGATGCGGTTTCATCGCAAAGGTTTTAGGAAATAAAGACTGCATCTCGAGTTTAGGTTCTCCATTTATCGCTTCACAGCACACACGGTCCAAATTCCGGAGCACGAGAGGCAATTTCGGCACATACGCAAGTCGTGCTTTTTGCAAAAGACTCATTTCATTCATTTCTACCTCAACAAGTCGGGACGGCCACAGAGACTTGCGCGGCCAGACCGCCTTCAGATGTTTCTTTATAAATGGTCATCATGTTCTTACCCGTCTCATTCATCGCGCGAATCACCGCATCTAATGACACTCTGTGATTCCCATCTCCTCTCATGGCGAGCCTTGCTGCCACGATTGCCTTGTTGGCACCCATGGTGTTGCGCTCGATGCACGGGATTTGGACTAGGCCGCCTACGGGATCGCAGGTCATGCCAAGATGGTGCTCCATGGCGATTTCGGCGGCATTTTCGATTTGGGCATTAGTGCCGCCCAAGATGGCACAAAGACCCGCAGCTGCCATTGAGGAAGAGACGCCCACTTCGCCTTGGCAGCCCATTTCGGCTGCGGAGAGCGATGCGCCCTCTTTATAGAGAATGGCCATAGCTGCGGCCGTAAGAAAGAATTGGACGATTTTGTCTTCATTGAAGCCGGGCACGAACTTTTGGCAATAGTGGAGCACGGCGGGGATGACTCCGGAAGAGCCGTTGGTCGGCGCGGTGACGACGCGGCCGCCAGCTGCATTTTCTTCATTGACGGCAAGAGCGTAAAGACTGACCCATTCCATGACTAGAGTCGGATCATCGGAAATTTCGGCATCGATGAGGGCTTCGTATAACTTTTTCGCGCGCCGCTGCACATTCAGACCGCCGGGCAATTCGCCTTCCATGGAAAGACCCCGTTGGACAGACTCCTGCATCACATTCCAAATCTTGAGTATTCCAAACCGCACATCCCGCTTCTCATTGGCAAGGACCACTTCCCAAATCGGCTTATTGTAGGAAAGGAGCTCCTCTGCTGTTTTAAAAGGAAAGGGAACCTTTCCTGATTCTTTTGGTGTTGGATTGAGCGCTTCCTCATGGTCTACCACAAATCCCCCACCGACCGAATAATAAAGTTGGGAATGCAAGATCTCAGTCCCATTGTATGCCTTAAACCGAATGGCATTGGAATGAAAGGGAAGACGTTTCTGTTTTAAGAATTGCAAATCATAAGAAATCGGATGTTTGCCAAATAAGCGAACCTGCTGGGTCCTTTCTATTTCAGCCATCCGACCCGGCACGGAATTTGGATCAACGCCTTCGGGCACTTCGCCCTCCAGGCCCAACAGCACCGCAATATCGGTCGCATGCCCTTTGCCGGTCATCGCCAACGAGCCATAGAGCTCGACAACGACCTTCGTCGTGTCCTCGAAAAGCTCCCGTTCAAACAGCTCGGATAGGAAGCGGCGCGCGGCTCGCATAGGCCCCACGGTGTGGGAACTCGACGGCCCAATGCCGATTGAAAAAATCTCAAAGACGCTTACCATTCAAGTAAGTTTATAGAACATCCCTCCCTTCCCGATCAAGGAAAAAGGGAGGACTGCAAAGAACTATTTTTGATAAATAGACATAGAGGCAATCCAGTATCTGCCGACTGAATCTCCATCAAGCCTAATTGTGACGCTGTTATAGCCGTTTTCGACATACTCGGAGATGTCTAGGTGCTGCTCACGGAAGTTTCCGGTATTGTTTGCATTAAAACCAGTGATCACCTGCTGTCCATTAACCAAAATCGAAATCTTTGCTGAAGGCTGACCACCCACAAGCGTAGAGCAGTGTTCGAGATTCAGATACGTTGTTTTTGCTGGATCAATGTTTAGATTTGTTGTCTCCATGACGATATTGCTAGCGTTACAGTATTGGAGGTTTTGGAACTCCCAACCATTGGCCAACTCCATGTGATTCGTGCAATTGAGTTGGACTTTTGCATTTTTTGTAGTAGCAAGAGCGCTTCTGAAATTGGCATCGCAGAGCAAATCATTGTTTACTCTAGAGAACTCATTCCGCTCGATACCTTGATGGTCGAGCTCTTCATGCAGTGATTTTTCTGCTTTGAAAAAAAAGTCATCATAATCGTAAGAAAATGAACCGATAGAATCAATAGTCATAGCTTTATCCTTTGGTTAAATACGATGAGATTATATGACCACGCCAGTTTTTAATCAAATCTAAACAATTCTTTGTCAATCCACTAACACCAACTTTTTTCAATGTTGAATGAAATATTTAATCCGTGTATTCTCTCCTCATGATTAAATACATATTCATCACTGGCGGCGTGGTTTCCTCTTTAGGCAAAGGGCTTACGGCGGCGGCGATTGGGACCTTGCTCGAGGGGCGCGGCCTGAAGATCGGCATGCTCAAGCTCGACCCTTATCTAAATGTCGACCCCGGCACGATGAACCCGTTTCAGCATGGCGAAGTGTATGTGACCGACGATGGCGGCGAGACAGATTTGGACTTGGGCCATTATTACCGCTACACAAACACTCACTTATCCAGAGCCTCCAATGCGACCTCGGGACAAATTTACGATACAGTGATCAAGAAAGAACGGCGCGGCGATTATTTAGGAAAGACGGTGCAGGTGATTCCTCATGTCACGGATGAAATCAAAACGCGCATTTTGGCCCTCCGAGATGTCCAGGTAGTGCTGGTGGAGATCGGCGGCACGGTGGGCGATATCGAGTCACTCCCTTTTTTAGAAGCGATCCGACAATTTCGGTATGAGAGGCCCAAGGATTGTATCAACATCCACCTCACTTATGTCCCCTATCTGAAAGCAGCCGGAGAAGTGAAAACGAAACCAACACAACACTCTGTCCAAGCGCTGCGCCAAATTGGGATCATCCCCGATTTCATCCTCTGCCGTTGTGAAAATTCTCTTCCAGACGACCTCAAGGCCAAAATCTCCCTCTTTTGCAATGTGCCGAAAGACGCGGTCATCGATGAAAAAGATGTCGAGCACACAGTCTACGAAGTACCGCTTGATCTGCATCGGCAACATCTCGACTCCATGATTTGTGAAACTCTGGGCCTCAAATCGGAAAAACCAGATCTCTCCGATTGGAAAAAACTCATCCACACCATTCTTCATCCCAAAGGAAAAGTCATTGTGGGCGTTGTCGGTAAATACATGGACCACCAAGATGCCTACAAGTCTGTTTACGAATCGCTCCACCACGCCGCCATTGCCGCGGGCGTCGAACTCGAAATCCGCAAATTCGAATCCGACCGGATCGTCGAGCAAGGCAGCGTCGAAAAAGCGATCGGCGGATGCGACGGCTATCTCGTCCCCGGAGGTTTTGGTGAGCGGGGCTGGGAAGGGAAAGTCCTCACTGCCAAATACTGCCGCGAACACAAAATCCCCTACTTCGGACTCTGCCTCGGCATGCAAGTGATGATCGTCGAATTTGCCCGCCATGTGCTCGGTCTCAAAAATGCCCACTCCACCGAAGTCGATCCCAATACTCCCGACCCCGTTATCTCGATGCTCTCCGAGCAAAAAGGGATCAAAGACCTTGGCGGCACCATGCGCCTCGGCGCCTATCCGTGCTCACTCATTAAAGATTCGCTTGCAAATCGCTGCTACGCAAAAACCCTCATCCATGAACGGCACCGCCATCGCTACGAGTTCAACAACCGCTATAAGCAAGCTTTCGAACAAGCGGGCATGCTCTTTTCCGGCACACTCGAAAACGAAAATCTCTGTGAAATCTCTGAAATCCCCAATCATCCCTGGATGCTCGGCGTCCAATTCCATCCCGAATTCAAATCCAAGCCACTAGAGCCCCATCCCCTCTTCCGCGACTTCATCCGCACCTTAGCAATGAAAAAATTGCAATCGTACAACTCTACCAAACCTCAAGCCTTTGAAGAGAATTCCCCTTTTCTTTAATCTTCAATCCGTGTTAAAATCCTTGCCCTTACAGAAGGTTACTATGTCCGCACCACAAGCAACATCTTCGACAGGGTCCGTTCAATGGACGTCGATCGAAAAAGTTCCGGAAGGAAAAGTATGGGAGAATAAAGCAATCCGCAGGGTGGAGACAAAATATCCTGTAATCGCAACCTGGCATCGATCTCTTATTGGAGGAGAATGTGAATACCAAATTTTGATCTCAACATATAGGGATGCTGGAGCTACAATTGCCGTCTCGGCAGCCGATCAAGATGGCAAAAATTTTTTTGCCGTTGGTGAAATCAATCCGACAAGAGAAGGGTTAATATCTGTTGTACAGAGTGTGGCAGATTCCATCCGGATTAAAATGAGTCACTATCTGAGTACTATCCAAGAAAAGAATCCAAAAAAAGAAACTTTTTTTAAAAGTCGTGCATTCCTTGTATTGGGCAGATCATTAACTGAAGAACAAAAAAAAGCGCTTCAGGCAGTCTCTGAGCAATTATCAAAACAAACAACGACTCTTCATCACTTACCTCTTCCTGCAGAAATCCAAGACGAAGACAAATTCGTTATAACAGATGATCGATTTTATTATTGCAAAGGTCAACTTGAGAGACACATTCCTCCTAGTAAAAATAGCGAATGTACTGTTATGTAAGACCTTTTTCGAGATCGGCGATCATCTTTTCCCGAACTTCATGGACAGGCTGCTTGGATCCGCCTGCGGAACTGAGAACTCGGGAAATCGTCTCATTGAGAGCCTCGGTAAGAGGTGTGTTTGCGCAAGAGGCGATTTGCGCTAGATAGAGACTGAGGACTTGCTCGTTTTTCTTTGCGCACTCATTGATGATCAGCGTTTGGATGTGCGCTGGATTTTGGGTAAACACTCGCTGGAATGTATGCATGAGGCGTAGAACTTGGTTCCCTTCAATCACAGCGCTAACCTCATCATCGAGCATCTTTTGGATGGCCGACGTGTTGTAGAAAGGGTTTTTTTGGATCATTGTGCGCAGTTCGGCTATTTTTTTCTTTTCTACCAGACGATCGATCAGAAGTTGCGGGTAGCAATTGCGCTCTGCTAGAGATTGGAAAGCCTGGTCACAATGATTCTCAAGTTGTTTGAAGTAGAGAAGCGTTTTCTTTTCTCTTTGGCTCATCTCCGCTATTTGTTCATGCCATTGGTGTTGGATTTCTGGATCGGGACAATGGGAATTCTTAAGTAAGTGGATCTTTTCTTGCGACTCGGCAAGATAGGCTTTGATCCTTTGCTCAAAAACGAGAAGGTCAGGAGCGCTCATCCGAGCGGGTAAAACAAGCGCCTTGTCTTCTTCGAGTTGGCTAAACACTCTGTGGAAATAGGCAGGAGAAATAGGACCCTGTTCTAGCAACAAGTCAAGGTTGCTGCGCAAACAGTTTGGGATCACTTCATATTCTTTGGCGGCAGCGACCACGTCTTTGGTTTCACAAGTGTTCAGAAGCGGGCTGCTTGAATCTAAAACGCAAAGGTGTCTGGCTACGTGTTTTTTAACCTCTGCCTTGGGCTCCCACGCAAGAAGATCTTGGATAAGCGCAAGGCGAGCCGCACCTGGTTCAAGCTCCAGAAACTTTTCTCCCTTGAGTTCTTGTAAGTAGGTCTCTGCGCGACCAAAAATTTCGTCGACAAAGTTCGGAAATTGCGGAGCGAAAAATTCTCGTAAACTTTTTACGTTCCTCTGCAAAACCTCGATCGCATCAATCGCTTCCCCATCCATTAACTGAGGCAAAGCCTTTAAAATGTTGTTCGTTTCCAAAAGCAAGTGATTCATCCGCTTGCCAGAGTCTGGAAATACAAGCCCAGAAGTAAATTCATAGATATAATTGAGTAACCAGACCAAACCATCGACAAAGCTTTTTACTTGGCTCCATTTGGTGCGCACATGGATCGCCCCATCCTCGTGGAACCAGACTCTTTGCAAGGTGTTCGCCGCAAAGGCTTCCAATACCTTCAAGTTTCGTTTTAACAATCCAGACTGAACTGTTAATGGCGAATAGTTTGCTTCTCCAATTGATTTAATCATCGTTCTATTATACGTTAATTACATAAACCAATCAATCTGAAAGATTTCTTGTGTAAATCAAGAACTTCATTTACACTCCCCCTCATGGGAAGAATCGCAGCCATCGATTTTGGTCTTAAGCGCATCGGGATTGCGATCTCAGATGAGAGACAAAAAATTGCCTTTCCTTTGGAGACAGTCCCGAATGTCGCCGAGATCCAAAAGGTATTAAAAAAATATTCAATTACCCTCATTCTCGTGGGGCTGCCTCTCCTTTTAAGCGGGAAAGAGGGAGATATGGCCGCAGCGGTCAAAAAGTTTGCCAAGGATCTTGAAGAAACCACAAAAATCCCGGTAAAACTCATCGACGAGCGGTTTTCCAGCAAGATCGCCGAACAAAGTTTGCGCGAGATTCATTTGAATAGAAAAGAAAGAAGCGCGAAGATGGATGCAACCACTGCCGCGATGCTTTTACAAAGTTATTTGGATGGCTTATGATTCTCTACGAACGTTTGAAGAATATCCAGGTCGACAATCCCCTTTGCGAATACACTCACGAGCGGTGCCTAGCAATTGCGCCAGTCATTGAGCGAATTTTGGAACTCAAGCGCGAAAAGAACGCAGTCATTTTGGCTCATACCTATGTCCATCCCGACATCATCTACGGCGTAGCCGATTCGGTCGGCGATTCGTACGGCCTCTCGAAAGCCGCCTGCAAAACGAGCGCCGAAATGATCGTGTTTCCCTCGGTGCGCTTCATGGCTGAGACAGCCAAGATTTTGAATCCTGAAAAAACCGTCATCGATCCCAATCCTCATGGCGGCTGCACTTTGGCCGACAGCATCGATGCAGAAACGGTCTATCGCCTACGCGAACAATATCCACAACATACGTTCGTCTGCTACGTCAACACCACGGCCGAAGTCAAAGCCGCCTGCGACGTGTGCGTCACTTCTTCCAACGTCTACCGGATTTTGGAAAGAATTCCCAATGACAAAATCTATTTTCTACCCGACCGTTTGATGGGCGAAAACGCCAAGATCTGGCTCCAAAAACGGGGCGTAAAAAAAGAGGTCCTCGCCTATCCCGGAACTTGTTATGTGCACGAAGAGATCGAACAAGAGCAAGTCGATCTCATCCGGTCGCAGCATCCCGATGCGATCGTCATCGCCCATCCCGAATGCAAACCCGAAGTGGTGGCTAAAGCCGATCTCGTCGGATCCACAACCGACATGCAGCGCTATGTGGTCGAAAACCAAGATGCCAAGCGCCCCTTCTTGCTCCTTTCCGAATGCGGCGTCGCCTCCCGCGTTTCGGTCGAAGTGCCCAATGTTCGCCTCGTGGGCGGGTGTACGATGTGTAAGTACATGCGCTCCAATTCTCTTTCCGACATCGAACAAGCCCTACGAGATCCAAAGCCCCACCAAATAATAAATATTGAACCAGAAATCGGTCGTAAGGCAATGAAGACTCTAGAAAGGATGTTTGAATATGCAGAGTAATCCCTTGATTGAACCTGGCCGCACTGCCCGCAACATCGATCCTTGCATCATGGTGATTTTTGGGGCCACAGGTGATTTGACAGGGCGAAAATTGATGCCCGCGCTCTACAACTTAGGACGTGAAGGGCAATTGCCTCCGAATTTCGCCTGCGTTGGCTTTGCGCGCAGAGAAAAAAGCAATGACGAATTCCGCAAAGAAATCAAAGAGGATGTCGGCCATTTTTCCCGCGTCAAGCCGGTCGACGAGTCGTTTTGGAAAAATTTCCAAGAGCAGATTTTTTATCATCAGTCAGAATTCGACGATGATGCTGGTTATGTGCGGCTCGCAGAATTTTTAAAACAGTTAGATACCCGCTTTGCGACTCGAGGCAATCGAGTTTTTTACCTATCCGTGCAGCCAAAATACTTTCCCATTGTTATCGAAAAATTAAAAAAACACGGCATGATCTACGATCCGCACGACGAGAGCAAATGGTCGCGCGTCATCATCGAAAAACCGTTTGGCCACGATACGCTTTCAGCTGCGACCTTGCAAAAGCAAATTTCCCAATTTCTCGATGAAACGCAAACCTACCGAATTGACCACTATCTGGGCAAAGAAACTGTCCAAAACTTGCTGGTCTTCCGTTTTGCCAACTCGATATTCGAGGCGCTTTGGAGTAATCGCCACATCGATCACGTCCAAATCACCGTAGCTGAAGAAATCGGCATCGGCACACGTGGAAACTTCTTTGAAGAAGAAGGACTGTTGCGCGACGTCGTGCAAAACCACATGATGCAGCTCCTCTCACACGTCGCCATGGAACCTCCAGTCAACTTATCGGCAGGCGGCATCCGCGATGAAAAGGTGAAAGTGCTCCAATCGATCCGGCCTCTTTCCGAAGCCGATTTCGAACAAGCCGTTGTTCGCGGGCAATATGGCCCCGGTTTTGTCAATGGAGAGCCTGTCGTCGGTTATCGCCAAGAAAAAGATGTCCATCCGAACTCGAATATCGAAACCTTCCTAGCATTACGCCTCTTCATCGATAACTGGCGTTGGGCTGGCGTCCCCTTTTACCTGCGCGGCGGCAAACGACTCCCCAAACGGGGCACCGAAATCGCCATCATCTTCAAAGATGCTCCCGGCGTTCTCTTCCAGCAGCGCGGCCATCCCAATCCTCCCAACGTCTTGGCCATGCGCATCCAGCCCGATGAAGGGATCGGCATGCGGATCAACTGCAAAGTCCCCGGCCCATCCTCTCCCATCCAACCCGTCAAAATGGATTTCCGCTATAGCTCCTATTTCGGGCAAACGCCTCCGGAAGCCTACGAGCGACTCATCTGGGAATGCATCATGGGCGATAGCACTCTCTTTGCGCGCAGCGACGAAGTGTCCCAATCCTGGGAAATTCTCACCCCCGTTCTTGAACATTGGGCAGCCACTTCTCCCAAAGACTTCCCCAATTATGCTTCAGGCACCTGGGGTCCAAAAAAAGCCGACGAGATGATCGAAAGCGGCGGCCGCCACTGGAGAATCCTGTGAAACCCCAGAGAAAAAAAATGTGGGGGAAGCCCCCACACACCCAATTTTTAACCGCCGAGAGCGCCGAGAACGCCGAGGCGGGGAAGCCCCGCACCCCCCAAAAAAAATGCGGAAACGAATGGGAGCGCGAGGGCTTCCCTCGCCTCGGCGTTCTCGGCGTTCTCGGCGGTGAAAAAATTGGGGGGCGCGGGGGGCCTCACCCCGCTGCTTTTTCCTCTGAGGTAAACTCATGAGTGCGTTTGTCAAGCCGGAAGAGATTGAATCGCAGCTCGTGGCCATTTGGGAAAAACTGGCCAAGGAAAACAAGACGCGAGCTTGTCTTTTTAACTTGATCGTCTTCAATCGCTATTCTCCACGCACCGATTACATCCGAAGCATTGTGCAAAAAGTGATCGAAAAATTTCCGTGCCGACTCTTGTTTATTTCAGAAGATCCAGATCCACAGCAACCTTACTTAAAAGCGGCCGTTTCTGTCCTTATGAGTCAAGACGGACAAATCGCCTGCGATCACATCGACATTGGCGCAGCAGGAGTCGAAATCGACCGAGTGCCTTACGTATTGTTGCCGCACATTTTGCCCGATTTACCCGTCGTCCTGCTATGGGCCGAAGATCCTTGCAAATCACACCCTCTTTTTGCGCCACTCACAAAATTGGCTCACCGAATCATTTTTGATTCTGAAAGCGCAGACAACCTCCTCGCCTTTTCCAAAACAGTCTTGGCACTTTCTGCCAAAGTGGACATCGCCGATCTGAACTGGGCCCGCACTGAGGGCTGGCGCGATTTACTTTCCACTCTCTTTGCCAAGCCGCTCGATCTTTCTTCCATAAAAATTCTCTACAACGCCAAGCCAACTGAGTTCTTCTTGCACCTCAAGATCCAATCGATGTATCTTCTCTCTTGGTTGGCCAGCCGTTTAAAATGGACCTTGAAAAAAGCAAATCCGAAACTCCAGTTCCAATTTGAAAGGGTGGAAGCCCGGATTGAGTCGACAGAGTGGGAAAAGATTGGACCTGGCACCATCCTTTCGGTATGTCTTACAACAGTGAATCAAGAAGAATATGCCTGCGCACGCATCCGCGAAAGATACCACCACGTGCTGATCCAAAATTCCTCGCCCGAAAAATGTGAATTGCCGTATCAGTTCGTATTAGGACAGACGGCAACCGGACAATCGCTAGTGAAAGAAATTTGCATGAAAGGAACAAGTCAGCATTATTTGGATATGCTTAAATATCTCCAGATTCTGGACAAGGATCAGGTATGTTGAAAGAATGGGATGCGCGGCGCGAGATCGTAATTCCTGGCGATACAGAAGCGACCCTTGCATTTGCTGTGGAAAATTGGGTCCATTCTGCAACCCGAGCCATCCAACAGCATGGCCGCTTTGCCGTGGCTCTTTCTGGCGGCTCGACGCCCAAGGCGATCTACAAACAACTTGCAAATAAGCCCATTGATTGGAGCAAAGTGTTTCTCTTTTGGAGCGATGAACGAGATGTGCCTCCCGATCATCCTGACAGCAACTATAAAATGGCCATGGATAGTGGCGGATTTTCAAGAGTCCCCCCCGCTCAAATTTTCCGTATGAAAGAGGCTGAAGGGTATGAAGACACGATCAAAAGAGTTGTGGGTCCTCGCCTGTTCGATCTGGTCATGCTCGGAGTGGGCGAAGATGGGCACACAGCCTCTCTTTTTCCAAAAACAGAGGCCATCAACGAAAATAATAAATTAGTGGTCAAGAATCACGTCCCAGAAAAAAACACTTGGCGCCTTACCTTTACCTTTCCTTGCATCAACCAAAGCGAACGAGCCGTCATCTACGCCATCGGCGAAAGTAAACAATCCATTGTGCCGCTCGTCCTAGAAGCGGCCATCAAATCTTCTTTTCCAGCTAGTAGCGTAGGCACACCTGAACGCAAAGCCCTCTGGATCCTCGACACCGCTGCAGCAAGATTATTAAGTTGCAATTAAGTCTCGATTTGACCATAATTAAACCGAAATAAAACGGTGTAATCATGAATTCAACTTCAATTGTTCAAGCAAAAAGTTATTTAAAACAATTTACTGGTTCTTATACAGCTAAGGCCCTCCTCTTGGCTTTAGTCTCGAAAGTAGTTTCCGCTGCGGTGCCGATCGTCCTTGTATCCGCATTATTGGTTGACTGTTATCAAAGAAAATACAGCAAAATCTAATTTTAATTAAAATAATCTATGTAATTGCGCTTAATTTGTTGTATTTGGATAATTTCACAGAAATTAACCAATAAAAGGTGGAATTATGTCTTTATCAACTCCTCCAGTTGCCGTTGCAACTCAATACGAATCCTTGAAAATTACGAAAGGATACCTAAAAGCAATTGCTCGTCCAGAGTTTAAAACTGTGGGTTCCATTGCGGCGAAAGTGACCCTCCTCGCTTTCCCACTCATCGCTCTCGTCCTATTGTTTTTAGATGCAATTCGCGCAGTTGCAAATTGTTTCTATAAAACAAAAACAGTAGTACCAGCTCAACCACAGCAACAACCACCTGCTGGGCCTGCTCAACCGGCACAACCTGGCCAGCCAGCTCAACCAGCGCCAGCATTGCCTGTCGGCGTTCGTCTGCGTTCAACACAAAGATTGGCCGCTCAACCTGCGGAAGAAAACGGAAATCCATTGCAAGAAGCTATTCTTCCACTCCGTCCAGCAGCACTCCGAGTAATTCCAGCTGCAACACCAGCTCCTGTAGTTCGAGTAAGACTGCAAAACGGCCGAGTGGTAGTTCCTGGCGCAACAGATGTATCAGAAGAATTCTTAGCTGCAGCGCCAACAAAACTCGCTTTAAGAGCGGCAAGAATACGAGCTACGCAAGAATGGCAAGCAGCAAGGCAAGCTCAAGTAGATGCTCCGGTCTCTCTTGCAGATTTATTTAACTAACAAAAGGATAAAAACATGAGTACAACAACAGTAACGGCAGCTGCTCCCGCAGTTACGCCAACAACTACCGCTCCAAAATCGAAGAAATACGAATATCTTTACTTCGATGCGACTAGCGGATATTTTGACGCGATCAAACGTCCTCTGCACAACAAGGCTGGCGAATTTGATTTGAAATCTTTGGTTGCAAAGATCTTTTTCTTTGTTCTTCCACTTCTTGCCATCGCCGAATTTACAATTGGTGCAATCACGCTCCCAATCACGTTCGTCGCGAACTTGTTTTGCGGATGCTGCAACAATGAGGCAGTAGCGGCACCAGTAACTCCTCCAGCTCGAAGAGTCTTTGGTCCAGAACGCGCTCCAGTCTTTTTTGGCCCAGAACCACGTCCTGTCGGATTTGTCGCAAATCAACAAGCTGCTTTGCGAGCTGTCATCAACACACCTGCTGCTACATCTGCTGCAGATCGTTTAGAAGAAGCAAGAGCAGCAGCTGCTGTGTCAGCAGCCAATCGTCCAGCAGGCTTTAGAGAGCAACTGACAGCAGCGATTGCGCAGGGCCCCAGACAACCTCTAGCCGGAGCAGCTCGACAAGCAGCTCCAGTGATTCCTGATGCGCCTCCTTTAGGCAATCCGCGTCCTGTAAATGTTCCACCAAATCCTAGCCGTTTTGCTTGGATAAGCAATGCGTTCAGAGATTTTGTCCTTTTCCAAGGAGGATAATAAAAAAGGGCTCCTATTCGGAGCCCTTTTTTGATATCATTTTTCCCATGCATGTTTTAGGGATCGAATCCACGTGCGATGAGACTGGCGCAGCTGTTGTTGTGGACGGGCGGACGATCTTGTCCAATGTCGTCGCTTCTTCGGCTGATTTGCATGCAAAGTACGGCGGCGTATTTCCAGAACTGGCTTCAAGGCGGCATGTCGAAGTGATCCTGCCTGTCGTGGAGGAAGCGTTAGCCAAGGCGGGCATACAAGAAATTGATTTAATCGCTGTGGCTAAAGGGCCTGGCCTTATCGGCTCTCTGCTCGTCGGCCTTCAATTTGCCAAAGGCCTTTCCATTGCCTGGAATAAACCTTGGATCGGCGTGAACCATGTCGAGGCCCATCTTTATGCGGCCATGATGCAGGCGCCAATTAAGTTTCCCTCTCTGGGCGTCGTATTGTCTGGCGGTCATACCCTGATCTTGAAAATCAACGGCCTTGGCGATTATGAACAGATCAGCACGACCGTCGATGATGCGATTGGCGAAGCATTCGACAAAGTTGCGTCGATGCTAGGGCTGCCCTATCCTGGCGGACCTCATGTGGAGAAATTGGCCAAAAGCGGTGACCCAAAACGGGTAAAGCTTTCTGCCGGCAAAGTCAGGCGAAGCCCATTGGATTTTTCTTTTTCGGGCCTAAAAACAGGAGTTCTTTATGCTCTGGATAACAACAAAGCAGACCTTGCGGCCGCTTTCCAAGAGACCGCATTCAAAGACGTCCTTGACAAAGCCAAGCTCGCAGCGGCTCAATTTGATTGTCAGGCCGTTTATTTAGGCGGCGGGGTTTGCAATAATCTTCGTCTCCGCGCTCTTTTTCAAGAAGCCTTTCCTCATGTCTATTTCCCCTCGTTCGAATTGACTCTGGACAACGCCGCCATGATCGCGGGATTGGGATATCAAAAATTTGTTCAAAACCCGATTTCCGATCCGCTCGATTCAGAAGCCTTGACGCGGATTCCCCTTTTGCGTTAAAATTCTCGCTTTATTAGGAGCAATTTATGGCTAAAGGCGCAAGAGAAACCATCCGTCTGAAAAGCACCGAGTCTGATGAGTGCTATTGGACAGTGAAAAACAAACGAAACACCACCGAGAGAATCGAACTGAAAAAATTCGACAAATCTCTTCGAAAGCATGTGACGTTTAAAGAAGCGAAGTAGTGTTTGAGCTAAAAGTAGCTCTTAAATACTTAGTACCAAAAGCGAAATCACTTTCGACGGCGTTGATTTCACTCATGTCTGTCGCAGTGATTTCGCTTGTGGTGTGGCTTGTCCTTGTTTTTCTGTCCGTGACCGCGGGCATCGAGAAGAATTGGCTCACCAAACTCACCTCTCTTTACGCGCCCCTGCGCATCTCCCCCACCGACCAGTACTACCGTTCCTATTTTTACCAGATTGACGGCCTCGCTTCCGCCTCCAATTACACTCTCAAGACCATCGGCGAAAAAGCCGAGGCGCATTCCTCCGATCCCTATACTTCCGATGACATGGAATACCCGTGGATCAAGGACCTCGATGGCGCGGGCCGCCTCAAGGACCCGGTCAAGCTCGCCATGCACGAACTCGACCAAATGGGCCTGACCCACCAAGATTACGAGATCAGCGGCGCGCTGTTAAAGTTGGAACTAAACCGCGAAGGTCGGACATCTTACCTTTCGCAGATGAGCTATTTGCTTTCCTATTCTGACAAAAACCCGAATCTCTCCAAACTGATGACCGGCACCTTTTCCGAAGATGGCGTCATCCTGCCCAAAAGTTACAAAGACAGCGGTGTCAAGCTCGGCGACCGGGGCACGCTCAGCTACTCGATCCCCTCCGCCGCTTCTTCACAAGAGCAGCGCATCCCCATTCGCGTCACTGGCTTTTACGACCCAGGCTTCCTCTCACTCGGCAACCGCGCGCTCATCGTCTCCAATAGCATCACCCGACTCATCTACGCTTCTGCCCAAACCACCTCATCCGATGGAGCCCCCACCAACGGCATTTTCGTCTGGCCCAAAGAGTTGAATGAAGTGCCTGGACTACAGAGAGAAATTGCCGAGAGATTTGAAAAAGCGGGCATCGGCAACTATTGGAAGATTGCGACATATGAGGATTATGAGGCATCTAAGGATCTTTTGCAGCAACTGAGAAGTGATCGGATGTTATTCACATTGATTGCAGTCATTATTTTGGTTGTAGCCTGCTGCAACATCATTTCGCTCTTGGTGTTATTGGTGAATGACAAGAAGAGGGAAATTGCGATCTTGCAGTCCATGGGGGCTTCTTTTAGGAGTATCGCGGCTATTTTTGCCTTTTGCGGAGCGACACTTGGGATGCTGAGTTGCTTAGTGGGCGGAGGGTTGGCTTTATTAACGCTGAGGAATTTGGATTCGTTGGTGGCGTTTTTGAGTAGTTTACAGGGAAGAGTCGCGTTCAATCCGGCGTTTTTTGGACAGAGCTTGCCGAATGAACTGAGTGTCGACGCCGTGTTGTTTGTGGTTATTGCGACGCCGGTAATGTCATTCATTGCGGGGTTGATCCCGGCGATGAGGGCTTGTCGCGTGAAACCGTCTGAAGTCCTGAGGGCCGAATGACCACAGAGAGACAAATGGCGGGGGGAAGCCCCCCGCGCGCCCCAGTTTTTAACCACCGAGAGCGCCGAGGCGAGGGTTGTGAACACTTAAAAAAGGTCCGGGGGACCTTTTTTAAGGGAACAAATCGCGCTCCCATTTTGGTGGCACGGAATTTGGTGAAGGCGTTTCGATATCCGGAACGAGTGCTGGTTTTGGATGGGGTTGATTTGGAGGTGGGGGCTGGGGAATCGGTTGCTATTACTGGGCGGTCGGGGGAAGGGAAGACGACCTTGTTGCATATTCTGGGGACTTTGGAACCGTTTGATGGGGGGGAACTGGAAATTGGTGGGAAGAGAGCCGCAACAGACATCAGAAATCGGCAGTTGGGGTTTGTGTTTCAGGCTTTCAATTTGCTGGAAGATTTTACGGCGTTGGACAATGTGCTTATGCCTGCGCGGATTGCGCGGGAGCCCGTAAATCAAGAATGGGGAATGGAACTATTGGCTTTGGTGGGGATGGAGGCGCGCGCGAAATTTCCCGCAAAGTTGCTTTCAGGCGGGGAACGTCAAAGGGTGGCTATTGCAAGAGCACTGTGCAACAATCCCGACATTCTCTTTGCCGATGAACCTTCGGGGAATTTAGACCGAGCCAATGCGGATGCTGTGAGTCACTTGCTCTTTGAGCTGGTGCAATCCAAAGGCAAAACTCTCATCCTCGTCACTCATGACGAAAACCTGGCCATGCGATGCGACCGAAGGTTTGCGCTTTGTCAGGGAAAGCTTTCTCTTTCATAGACATTTTTTTGATACCCTCTTTCCCTGTCAAAAATTTAACTATTGACGTTTGTACATAGGGGTATGTATAATAATGAAAAAGAGAGAACTGGAAAAAAAGCTAAAAGGAACTGGATGGTGGCTTGACCGTCATGGAGGCAATCATGACGTGTGGACAAACGGAGTTATTTGCGAGCCTGTACCAAGGCATAGTGAGATCAGCGAAATGTTGGCTCGGAAGATTCCCAAAAAAGTAGAAAACAATCCACCTCCAGATAAGGAAAAATAAATGGAACTAGAAGGCAAAATTTGGAAAAGTGGTAAATTCTGGCTGGTTGAAGTTCCCTGCCTGGATGTGATGACACAGGGAAAAACACGAGAAGAAGCCCTCTTTATGATAGGAGATGCAATCAAAGAATTGATGGGTTCCTATTTTGAAAAAGAGGTAGGTAAAGACTTTGAGATTACAGTGACAGACTACAAAAAAGAGGGAATCGGAGTGAGTGCAAATGACACAAAACTCCTCTTGGCCTTTTCTCTTAGAAGACAACGAGAAATCAGCGGTTCCACGGTCAAGGAAGCGGCAGAGCGCCTAGGATCAAAATCACCCAATGCCTATGCACAATATGAAAAAGGGACCATCAGCGTTTCCATCGATAAGTTTGAAGACCTACTTGAAGCAGCCAATCCCTTCGACCACAGAAAACTTCGCCTTGTGTAAAACAAATGCCCAAAAAATCTTCCAAGAAAAAACGGATAAGCAAAATCGAAATATTAAAGAAATACAATCTGATTGGCAGAGTCAGCGAAAGCAAATACTCTAGCGTCTCGTGCAAACGAAAACACAAGCCCGCTAGAGAATAGCGGGCTTGTGAAGAAAATGAATGCACCACGATTTTTGGACGACAAAGTCGGAAAAGAGAACGTTTATATTCGCAAATCACCTCAAGTTCGATAAGTATTTTTGAATCATCTGTGTGGAGGCCTTTCCTACACCGGCGTCTTTCGCAAATTTTGTCCACTGCGAAATCGCTTCTTTTACTTGTTCGATAATCAGAGTTGCTTCTTCTGGATCTAAATTAGTATTTTTTGCCAATTTCAGTAGGTCGTCTGTGCCAGGTGTTCGTCCGTTGCCCATCAATGTTGTACAATGCTCTCCACCTGGACCTGAGGAAAAAGTCAAATCGTATGCGGGTGATATACTCCAGACACCTTGGTCATCCATTGTGAATGAGAAGTTTTTTGCGTGGTCATCGCGGTTATGGGAAAAGATATTAAATGCAATATTGCGAAACTGTTTTTTCTGTTCCAATACATTTTTGGTAAGGAGGGTAGTGGCCTTCATAACTGTTTGATAATCCAAATTTGGAATGCGGTGATCTGCGTGTAGCAATCCACTTAGGGTATGAGAGTGGAAAAAAACTTTTCCTTTTCTATCGAATCGCTGTACTCCGAAATAGCCAGAGCAATCGTTAGATTTAAATAGCTTTGCTTCTGGGACTATTACCCCAGCAGCCAAAGCCATCAGGTGATATGCATATTCTATTGAGCCAATATCTTTTGGATCGATCGAGGAACGGAATTTAATAATCCAATCGTGATGAGAGTGATTTCGGTGGTTATTAGAAGGACGGATCATTTTTGTTTCAGGATCAATAGAAACTAAGATTTTGGGACGCGCCCCAGCAGAAGACCCATTTAAGCGAATCAATTCGTCCAAGAACTGGTCTTCTTCATTTAACTCAAAATGGGCACATTCTTCAGCAAGAACATCGAGCTCTATTTCTTCTTGACCCGAAACAGGGGTTAAGATAGCAGGTCTATATTGCAAGACGCCCATTCCATTTGAACCCACATATCTCAAACGATCAAGAGGAGTTAGGTTATCAGGAAAGATTCCCAGATTCCTCAGCTTGCGATCCAATAACAATCGTCCCCACCCATCTGGCAAACTATCGTTGAACACTCCAAATAGACCTTCAAAAGCTGCATCATTTGAAAATTGCACTCCTGGTTTGAGCGGCAACTTGAACGGCGAGAGTTCAAATCCAAGCTCAAGAAATTCTGGCGAGTATTCAAATGCGATCCTTCGATTGACAAATGCGAGACGGCCCATTGGGATCGGTTTCGTCGAACAATAGTCTACAAAAAGGGAGGTAATGAGAGTCATTTTCTTCCTCTCTGTCTCGTTTTTTTCTTTAAAATCTGATCTAATGATGAATAGCTTTCTAAGGCTTTTGGATTAAATACATTGGCAAAATTCTCCAATGAATCTAAAACAAGAGCTAATTTTAAAAGTGATTCGAGAGAAATTAACCCGGTTCTTTCAAATTTCTTCAGAACTCCGAGACTAACTCCGGATCGTTCTGAAAGAGTTTCTTGTGACAGATTGAGCTCAAGTCGTTTCTCCTTCGCCTTCTTGGCGATTTGGATCATCGTTTCATAAGGAGTGAAGACATGAATGGATACCATAATATCCGCTATTCCACTTATATTTATTTAATGGCCATTATAGTATCTATTAACATTTCTTGTCAAATATCTGGATGAAAGATTTCTCAGCCAACTAATAATCAATACATTAGCTTAAGCTTTAACTAAATCGAATGTTAATTTATAATAAAGACAAATTAAATGGAGATCCAATATGTCATGCAGTAGTATTTCTTCCTCTCCCTGGCCGGGATTGCCACCAGCGGCTTCATCATCTTCTAGCAGCAGCTCATGCTGCTCATCGTCAACGTCACCTTTAGATAACATCAAGAGGTTGTTTCCGAAAAAATCGGATCCGCAGATTAGAGAGCTCTTAGAGCGGAGCATCCAACGGAGTCTTGTGGCACTACCACAACCTCTGATTCATGGGGATGCTGCCGATTTTGCATCTGGGGATAATGAACGGCTCTATCGATTGGATCGCAAATTGCGAGAGGAACTTTATGATGTCAGCGTGGCTGTGCACCTGGCGAAAGAGCCTTATGATCCCAGTTATGACGAAGAAATGGATAGAATTCTTGCGAAGGAGAAAACTTTGAGTGAGGAGGATCAGGAACATATAATGCCGTTTTCAAGGAGAGCGATAGCTAGATGTATTGAGAAATTCAAAAGAGCTCCTTCCCTTTCAGAAGAGCCCTTTATGAGACTATACGAAGCAGCAAGAAGTAATTTTTGGGAAATCATCCCAACATTGATCCAGAATGGAGCGGATGTCAATTTTCTAGTGACTACAACTTTTACTTCACCGAGGGTGGAAGAGAATCAAAGATGGCTCGATTCTCCATATCGTTGGGAAGCAGTGCAGAGCTATAACCACGCAATCACCCACCATCATTTAGAGGCGATCCAAACATTATTGAAAACCGGAGTAGTATTCTACCGCACTTTAATGCTTTTATTTCCCTCCCAATATGCAGTGGATATAGGGAATGCTGAAGCGTTTGAACTGTTTCTTGATGCAAAGATTGCGGAAATAGGGGATGCATTAGCGCCTGAACTGTTTTTGGATGTAATGCAGTTTGTTAACTCTCATTTTCCTCTTGCAGTAACGCGTGGTCACTTAAATCTGGTTGATCTGCTCATTCGAAGAGGTGCAGATGTCAATATGCGAATTTATTTGGGTGACACTCCTCTCCATGAATTAGCAAAACAGCGATCTCCGAATCCTGGAATCATCCGATCATTGCTCAGGAATGGTGCTAAAATTCTCAGGAACCGTGCCGGCCAAACTCCTCACACTTTAGCAAGACAAAACCCTTCTTTTCCCGTCCATGCCCTAGGTGGTGGACACGGGGAAGGCTGTGTAATATCCTAGTCGAAAAATGCGGACTTTGAAAAGGAAGTTGGTGAAGGGGTCGGTGAGGAAAGGATCCTGATCCGCTTTTGGACGGCAAAGTCGGAAAAGAGAACGTTTAGATTCGCAAATTCCACTTTGCACTTATTCATCGCCTCTAGAGATCCGCTCATCAGCTCATCTACGTCAAAAGAAAATCTCTTCAATGAATGATCGATCTCCACTTCTACCGAAGTGGAGCTGATGGTCCTATCGATCGTTGCCTTCATCTCTCGGCATTTTAGAGAGACATTTTCGAGGTCGGCAGAAAGCGCCCCACTGTTGATATCGTTCCTAAGAAGGTCGAATTGGTCGTACAAACTGACTTTCAAACTGTATTGCTTGCTTTGACTCGGTAACGATGCTGCCATAATAGAAACTCCTGTTGTTTAGAGGCGGACATTGTGAACTTCTCCTCAGATTTTTTACAAGAAATACTTTATATATAAAACTTATTTTACTTTATTATTTTATTAAACATTGATATAATCTTTATATCAAATTAACTATAAATTAGAGTTTATAATGTCAGCAAATGCAACAAGCGGTTTCAACATAATTAGAGCTGGAGTTGAGTTTTTCGGTCAGCTCCTCGCGCCCAAAGCGGTACAGGGAGCTGTACAAGCTGTGGTCCCTGAAGGAGCAGCTACTCGCTCAGCCTTTGTCGCTAGCCAATGCCTCCCCTTAATCAATCCATCAGCGCCTTGGCTTGGCCATTTGATGCATTTTGAACGATACGCAAACGGGATCGCTCCCCGTCCCAATAATCCTTTGGCGACGTTTACGCAAGTCGACGAGAGATTTAGACCAGGAAGCAGAACCCTCACATTCCCCCTTCCCCAATTTTCCGCTCCTCGCGACTGGTGCAGAGTCCTCACCACCTCCGATGCAAATCCCACCCTCCATTCCCATTATGTGCAACCGACCACAGTGACCGTCCCCGTCCACCCCCAAATCGAGGGGGATTCGACGGTTCCCCAAATGGATGCATTGGCAGCCTGCCCCCGAACCACTGTCCCCGCTTGCGCCTCTTCCTCTTCTCGCACATTGTTTGTAGACAACCCCAATCTTCCCATCCACTGCGTAAAACTTCACTTTCCACATCAGATCACCCGCGCCCAACGCCATTTAGGCGGAAGAAAAATTGAACACAGCGTCGCCCTCTCCCAGCACATCGCAAACACACCGGCTCTTTTGACCAACCGCTTTTTTGGATATATGCCAGAATCCCTCGGTGTGATCTATGGCAGCGGCGATTCATCTTGGGGGTACCTTGTTCGGGAATTGATTCCCAGACCTCTTACAAACAGAAACCATCCCATCGTTCCTCTCTTCTCTCTTTATGCCAAAGATACTCTCAATCCAGATCAGCCTGCGCTCCTGACAAGACTCATCGAATCTTCCGGCTTAGCTCCCGAAGAGTTTGTCTTGGAGAAAATCCTCTACCCTCTGATCCACTGTTGGGTGGACACCTATCTAAAAACTGGGATCATTCTCGAAGCCCATGGACAAAACACATTGATCGAGTTCAATCCGCAAGGGACTCCCCTTCGGTTCATCTTCCGCGATTTCGACACCTTTTTGAGTCGCGATTTGGCCGAGCGAAGTGGTCTTGCCTGCGATCACCTCACTGTCCCGAAAGTGGGCCTTGCCGTGGGAACCGACGCCGCCCCAAGCACAGCCGAACTCCTCAGCCTCGTCTACGACACGCAAATGAAAGTTGCCTTCGACCAGATTGCAGATGTCATGGAATCGAAATATGGAGTTTCGAAAGAGACACTCCAACAGAAGTGCCAATCCTATATGCGACAGGTGTTTCCGGAGGGCGATCAACACTTTCCGAAAGGCGAGGTCTACAACTACCAAAAAGATGCGGTCATCCGCATTGGCAAAAGATCTGTTTTCAAACCTGTCGCAGGACAAAAGCCGGAGTGGCGATGAGTTGTTCCATTTGCTTAGACGCCTACACTAAGGAAAACCCCGTATACACACTCCACGATCAACATCAATTCCATGCAAAATGCATAACGCAGTGGTTCAAATACAAACAAAACTGTCCTACTTGCCGTTGGACTCCTCCTCCAAAAATCCCCCAGCCTCGCGCAATTCCTCCACTTCCTCCCGAAAATCCCCACATCTACCAATCCCACGAAAATCCACACAGGACCTTCCGGTATATGGATCCCTACCCCGAGTACACTCCGATAGGCGCCACCGATTGCTTCGTCCTTTTCCGCGCCATATTTCAGTTATTCAGAAGTTAATCTTCCCCTAAAATCACTCTTGTGATTAGATTTGCATTTTTGTAGGAGATGCCAAAAATGCAGATTTTGATTGTGGGAACGGGCTATGTCGGATTGGTGACGGGAGCTTGCTTTGCGGAAATGGGCCATACTGTTATTTGCCTCGATATCGATGCAGAGAAAATTGCCAATCTCGAACGGGGAATCATTCCGATTTATGAACCCGGACTGGAAGAATTGGTCAAGCGCAATGTCGCGCAAAAGCGCCTTTTTTTCACAACTGATTACAAAGTGGGCGTGAAAAAATCGAAAGTCTGCTTCATCGGAGTGCCCACGCCCTCTCGCGAAGATGGTTCTTGCGATACGAGTTATGTGGAAGCGGCAGCCCGTTCCATTGGCCAATGCATGGACGAGTATAAGATCATTGTCAACAAGTCCACTGTTCCTGTCGGCACGGCAGCTCTCGTCGCAAAAACAATCCGTTCAGTCACACCTGTCCCCTTCGATGTGGTCTCCAATCCCGAATTCTTGAAAGAAGGGGCAGCGATTGCCGATTGCCTCAAGCCAGACCGGATCATCATTGGCGCCGACTCGCCCAAAGCGCTTGAAACGATGAAGGAAATTTATTCCGCCTTCACGATTAGCCACGACAAAATCATCACGATGGATATCCTCTCTGCCGAAATGACCAAGTACGCCGCCAATGCCATGCTCGCCACGCGTATCTCATTCATGAATGAAATTGCCGAAATTTGCAAAAAGGTGGGCGCCAACGTCAATGAAGTGCGCAAAGGGATCGGCTCCGATTCGCGCATCGGCTACAGCTTTCTCTATCCAGGCGTCGGTTACGGCGGTTCTTGCTTCCCCAAAGACATCCGCGCGCTGATTGCCAAAGGCCGCGAGGTAGGAGTCGCTCCTTCCATCATGCAAGCCGTCGATGAGGTGAACAACCGCCAGAAAAAACTTCTCGGCCAAAAAATGATCCAATACTTTTCCACCCGCGGGGGAGTGAAAGGGAAGACGATCGCCGTTTGGGGTCTTTCTTTCAAACCCGATACCGATGATATGCGCGAAGCCCCTTCGCTCGAATTCATCGAACAGCTTCTCAGCGAAGGCGCTCGCCTGCGCCTCTTCGATCCAGTCGCCATTCCAAACGCCAAGAAACAGATAAATTCTCCAGCCATTACCTGGTGCAATGATGAGTTAGAAGCAGTCAAGGGCGCAGATGCAGTAGCTCTTCTCACAGAATGGAAGCAATTTCGGCTCGTCGACTTCAAACCGATCAAAGATCGGATGAAGGGACTGGCTTTCTTCGATGGGCGCAACCAATACAAACCCACCGATATGAAACTGCGCGGCTTCGACTACATCAGCATCGGCGTACCTGATATTATTCAGAGTTGACGTAAAAGACTCAGGTCGGAAATCATTGAGGTATGGAGATTCGGCATGATCCTGTAAAACGGGTATTCGATATTTTTTTTAGTTTGTTGTTTTTGTCTTTGTGTTTTCCGTTTCTTTTAAGCATTGGTCTGTTGGTACGCGTTACGACAAAAGGCCCTGCCTTATATAAAAGCCGGAGATTAGGACGCGGTGGGAGGTTGATCTACTGCCTCAAGTTTCGGACAATGTATGCGGATGCGGAGGCTCGATTGCAGGAAGTGCTTCGCGATCCGGTCAAGAAGCGGGAATGGGACAGATACCAAAAACTTTGGGAAGATCCGCGGATCACGCCGATCGGTGGTTTTCTGCGGCGTACTTCGTTAGATGAATTGCCCCAATTTTGGAATGTCTTGAAAGGCGATTTGAGTGTGGTGGGGCCACGGCCGCCAACATTGGTGGGTCCGCCCGAGAATGCTCTGAAAGAAATCCATGCACTCTACGGGAAAAGCGCCTATGCGATTTTGTCGGTTAGACCTGGCATTACTGGGATTTGGCAAATTTCAGGTCGCAGTAAAATCCCCTTTTCTGAGAGAAGCAAGATGGAGGCAAGATATGCGGCATCGAGGACCTTCTGGTCCGATCTCGTCGTGATTGCAAAGACAATCCCCGCCGTATTGTTTTCCAAAGGAGCTTGTTGATGTCAGTATTAGTAACGGGTGGCGCAGGATACATTGGAAGCCACACATGCAAGGCATTGCATCGAGCGGGCTTTGTTCCCGTCACCTACGACAATCTCTCCACAGGCCATGCCTATGCAGTCAAATGGGGTCCCTTCGTGCAAGGCGACATCGCCGACAAAAGCAAATTAAGAGATGTGATCCATTCTTTTAAACCCATTGCCGTGATCCATTTTGCAGCCGATGCGCTCGTGATTGAATCGATGCGCAACCCAGCAAAATATTACCGAAACAACGTTGCAGGCACCCTCTCCCTTCTCGAAACCATGCGAGAAGAAAACATTTCCAATTTGATTTTTTCTTCCACCTGCGCCACCTACGGCGAGCCACAATTTATTCCGCTGACCGAATATCATCCACAACACCCCGTCAATCCCTACGGTCGATCGAAACTCATGATCGAGCAAATCCTTTCCGACTTTGAAGTCTACGGTCTCAAATCGATCAAGCTTCGCTACTTCAATGCCGCCGGAGCAGACCTCAATACAGAAATTGGAGAAAATCACACTCCGGAAACCCACATCATCCCTTCCATCATCCAAGCAGCCTTCGGCCTGAAAGACGAAATCGCCATCTATGGCACCGATTTTTCCACCCGCGACGGAAGCGCCATTCGCGACTACATCCACGTCCACGACCTGGCCGAAGCCCACGTCCTTTCCCTCCGCTACCTTCTCGAAACGCAAAAAAGCGACGTCTTCAACCTCGGCACAGGCACCGGCACCTCCGTTCTCGAGATCATCGACGCCGTCCAGAAACTTTCCTCCACTCCTCTCCCCGTTCGCCTCGAAAACCGCCGCCCCGGCGAACCCGGTATCCTCACCGCTGACAGCGCCAAAGCCGCCACCGTTCTCCATTGGACCCCCACTCACTCTGATCTATCCACCCTCATCGAGTCGGCCTGGAAGTGGCATCGGCTCCTCCTCGACAATAGCGCTATCCTGCGCAACACCATGCAGCGCCTAGAAAACGCTATCAAATAACATGAAACCGTTGCATAGGTCCTCCATCATGCATATCCTGCCGCATAGCGATCCTGCTTATCCTGTTATGGTTTTTTCTGGCGACTTCTAACTGGTCCAAACATTGATTACGGTCTCAGCATTTTTACATTTAGAATTACGAGACAACATCGAATTGCTTAAGATGTTTTCACTCTTGTTTTTCTTCGAACCTTGAGTGCGCGAGAATCTTTTTTTCGCTTGCGCTTTTGTTGAATAACTTCCTTACCCGCTTTGTATAGAAGATCTGGACAAAAGTCGATTCCATTGGGCCAACAAATTGAATATCCATCGCATTCAACCATTTTGAAATAATCAATATCCTTCAATTGGAGAAACATGTTTTTTGCGTCTTTAAGCATCGGCTCCAAATCTACCACTTTGATTCTACCATTAGTAAATTGCAGCTTAAGCTTATATCCGCTTAGATATTCCACTTTTTTAACTCTGTATAACATAATCACCTTAACTTAGAGGATCTATCTTTTTAAATCCCTTACCGCTTGTCAGAGATTCCCAATTGGCAAGCAACTCTTTTTTATAAATAGCCGCCCAGGCTGTCACGAATCTTTCTTGAGGCTTAGGAATTTTTCCCTCCATCAATTTCCCACTTACAATATGGAAAATGGCTTCGTAATCTCCATAGAATGCGTGAAAATGTGGGGGAGCGTGCTCCTTAGCATACATTCTGATAATGATGTGAAAAAATCTACAAATTTCCGGCATATCATCTTCTTATTTTACATAGGATGGTAACGCAATCCCTGCCACAAAGTCAATGACCGCGCAACACCAGCAGCGCCTAGAAAACGCTATCAAATAATAATTTTACATTTTCTCTAAAATAAAGATTTCAGAAGAAAATCAAACCGTTATTTTTGAATATTTACGTCCGCTTCTAAACGACCCTACCAAACACCAAAGACTCTGTGAATTAATGGACGACTGGTATCGCCCTCAAGGAAAAAACCTAATTATAGAAGCCTTCCTCGTGATGAACAGGTTCCATCCCCACATCCTTGCGGAAGAAGTGACTCGTGTCTTTATCGGAAACCAAGAATGGGATCTCCTCCAAAAATGGGTAGAGCTTACGGTTGCTTCGGGCAATGGAATGCTGCTTCGCGAGATACAAAAGACGATCGTTACGTATCCACAATTAGATCGAGCCAATGATTTGTTGGTCAAAATTGGAAGAGCTTCTTGTGGCAGAAAATACCCTTTCAAAGATCTAATCATCGGAGATTTTCTGGCCAAGCGTCAATACAAGTACGTCTTACAAATGCTCCATCCGATCGCGAATAAGCTGGGCCCGGATCTATATGATTGGTGTTATATGGGTGCTCCAGAAGCCAATATTGAGCGGTTCAAATTAGCAAAAACCTGTATGGATGCTGGCGATCTCGATACTGCCGCGCAGTGTTTCTTAGATATACAGCAAGTGGATGGTTGGCAAAGCTGCAGAAACAACGACAACAATCGCTACAGAGACAGCAAAGTAGTCCATGAAGCACCTAGACTTGCTTTACAAGTGATGGTGCAGCTTTCGGAACGGGGCCTAGTTGAAAGAGCGAGACAACTTGCACCTCATGCAAATGTACTTGGTTATACCCCTGCTCCAACCTACGCTGAAGCAATGGCCTCCTACTACAGGGATCAGAATCTTCAGGATAAAGCCTTCCAAATCGCCCGTTCAGAGAAATCCGCAGCAGCCATACAAATAATCCTCCGACCTTTAACAGGCATATACCAACCAAATTACGTACCCGACCTGACAAAATATGACACAGCGATGGAAATCATTCAGTCTATTCCCAATTGGCAACGGGATGAGAGATGTAAACAAACAGTTCATTCAATCATCAGCTATGGAATGCAAGAGGGACGCGTTGCCAAAGGACTCGAGGACATGAAACTGTTTACGTGGAGTCCAACAGACCTTCTCTACTTTGTGTTTAGGCTCCAAGATGCAAAAGACCTTGTGAACGCCAAGGCCCTCCTTCAAACAATCCCAGCCATCCCAAAAGAACAGGAATGGGATCAGATGGAAGAGCGCCGTTTAAGATTACGCCAAGAGTTGGAGCTCGACAAACCCCTTGTTTTGAACCAACAAAATCAATCCTAAGTCATTGACCTTGAATCTACCTTAACTTAATGTCCAGAATTGTGTACAATAATGGACATATGGAGTAGGATTATGGACACTAAAAATTTACCAATCCCTGTTAAACGATCGCTCAAAAAGCTCGGCCTCGATCTCTCTGATGCTAGAAAACGGCGTAGGATCCCGATGGGGCTTGCTGCAGAAAGAGCGGGAATTAGCCGAGGAACATTGGCCAAAATTGAAAAGGGCGACGAAGGAGTTTCCCTCGGAGCATATGCCAAAATACTATTTGTTTTGGGAATGATTCAGCGCCTTTCTGAAATAGCAGATCCAAAATTTGATACCATGGGTCTAGAATTGGAAGCTGAACATTTGCCAAAACGAATTCGAATTCCAAAAAAAGAAAAAGGTTAAACATGCAATCAATCTTTGTTTACCTAGATCTGGAAGGCACTCCAATAAAGGTTGGAAGACTTTGGGCGCATTATCGCAATGGGCGTGAAAGTGTATCCTTTGAATATGATCGCGACTGGTTAACTCATCCCAAGCGGTTTTCTTTAGATCCAGCTCTCAAATTGGCCGAAGGCGCCTTTCATGCTTCATCCGAAAAACCTCTTTTTGGAGCCATTGAAGATTCTGCACCCGACCGCTGGGGTCGCTTACTTATGCGTCGTTCGGAAAGAAGAAATGCGGAGAAAGAAAAACGGAAACCTCATACTTTGAAAGAAATTGATTTTCTTCTGATGGTGGATGATGAAGCCAGACAAGGTGCTCTCCGTTTCAAACAAAATGAACAAGGTCCCTTTCTAACGAATTACGACAAAAATCACATCCCACCATTGGTTTCAGTAGGTAAATTACTCACTGCAGCCAATCATGTACTGCAAGAATCAGACACCGTAGAAGACCTCCGATTATTACTTGCCCCTGGTTCTTCCTTGGGAGGAGCGCGACCTAAAGCATCAGTAAGAGATAAAGATGGCCATTTAGCTATTGCCAAGTTCCCCAAAAAAGATGATGAAATCGATACAATTGGTTGGGAGGCTGTGGCTCTCACTTTGGCAACGAAAGCAGGAATTCAAGTTCCTGAATGGCGCCTAGAATCTTTGGGTCGCCGAAGAATCCTTCTGTCTCGAAGATTTGATCGGCGAAATAATGTTCGCGTTCCCTTTCTCTCTGCAATGAGTGCCCTTGCTGCGAAAGACAATGAAATGCACAGTTACCTTGAAATTGCCGATGCAATTCGACAAATGAGTTCATCTCCTAAGGAGGATCTAGAGGCTCTTTGGCGCCGCATGGTCTTCAACGTATTGATCTCCAATGTGGATGATCATCTGCGCAATCACGCGTTTCTTTACATGGGACTTTCCGGATGGCGTTTATCACCGGCATATGATTTAAATCCCATGCCGACCGATATAAAGCCTAGAATTCTCTCCACTGCAATCGATTTGATTGATCCTACTGCGTCCCTAGATCTTGCACTCGATGCAGCTCCATATTTTGATCTTAAAAATCCACAAAAAGTGATCAGAGAGGTTGGTCAAGCAACTTCTTCATGGCGTAAAGAGGCAACGAAATTCAAAATGAAAAAAGAAGAAATCGATCGGATGGCTTCTGCTTTCGAGCATGAAGATCTAAATAAATCAATTCACTAGGAATAGGCTCAGGCTTTTTAAAAAATATAGTTACACATTGCAAATAAATTATTTTATTTGAAATTTACACAAAATTAATATATAATATACCTCTAACAAGGAAGTTAATGTGTCTTCAAGCTGCGCAAGTTTTTCAGGCAGGTCTCCAACGCCTCCGACTGCCCCAAATATCTCTTCCAGTTGCACAACGCACCCAGCAGCAAACATTCCCCAATTACCCCCAACCCTTTGGCTTTACATTGGTTCCTATCTTGAAGAGGCTGCTACGGGAGAATCCACCTTGCGCAGTCTCAATCGAACATGCCGCCAAATCCGAGATCCAAAAGTAGTTTTTGTTGGAAAACTCGCAGAAATTGTGGAGCGATATAACGATACGATGCTTGGAAACCTGTTTGACACAAGAGCCGATGATCTAAGAGCTCTCACAAACCACACAAATGCATACACCTATCTCTTTACCTCTCACTACGACTCTTTTTGCACCGCGTCGCGAACCGCTCGCGAAGACTTTTACAGACACGCCATTGATCTCTTTGTAAGCTATGAGTTACCGGATGCGGCCTATGAAGAATTGCTAGATTTTCTTTGCGACCAAAACAATCGATATATTCCAGATAGCGCGATCGTCCAATTGCTTCAACAAAGAGCAACTCAGAAAGCAGAACGAGAGTTCGCTCATTGGTGTACCCCAGCTCCCACCATGGCAGAAAAGGAAAACGTGGACTCGATGACTGTTTATTTTCAGCAAAGAGGGTTCCCTTTAGAAAAGGCGCGGGCCTATGCCCACAAATTTGGGTATCGGAAGGGGGACAACGAACAACCTATCTGGCTCGTCTTTGGCTCAGATGCAGGCATCCTAACCCTCAGAGGGCAAGAGAAAAGGCGATTCATGGAAGAATATCTCGCGCCTTACCACCGTCAACTTCTCGAGAAAGGAAAAGAGGGCGCAGCGGTCGCATTGGCAAAAGGTTATACCTCTTTCACCAAACAAGTCGTGGCCAAATTTCCTAAAGATAACAACTTCGATTCTCTGGTCCGAGCTTTATCGGAAAAAACGGAAGTGACTGCTGAAGATCAAGACGTAATGTTTGACTATTTAAGCCCTCTTTTGAACGACCCTAAACAACACCAAAGACTCTGTGGGTCCATGAAGGAGTGGGGTTGGTGGCCTAGCATAGGAGAGCGCATTGTGAAGGCTTTTATCCAGATGAACCAATTTCATCCCGACATCACTGCAGAGGGAGTGACTCAAGATTTCATCCAGAAAAATGAACTCGATCTCCTCCAACGATGGGTGGAGCTTGTGATTGCATCACAAAATCAAAATCAGCTCAAATCCATCCGAGAAACGCTTCTGACCCATCCAAATTTGGATCTGGCCAAGGAGCTTTTGGTCAAAATCGGGAGAACTTCTTGCGACGGAACCTATCCTTTCAAAGATGCAACCTACAGAGATTTTATAGCCAAACGTCAACACCAGTATGCCTTGCAAATGCTCCACCCCATGCACCCGCTTAATATGCACGCTGCAGAAGTCAATATCGAGCGTTTTCGGTTGGCAAAAATCTGTATGGATCGCAACGACCTCGATACAGCCGCACAATGTTTCTTGGATCTACAGACAGTGGACCAATGGACTTCTTGTCGAAACAGCCATTATAACTACTACAAAGATTGCGAAGAAGTCAAAGAGGCGCGCACACTGGCGCACCAGTTGATGGTGCAGCTTTCCGAACGGGGCCAAGTGGAAAGAGCAAGACGGATGGCGCCCCATGCAAATCCTTATACCGGCTCGACCTCCTATGCAGAACTCATGGCCATACACTATGTCGATCAGAATCGTTGGGATGAAGCCCTGCAAATCGCCCGTTTAGAAAAGTCTGCAGCAGCTGTACAACACATCATCAGAAGTAATAAATACAGAGCCGATTACTTCATCGATCTGACAAGATATGACAAGGCGATGGAAATCATTCAATCCATCCCCGATTGGCAAACAAACTGCAAGAATGCGGCCCATTCCGTCATCAGCGATGGAATCCAAGAGGGACGCGTAACCAAAGGCCTCGAGGAAATGAAACTGTTTACGTGGAGTCCACTTGAACTTCTCTTGTTTGTGGGGAAGCTTGAAGACGTAAAAGACCTTGTGAATGCCAAGGCCATCCTTCAAACAATCCCAGTCATCACAGATGCCGACTATGAAGAGTGCCGTGTAAAATTACGCAAAAAGTTTGGGCTCGATTAAGACTGCATTGCGATCGCCAAATTACTTTTCTCGCAGCAATTAATGTAAAACAAGAATTTCTCTCAACTTTCTTTGGACTTGCCTTTGATCTAATTCAGAAAGAGCTCCTAGACGTCCAATAATCAATCGATGATCCAAAGTGAACAATTTAAAACGAATGAGAGAAGGAGCGGGGAGCTGAACCGAGTTTAAATCTTCAATCACAACATCAGTAGACCAAAGCTCTTGATTCGACTTCACGGAGGTGATCATAGCCATAATGCTCAGTCCAATTTTTCCGTTAAAATGTTTTGCAGCGGAAAGAATGAGAGCAGGTCTGATTTTCGTAGCTTTACTATCAGAAAATGGGAAAGGAACTTTGATTACCTCATAGAGATCATAGGTTCTTGTAGGCGCGCTCATCTTCCTCAGATTCCCATTCGTTCAAAGTTGAATTGAGGGCTTTTAGATAATCCAAATCTAAAAGAGTTGTTTTACGAACGATCACAGTATTGTCCGACAACAATTCATACAAAATCTGATCCCCGCTTTCAAGATGCAGGTGTTTACGGATTTCTTTGGGTATCGTGGCTTGGTATTTTGAAGTCAATTTAGCGGAATATCGAGATGGCCCAACAATTCTTTTTTGGGTGGCCCTTCTCTTGGCCATTTTTTTTCTTGCCCTATGCATCCTATCCTCCCATCAAACCCTAATAGTAATACAGTATTACCTATATTTTCAAGACACTAGACAGAACAAAATGATTTTAAAGCACTTATATACCCAAGTGCATTCAAACCTTGGCCGATGACAAAGTTTTGAATGCACTTGGGTATACAAGATCTTGTGAATGCCAAGACCCTCCTCCAAACAATTCCTGTTATCCCCGAAGGGGGTTGGATGGAAACGCACCGTTTACAATTACGGAAAGAGTTCGGGATCGATTCTTAAGTATCCCGCATATCCTGTTTTCTGCTATACCCAAGTGCATTCAAAACTTTGTCATCGACCAAGTTTTGAATGCACTTGGGTATATAACGGTATGCTTGTATGATCCCCTTCTCCTTTCTCCTTTCCCTTATGGCGCTCATCATCCAAATGCACATGCATTTCCCCATCCTTGCCTTCGTTCCCTTTCTTGCAGTCGTTTCTCTCCTCGCCAAATTTTCCAATGCCATTCTCCTGGCTGCTCTTGCGGGTTTTTGCCTGGATCTTGTCTCCAGCGATCCATTTGGAATCCACGCCCTCAACTATTCTCTTTGTGTTCTGGCCCTCTATCGCTATCGCACCCTTTTTTCTGCCACTATCCCGTTGCAATTCTCCATTTACACAGCTGTTTTTTCTTCTGTGTCCACGATTCTGCAAATCGGATTGCTTTTTCTCTTTGACAGCGAACCCAAGTTTCTAGGAAGATGGTGGCTAGTCTGCCTTCCCTGTATTGACGCGGTCTATGCGCTGATTTGGTTTGCAGGCCCGCTGGCCTTGGTTCGAATGGGCCGCCGGATGTGGAGTATCTTTTGGCTGAAAAGGAATTCTCAAAATTAACGCTCGTCGCTATCGAGGCAGCCTTGGCTGCTGGCGAAATTTTGCGCCATGGATTTGGGACCCGTTTTCAAATCCAATCCAAGCCAGGTCACCACAATCTCGTCACAGAATACGATCATAAATCGGAAACGGCGATCATCGATTTTATCAAAGCACAAGTGCCCAATTCTCAATTTTTGGCTGAGGAGAGCGGTGAAAGTGGAAAGAAGAGCGCCTACACCTGGGTCATCGACCCATTGGATGGCACGGTGAATTTTGCTCACGGAATCCCCGTCTTCTCGGTGAGCATCGGCGTAGAACAAGACGGCAAGATGCTCGCCGGTGTCGTGCTGCAGCCCATCACACATGAGCTGTTTGTCGCAGAAAAAGGGAAAGGCGCTTTTCTCAATGGGCAAAAACTGAAGATCAGTCCTATCACTAAACTCTCTGAAGCAATCCTGGCCACCGGCTTTCCTTATAATTTGGCTGAAAACCCAGCTCATTGCATCGACCACTTTGTCGACATCTTGCGCGCGGGGATTCCCATTCGGAGGTTGGGCTCGGCCGCGCTTGACTTCTCCTATACCGCAGCGGGCAGATATGACGGTTATTTTGAGGTGTCCTTGGCGCCCTGGGACTGTGCAGCGGGCAAACTCATTTTGGAAGAAGCCGGAGGAAAAATCACGACTTGGGATGGTGGGCCATTCGACATCCGTTCTGGAAAAACGATCCTGGCCACCAATAGCCACATTCATTCAGAATCTTTGGCGCTATTGAGCAAATCTATATGATCCTCGACGGAAAAAAGATTGCCTCAGAAATCATTGATGAAATCAAAGAACGAGTTTCTGAATTGGACCGCAAACCTGGCCTAGCATTCATTCTCGTGGGAGACAATCCCGCTTCCGAGTCCTATGTCCGCTCCAAGAAAAAAGCGTGCGCGTACACGGGCATTCAATCCATCCTACATAACCTCCCCGCCACCATTGCTGAATCAGACCTTGTGGTCCAAATCGAGTCGCTCAACCGCGATCCCCACATCGACGGCATTCTCGTCCAACTCCCCCTGCCTCCCCATATTTCCGAACAAACGGTGATGCTCACTATCGATCCCGCCAAAGACGTAGATGGCTTCCACCCCCTCAATGTGGGCAAGATGCTCCTGGGCGATCCAACCGCCATCTTGCCCTGCACTCCAAATGGCATCAAAGTCCTGCTCGAAAAAAGCCACATCCCCGTCGAAGGCAAACACGTCGTCATCGTTGGGCGGAGCAATATCGTCGGCAAGCCTCTGGCCGCGATCCTCATGCAAAAAAGGGCCGGCTGCAATGCCACCGTCACCGTTTGCCATAGCGGTTCTGATCTAGAAATCATTCGGACGGCGGACATCCTCATCGCCGCCATCGGAAAGCCTCGCTTCATCCAAAAGATCAAACCAGGCGCTGTGGTCATCGACGTCGGGATCAATAGACTCGACGGCAAAATCGTCGGCGATGTCGACTTCGAGAAAGTAGCTCACCAAGCCTCCGCCATCACCCCAGTCCCCGGTGGAGTCGGCCCCATGACCATCGCCATGCTTTTAAAAAATACACTTAAAAGTGTATCACCATAAAAAACTACGGGTGATTTGTGACTATTCAGACTGTGATTTTCGACCTTGGCAACGTGTTGGTCTTTTTTAGTTTTTCCAAGATGGTGGGGCAACTTTCTGCCTGCACGGGATTAAAGCCGGGGCCAATCCAAGAATTATTACACGAATGGCAAGGCGCTTATGAAATGGGCGCGTTAACCAATGAAGAGTTATATCAAATCTTTTTGAAGGCATCGAATCGTTCCTTTACAAGTCAGGCTTTCTTCCAAGCAGCCTCCGATATCTTCTGCCTCAATCAGTCGATGATCCCCATTTTGCACACATTGAAGAAAAAAGTCCGTTTATTGCTTCTTTCCAATACAAGCCAAGCTCATTTTGAATTTTTGCTCCCGCGCACACCGTCACTTCAATTATTTGATGATTTTATCCTCTCTTATCAAGTGGGCTCGGCCAAACCCGATCCGAGGATCTTTGCCGAAGCTCTAAAAAGGGCAAATTGTCCACCTCAAAATTGTTTTTACACAGATGATGTTCCCGAATACACGGCTGCAGCCAGATTACAAGGAATTGACGCAGAAGTGTTTAATGGTTCAGATTTATTAAAGAAACAACTCCGCTCTCGCCGCTTGCTTTAAAAACATTCTCTTGAGTATACTCTCTGCCGCTAAACTAGCTCATTAGGAGAATTATGCCAAACGTCGGCCCCACTTCAGTCCGCGAACCTTTCTGTGACCTCGTCGCAAAATGCGATCTATGTGGAGTGGTCGGCCGCATTGCCCATGCCGTCAAAGACTTTTTCGTCTGGCTTGCCAAAGCGATTTGGTCTTGCATTGTCTGGATCTACGACAAAATCTGCTGCTGCCATTGTGGGGGAGATGACAATCCTGGCGATCCTGGCATCGCCGCAGCAGCAATCGCCGCACGGATCGCTGCCGATAGAACTATTTTCCCAAATGGGGATGCAGCTGCTCCTCAAACTCCTCCTTCAGTCCATAGAGCTAGACCTGATTTTCATAGACCGCATTTTTTCCGCCCTCCTGTTCCGGGTGCTGCACAAGTTGCCCGTCAATTGACCTTCGGTCATTTGCCACCATTTGCTTTACCACTTCCAGATCCAGCGGCTTTTCCTCCAGAGGTTCCAATGGAGGCGAATGCTGTATGGTTCACTCCACCTCCCAATCATCCTTTTTGGCAACCTGCCCGTCCTCCTGCTGCGGCAGCTCCTGGTCTACCTGCCATGCGCGCCGAAGCGGAAAATGACCGAGTCGAACCGGCCACAACACAAGCGAGAAAAGCAGCTGGTCTCGACCGCATTCAGGCGATCCAGGCAGGCCTTAGCCGAAGAGTGCCAATCCAGTTTCAAGTCCATCCTGCCGTTGAAGACTTCGATTTGGATGCAGTTTTGGCTCAATTTAGCAATGCGAAAAATCCGCAACGCTTAATGGATTTCTTTAACTACGTAAGAGGCGACACGCTTCCCGACCAAACCGTACGCGAGTTCGAGAACGTCCATTATGTCAACCGAACCTATACACCGCGAGTCTTTTTGCAACGGTGTTTGCGTAAATACCCTCCCCATGTTCACGGGATGAATCTGACGATCCGACAGTACCTCTCAAAATTGGTCGATATCTTTGAACGGAAACAAGCAAGGGTCCAAGCACTCGGAGATCCTTCGAATGCAAATCGGATCGATGCCGAGCAAGAATTGAAGGAAGAACTCCGTGGCTATCTCGTACGGATTATGGACGGACACAACGGTTGCGGAGACCAAACGATCGCTCAAGTAGAACCGATCTTAATCGACGCCGTTGAAAGTGAGCTGACGCAAGGCAATGCGCGGCAATCTAAACTTCAATTCAAGGCAGCGTACGTACTGTTCAAATACCGAGCGCAATTAGTCACTGCGATCTTGCAACAGCTGTATCCAAATGATCCCCATGCTGCGGATTTGGAACGAGTCGTCAAACAAAAGCTCGCCCGTGAACTCGGATTGCGGTCTGCACTCGTACAAACAGGCGCCGTTCACCCTTCTGTCTCTGGACAGGAAGACATAAAGACCGAAAACATCAAGAATCGGTTCCTTCGAGTGTACTGGAGTGCGCCAGAGGATGATGAGCCCCGCCCAAATCCGCTGCGCAATGACCAAAGGCCAGTGACTTATCTGGTCGCTGAGCTGAAGCCTCTTTACGGAGCTTTGAAAAGATCGCTTCGCGAGCACATACAGCAATGCGCCTATAAACATTTTGCGTTGGATCGATACAATAACGAAGACGCTCCCGATGCTGTTGACGCTGCCGAAAACACTCTCACAGTGAATTTCGTCAAAGCGCTCAACCAGCGTCAAGATGCAGACGTAGAAGACAGCCTGACCGGAGACTTTTCAACTCCAGGGGTTTTATTCCTCTTAGAGGCTGCCGGAATTGTTCGACAAGTTCACTAAATTCGCTTATAGTGGGGGAATGGCAAAAAAAGACAAACTCACAAAAAATATCACTCGAACTCTGCTGCAATTCATCAACGGCAAACGGTACGAGCCGATGAACGGCAAGGAATTGGCTAAGCAATTAGCCATCCCTGAAATCCATGAAGAATTATTCGAACAAGTTTTAAACGACCTAGTCAAAGAGAAGCAACTCATCATCCACCGCGGCAAGTACACATTGCCTAAAGAATCCCTCGTCACCGGCACGATTTCCGTGCACCATAAAGGCTTCGGCTTTGTGAAAGCAACGGAAGGACCAGACATTTTTATTCCAAAACATTTGGTAGGCGAAGCCGTCGACGGCGACACCGTTGAGGTGGAGGTTTCGAGTGCCATTTCACCGAAGGGTCCTGAAGGCGCCGTCATTGCCATCATCGAGCGAAGTCGCACCCATTTGGCCTGCACAATCACTACAAAATCGGGGCGCCATTTCATCGGCTACTCGCCTCTTTTAGGCAAAGACAAACCGGTGATCGTCAAGAAATCGACCTCTTTGAAAGAAGGCGACCGGATCATTTGCAAAGTGCTGAATTGGCACGATGAGAACGATTTTGCTGTGGCGGAATTGACGCGGCGCATTGGGCACATTTCTGACCCATCGATCGATATTGAAGCGGCCATTCAAGAATTTGAACTCCCCGATGGCTTTTCCGTTGAGGCGATTGAGGAAGCAAAAAGCTATGGCACTCGAGTTTTGGCGAAGGGAAGGCTCGACCTTTGCAGCGAAGAATGTGTGACGATCGATCCCGATACGGCCAAAGATTACGACGATGCCATTACGCTGACAAAAGATCAGAAGGGCCATTTTCACTTGGGCGTGCATATCGCCGATGTGGCCAATTACGTACTCCCCGGCTCGCATCTCGATCGGGAGGCCTTCTTGCGCTGCAACTCCACTTATTTTCCGGGCCGGTGTGTACCAATGCTACCTGAAGAACTCTCCAATGAGCTTTGCAGCTTAAAGCCCAACGTGAAACGACTCACGATGTCAGTTCTAGCCGAATTCAATCTCGCGGGAGATCTCGTCGAATACAAAATCGCGCGCACCGTCATCAAAAGCGCCAAGCGATTCACTTATCAAGAGGCATTCGATGTGCTGCAAAACAAGAAAAAAAGTGTCCACGCTCCTCTGTTGCATCGAATGGTCGAACTCTGCAACCTCTTCAAGAAAAAGCGGTTTGAACGGGGCAGCATCGACTTTGCGATGTCAGACGATGTGGTGATCGTCGATGACAAAGGTGTTCCGCAAAGAATTGAGCGGGTCGAATACGACATCACGCATCAAATGATCGAAGAATTCATGCTCAAGGCCAACGAGCTCACTGCCATCCATCTCGCAAATCAAGGCAAAATGCTCATCTACCGGGTGCACGAATCGCCAACGGCCGAATCGTTCCAAGATTTTTATGCCTTTGCCCGTTCACTCGGATTTCAACTCCCCGGCACACCGAATCACCGCGACATCCAAAAAATGTTCCACGATGCAAAAGATTCTCCCTTCCTGCCGCAGCTTTCCGTCGCCTTCATCCGTTCCATGCGTCTGGCTCAATATTCGCCCGAAAATATCGGCCACTATGGCCTAGCCCTCGAACATTATTGCCATTTCACGAGCCCCATCCGCCGCTACACCGATCTCATCATTCAGCGTCTTTTAGTAGGCGAATTGCCTGAAGACGCCGATCTTGAAGTCATTGCCAAAGCTTGCTCGGAAAAAGAGCGCCTCTCCTTTAAAGCCGAAAGTTCCGTCAAGCTGCTCAAAAAATTGCGCCTGGCCAAAACACACTTCGATGCCGATCCCTCGCGCATTTATCCGGCCATCATCACCCGGATCAAGCCCTTTGCCCTCTTTTTCGAAGTGGAGGCATTCGATCTCGAATCGTCGCTCCACATTTCGCAAATCGGCAATGATTACTTCGAATTCAACCCCACAAAAATGACCTTCCGCGGAAGATCTACGGGCAAAACATTCGTCGCTGGCCAAATCATCCACGTCCGTCTCGATCGGATCAACTTCATCCTCCAAGAAACAGAGTGGACCCTCGAATCGCCACCTCCCATCAAGCGCGCCAAAAAGCGCTAGAATAAAACGAAGAAAGGCGTCATGATGAGGAATGATGAAAAAAACATTTCTCACGGGTCTTGTCTCACTGCTACCTTTGGCTGTCACCATTTGGGTGGTGGCCTTTGTCGTTGGTTTTCTGACGCGTCCCTTCATGGGAGTCGTCACCGATTTGCTCTCGCGACTGCCGATGCATTTCTTTGCTTCCCAGGCCATCATCCGGACCATCAGCCAGATCCTCATTTTGATCGCCATCTTCCTCTTCGTCATCTTCATCGGGATGGTGGCCAGGTGGTTTTTTTTCAATACCGTTTTGAAAATTGGCGACCGGATCTTACATCGCATCCCGTTCATCAACAAAGTCTATAAAACGACCAAAGAGATCACGAATATTTTGTTTGTCTCCAACAAGAATTCATTCAAACAAGTAGTTCTTGTTCCCTTTCCCTATAAAGAATGTTACTGTTTAGGTTTGATCACCCGAGAAGCGCCCCATACATGCACTCAAGAAGCAAAACGAGAGATGGTCTCCGTATTCATCCCCACGACCCCCAACCCTACGACAGGTTTTCTTATCTTAAGCCCTGCCGCCGACCTGATCTACATGGAAATGAAGAGCGAAGAAGCGATTAAATATATCGTTTCCTGCGGCGTCATTCAACCCGCAAAGGCTGAGAACCCATGAAAAAATATCTCATCACAGGTTTGATCATTTTATTGCCCGCTGTTTTGACGCTGTTCATTGTAAAACTCCTCTTCGATTTTTTTACGACCCCTTTTGTTCCCATCATCAGCGCCATCCTTGCCGAGTTTTCTCTCTCTTTACCCGAGAGCGTCACTATTTTTCTCTCCCGTTTGATCGCCTTTGTCCTTCTTCTCTTACTCATTTTCCTTCTGGGTCTGCTTGCCCAACGTTTCTTTTTCAAAAATATAGGTCAGGTGTTCCATCGGGTCCTTTCTCGAATCCCTCTCGTCAAGACCGTATACAAACTCAGCCGCGATATGTTCTCGGCTCTCTTTGCTCCGGATGGCCAACACGCATTTAAGGAAACGGTGATGACTCCTTTTCCCCAATACCCTCATTACGCCATGGGATTTACCGCCGGCGAAGTCCCCGAAGAAGTGCAACAAAAAATAGGTGCCGAACCCCTCGCTTCCGTTTTTACTCCTACAGCTCCGCATCCCATTTCCGGGTTTCTTTTCATGATCCCCAAAAAAGATGTCCGTACACTGAAAATGTCAAAAGAAGATGCGGTCAAATATCTCGTCTCCTGCGGAGTCATCCACCCCGAAGCCGAACAGACCGATGACCACCTCTAGAATCATTTTATTTCAAGTGAAGCAACCCAACGAGAAAATCTCCCGCCTCGCAGAAACCGCCTCCTCCCATTTTGAGCGCAAAGAGCGGCTTGTCATCTTTACCGATGCAATTCAATATGTAGACGACCTCCTCTGGAAAATCCCCCTATTTCTCCCACACAGCATCGATACTGAAGATTTTATTATTATCACTTCTTCAAAAACAACCTTTTCAGCCAAAGTTGCCTTCAATCTCTGCCCCACACCTCTTTTGATCGAAGGTTTTCGCCTCATCTATGACTTCGAAGACCTCACCTCTCCCAGTAGGCAGCAGCTCTCTTCCGTCCGCTTCGACGCCTACAAAAAGGCAGGCCTCCTCATCGAAGCTCGCTAATAAAAATTCCTTCAGTTGAAATAAACATAGAATTAATGTATAATATTGTAATGAAAATAAACATTATAAACACAATTCATTCATTTATCCAATCAAAGCCAGCTCGAGCTATAACTTCTGTCGCCGTTGGCGCAGCTGTCGCAGCGGCAACCAGTACACCTGCGGGATTTTTTGGGTCGCTTGCCTTTTATTTGGGGACCGGAAGTCTACAAAATAAGGTCACTATACCCAAGTGCATTCAGCAGTTAAAACAAGAAAAAAGAGCTTTGGAACAAAAACACGATGCACTTTGCGACGAGAACGAGAGGTTGCTCGATAGGCTACACGTTGCAGCCAAAGAAAATCAGGCTTTGACAAAGCAGCCGGTGGTTCCTTCTCATCGACTCGATGAGATCGAAAAAGTCCACTTCGAATGCGTTCCCGCCGTTCTTCACTTCAATCTGGATGCAGTCCTTGCAAAATACAATGGCAATCTGCCTGCTTCAAAATTGCTCGAACTCTATGACTTTGCGGCACCACATGACACGATCACTAGAGACAGATTCAAAAAAACACTCGCAAAAGATCAATTCAGCATCTTCAACCCCCTCATTTCTTTATTTTACGTCGATCCGACATGGCCGCAGTATAAAATCATCAATCAGCTCTACAGCAAGATTTTCGATATCCTCGATCAAAAGAGAAAATCGGGCGAGAATCCCGAAGCCCTTAAAACAAAGATCCAGACCATTGTCGAACGGATTGTCGACGCGCATGACAATTGCCTCTTTCAGGTCATTTCTCAGTTAGAGCATATTGCCACTGAGCTCCTTGCAGAAGAAGGAGAGAATATACGGACGCAAGCAGCTCATGCTTTGTACAACTACCGCTTGAACCTCATTGCGGAAATCGCAAGAAAGCAGAATCCCGAAGAGCCCCACATGGCCAATTTAGAAAGACTTATTTTGAAAGAACTGGGACCGGGACTTCATGTCGCCTCTAGCTTAAATCAGGGCGGTGCCCGAACCTTTTGGACTCCGGAAGAACTCAATAAAAGAGTAAACGCCGTCAGAGCAGAATTTTGCCAAAAATATCAACCGCTGACTTATCTGCAAAACGAGCTCCGATTCAATCACACGCATCTCCCTTCACTGCGGACCCATCTAATCCAACATGGCTATGATCATTTCGATCTAAACAACCACGAAGAACTGATCAAAAAGGCCTCTTTGGACCCCGATTTTGACGCCTTTATCGACGGCGGCCACCTCAATCCCGCAGGCACTCTATGGCTCCTCGAGGGCGCTGGCATCATCCACCCCCTTAAATAAAAATTTACTCTTGAAAGAATCTAAGCGACCTCACTATAATGGCCCCTTCAATAGGAGCATTGTGCTATGACAAGAATGAGTAAGCAGGGCGAACGGAGAGCCGTTTCCCGACGCAGACCCCGCCCACCATCGCCGAAGACGGGCAGTAAAAAAGACGCCCTGGAATTTGGTTATAAACCCCATGAAAATGCAATCAGTGAAGGAGCGTCCGGTCGCTTCTTTCCGAAGGTAAAATAACACATGACAAGACACACGAGCTATGGCAAATCAAGTAAAGGCGTAAAGAAACGGAATGTATTGAAGCGCTTTGAGCGAATCGATGTTCTGCGCAAACTGGGCAAATGGGTCGATGGCAAGAACGAGAAAGTGACTGGCCTTCCCAAAACTCCTTCTGCGTGAAAATACACGTCTATGATCAACAGAAAGACCTTTTGGTTTCCAAAAGGTCTGTTCGAGGCCTTGTAAATGCTGTTCTTGAGAAAGAACATTATTTAGAGGTGTCTATCTACTTAGTTCCAGAGCGGAAGATTTGCCACCTACACGAGAAATTTTTCGATGATCCCAGCCCTACCGATTGCATCTCCTTTCCTATCGATGATGAGTATTTAGGCGAAATTTTTGTATGTCCTAAGGCTGCGCTTAAATACGATCACCATCGACCTTATGAGGAGCTTTCTCTCTATGTAATCCACGGAATCCTCCATTGCCTCGGGTTTGATGACTTAGAGCCAAAGACGAGAAGAGTTATGCGAAAAAAAGAAAAAATGTGTATGGCTCTCATTAAAGACCGGAAGTTGATTTTAGGCCCATGACCTTTTTTTTAACGAGTATTTTTATCCCCGTATTTTTTCTTTTTGGCTCTATTGTACTCACAGCTTGCAGCACCGCCTTCTTGCGAATGGGGAAATACAAGTCGAAAGAGTTGCTTCGCTCTCCACACGCTCCTCTCTTTTTCTTCCTTTCGGTCATGAAAAAGTTTTTCTCGAAACAAGAGTGGGAAAATCTCTACTTTTCTCTCTCCCTAACCAAACACATTTTTCAGCTCGCCTACGCAGTCTCCGCTTTCTTTTATCTCGTCTCCAACATCCGAAATCTACATTCTCTCCTTGCCTCTCCCACACCTCAGGACCTGCCCTACCTCTTTGCGATCGGGGGCTCGATCATCGCCGTTTCTCTCATCATCGACTATCTAATCCGCCTCCTCGCAAGCCTCTGGAGTAAGCCGATCCTGCGCTTGGCCGCTCCGTTTGCCTCTCTCTTTCTAATCGTTCTCTTTCCAATCGTCGGCACTCTCCTGCGACTGACCCGCGGCCTCTTGCGCAAAGTGCCGATGGAAGAGGAAACAGCCGAGCAGCTCACCGACAAAACGCGTCTGCGCGAGATGATCAGCGAATCAGAGCTCCAGCAACACCTCGATGCATCCGATCAAAAACTCATTACTTCTTTCGTGAATTTTAAAGAACGGGTCGCTAAAGAGATCATGGTCCCTCGCGTCGACCTTTTTTCTCTCGAATCAGACACCCCCATCCGCGAGGCTGCTAAGCAATTCGCTTCTGAGGGCTATAGCCGCATTCCAATCTACAAAGAGAGCCTCGATCAAATCACCGGTGTCATTCTCTACAAAGATCTGCTCAAGTGCTATGCTGGAGGGCAATGCGATCTCAATGCCCCGCTCCAATCGATCGCAAAACCCGTCCTCTATGCCCCGGAAAACAAAAAAATCGCTCATCTTCTCCAAGAATTCCGCAGCCAGCAGATCCACATGGCCATCATCGTCGATGAATACGGAGGAACCGAAGGAATTGTTACCATTGAAGATATCCTCGAGGAGCTAGTTGGCGAGATCGAGGATGAATATGACATTGGGCAAGAGCGGGATTTTTGGGAAATTCCCGGCGGTGGTTGGGTCGTCGACGCCAAAATGACCCTTCTCGACATCGAGGATCAGCTCGGCATCCGCATTCCTCCCAGCCCCGAATACGAAACCATCGGTGGCTACATCTTCCACACGGCCGGCACCATCCCTTCCAAAGGCTGGCGCCTCTCCCACGACGACTTCGACCTAGAGATCCTCTCCTCCAACGAGCGCTCCATCAAAAAAATCAAGATATTACCCAGAAAATAGAAGCAAATAGGAATTTAGAATAGGCGTCGGGATGCTCCGCCCCAGCTGCCCAGGGGGCTACTCCGGCTGTGGCGAACATTCGCCTTCGGCTCATTAGCGCGTGCTCGCCGCTCGCCGTGCAAAGCACTGGTCTTCGCGGTCTGCGCT
>Ga0207118_1002_pt1 | contig 70484 bp, 57 predicted proteins | sample Alteio_BWMinHeat_42_FD_153507 | JGI IMG/M metagenome (GOLD analysis project Ga0207118, IMG submission 153507) | Enriched cells from forest soil in Barre Woods Harvard Forest LTER site, Petersham, Massachusetts, United States -... | ecosystem: Environmental > Terrestrial > Soil > Temperate forest >...
AAAATTATTGCACTAAAAATAGCTAAATATTTAATATCAGTTTTCATACATCCCCACTAATAAGATTGTTATAAAATTTACTAAATTATAATCGAATTTTGCTTTTGTAGCACATAAAATCCCTAAAAGAATTCTAATAAACTATTTTGAGTTTGGATTTTTTCGGGAATTTCTAACATTCGATGCCGGTACGGGAGTCGTGGTTTGTATTTTAATCCTTTCGGGCGCCTGCGCGATAAGTAGTTAAATTCTAATTTATCAAGAGCGTCTTCGCGTAGTTTTTGTTGTATTTCTGGTCTTAAACTAATTTTTTTACGTATTTGGTTCTGTCCAGCTTCTTGATCGGCTTCGAAATTAACAGGCATGAACTCAGATGAGTGTGATAGTTCAACAGGGTTTGCTTTACCTATATTTTTATTTTCGAGATACCATAGAGGAATTTTTGTCTCTTTATGAAGTCTTATCTTTGTTTCTTGATCGCCTTGCTGTGCAAGAGCTCGTATTGCTCTAGCGCGCTCTATACCTGCATCAAACGCTGCTACCGTTTCATCAAACGTTGCGTTATCATCTTCGCCCTGCAAGCCAAGATACCATTCCTGATTAGATGTTGGCTGCACCATTGCTGCCAAGTGATCCCATTCTGGATCAGCTTTTGCTAACTCAACAAGGAGTGGTTGATCAGGCTCATTGCCGATTTCTTGTTTTAAGCGCTTTGCAGCAGCAACTCTCGCGGGTGAAAAATAGTTCTTGTCGAATAAAATATAACCATCATATTCATTGCCCTCTAATTTATCAAGAAGTTGGCAAACATTATGAGGCTTTCGATGGGTTTCTTTGAATAACGCACCCAGTGTTGATTGATATTGTGCTGGCGACTGATTTTGTGATTCCGGCTTGCGGCGTTGTCGAGGAGGAATTATTTCTTGCGTTTCCAATGTATCAAAAAATTCTTCGCATGTTGCAATATCTGCAGCGGTCTCTTCTCCTCTCAAAGCTTTTCTAGCGCGTCCTTCTTCCCATTGAACAACCTCCTCTCCGACCTCTTTTCGTATCGATTCTTTTTCTTTTGGTAAATGGTATTTCGATTTTGGCCAGCCTATTGAGCCCATAAATTGGTCAATCTCTATTTCGTCGTTTGCTTTCGACAACTCTTTTTCTGGCGCTTTTTCTTCTTCTTCTTCTTGCCTATTTTTTTTCGCTCTTCGTGCTTTTGCTTTTTTACTTGTTCCCATTGATTGTGCGACTTTTTGTGTGCTGCTTGCAGCGTGTAATTGCACTGACGTAAAGCCAGATAATAAACAGGCAAGAATCAGTAATTTGTTTTTGATATTTATATTTATACTCATGATATCCCCCAAAATTTTTCCCTAAATTATTAATAAAATTATTGTTAATTGTTTGATTTTAATTCCAAATCTGATTGCTGTATTGGCACAAAACCTGGCTGATATGCGCCTACTGGAGCCCAAGTTCCATTAGGCCAAAGCCAAGTCACAACGTTATTATTAGGCTGCGCCTGCTGTTGTGCTTCAAGAAACGCAATTCTTTCAGCCTGAGCTCTACTTATGCTTTCTAATCTTTTAGCATCACGTCTGAGATCTGCGATTTGTTCAGATTGTTGAGATTGTATTGGCGCTCGTAATAGTCTTCGTGATCCTGATGCTGGATATTCAGGTGCGATAATGGGCAAACTTGCTGATGATGAGTTTGATGAGCTTGAACTGGAAGATGATAGTTGCGAGCTTGAAAATGCTACTAATGGCGATGGCGGTCGTGGCGCAAGAACAACACGCAGTTCTTCTGGCACGTTGCTCGTTGAAGCATATCCCCCTTCATCAGCCGAATACCATTCTGTTTCAAACTCAGATAATGCTGACGCGTATCCATCTTCTGATAAATTTGAATCAGTTTCTGAATTATCCAACAATTGAACTGATGTTAAAGCAGGAATATTATTCGAATGAGTAAGTAATGCTGAAGCTGGTTTTTTCTTCTTTTTTTTAGCGCGTCGCGTTTTCGACTTATTTGTAGCTACGTTTACTTGCAAATCTTCATCATGCAAACTTGATGCAATGCGTTTTTGTTCTTCTTGCTCACGCGCAAGAGCTGCTGCTGCAGCTATGCTTCTGAGGCGAGCTGCTTCTTCTCTTTTTGCGTTACTTTCTTGCTCTGCTTGTTCGTGTGCAAAAGCTTCTGCTGCATTACGTTTTTCTTCTTGCTCACGTTCTTCACGCGCACGAGCTTCTTCTTTTTTTTCTTTTTTCTTTTCTTGTGCTTTTCTTTTTCTTTTTTCTGTTTCTGCAATTCTTCTTATCGCATCTCTTTCTACATCGCCTTTTCTTCTTTCTGCTCTTTCTTGCTCTTTTTCTTGCGCTTCTAATTTATGTTGTTCACGTATGCGAGCTTCAGCTTCTGCTTGTTCACGTGCGCGAATTTCATCTATTCTTTTTCGACGCTCTTTTTCTTCCCTTTTTATGTTACCCTCTTGTACTCGTTGTTCACGTGCATGAGCTTGTGCTTCTTCTTGTTCCTGTGCGCGAGCTTGTGCTAGCGCCTCAGTAAGGCTAAGATTAGGAGCAATCTGTATCGAATTTATCATACGTGCGAATGGCGCAGGTAATTGAAATGACGCATCTTGTGGCGATCTTTTTGCCTTCTTCTGTTGTTTCTGAAGATAAAGTACGATCTCACGAGAGCCTTTAGCCAGAGACAAAGTAGTTTCACCAGAATATAAAGCAATATCTGAATCTGCCCCATTTTGACAAAGATATTTTACTACATTGAGACTACTTTTCATGACTGCATGATGTAGTGCCGTTGTGCCGGAAACAGATCGAGCATTTATTGTTGCTCGTATCGACGGTTTTTCTAATAAAAATTGTACTGTTTTTAATTGCCCATTGCTTGCTGCACTCATGAGAGGGGTAAATCCATGGTCTGCTGCCAGTATTAAAGATTCATCAGGAACTAATTTTAAAATATTAATATTACCTACATTTGCTGCGTCATTGATATATTTAATATACTCATCAGGTTTGTTTCTTCTCATGAGTGCCAAACGGATTTTTATTCGAGCTAAATCAAGTTGAGGCTGTCCAGGATTATGGATAGCTTGCTGCAGCATTTCGTCATCCGTTTCTGCACTTGCTGCATAAAGTTGCGTTCCAATAAAGCTGGTAGCTAAAACTGCAACGATTAATAATTTGTTTTTGATATTCATAGTTACTTTCATGATTTCCTCCAAAATTTTTCCCTAAATTATTAAGAAAATTATTGTAAATAATCTCATTGCAATGCGCCTTCTGCTGGAACCGGTAGCACCCCATGCGCCGCCAGAAGTTGCTGTAAGCGCTGATTCTCTTCCTGCAAAACTCTGGCTCTTTTTATAGCGCATGTTTTATCAGCTTGAAGATTCTGATTAATCATCATTGCTTCTTTCCTAAGGGCAATGTTCATCTCATGCAACGCAATATTCTGATTTTTTATAAGCTCAATATCTTCCGGTGATTCTTGCAACATTGAACTTGAAGAAGATGCTGATGAACTTGAAGAGCTTGCTAAAGTTAATGAACTGGAAGTTGATGGCTGTGAGTTTGAAAAACTTGTAATTGTTAATTCTGGAGCAGTAGCTTGTGCTAATAATAATTCAGATGCAATTGATGCTGGTAAATTTGAAGAATCTGCCATTACCGGCTCTAAAACGGGACTATCCTGACGAAGAACGCTCTCTTGATGAGCGAGGCTATCCTGATTATCGGATAATGGGGATCCCTTTTTTTTATTTCTCTTCTTCTTTTTCGGTTTTTCCGTTGATTGTTGCACAATTTCTGATTCTGGTGCAAGCGTTACTTTGACTATCTGCGCTTCTGGAGCAGCACTCCTCGCTGCTTCTTTCTTGCGCGCATCTTCTTCTAATTTTAATCGTAATGCTTGGTCTCTTTTCTGTTTATCTAATTTTTCTTGTGAGATTGGTTTTGCTAATTTTGCCGGCTCTGCTGCTAATTTTATCGGCGCTTCTTGTCGCTCTGCTACGTTTACTTGCTGAGCCTCTTCTGGTTTGCTTGACTTTTCTTGTGCTTGTTGCGCAGCTTGCTGCAATAATTTTTTTGCTGGATTTTGAACTTGCGTTTGCACTACACATGCAACAAGAAACTCCTCTTTTTCTTTTTGCGCCTGCTCTAGTTTTCTCTGTTCAGCTGCTTTTCTGTCCGCATGACTTTGTAGTAATTTTATCGACTCATTAATAAAATTTTTTGGTGCGCTAAACGTTAGCTCTTTTTTTCGATATTTCTTTAAAATATCCTGTATATGATCAATAGCGACATGATCTAATAAAAGTTTAATTATCTCAATTTTGCCATTTAAAACTGCAGCGACCAAAGCATCATCAGGAACTAATTGTAAAAAGGCACTATTTCCTACACGTGCAGCTTTATTGAGATATTGGACATATGCAAGGGAAGCATCTAATTTGACCTTTGCAAGCATTCTTTGTATTGTCACTCCCATTGCACTTTGCTTATTCATTTTTTTATTGTTCTGGTCTTCGATAATGATATCCAAAGGGGATTTTCCTTCATAATTGCTGACAAAAGAATTTATACCAGCATCGAGCAAAAAATTTGTAATCATCATATCACCGGTCTGTATCGCTTTTCGCATAGCAATTATTAACAACGTGTCACCAGTATACGGATTGCGCATTTTAGGTAATGAAGCTAATTCACCGAAGGCACTATTATTAACCAGCTGCTTAACTTTTTGAAGCTTATTAACATCAACTGCTAAACAAAAATCAGTAAAAAAAGCTTCTGAAAAGGGTACTTGCTCGCATGCCAATTTTGGCCAAAACTTCAAGTTTACCGTCCCCTCCTCTTCTATTACCGTTGCCGCAGCAATACAGCGACCAGCATAGTTTCTTGATGAGTAATCATCAGCCAAATCCGCGCATCTTTGATCATGTATATATTGTAATATGGCAATTTGCTTGGCATGCGCAGCTGCCATTTCTGCACCAGTGAGCGGCATCTTATGTTTCTCGTGTAAATGTTGCAAAGATTTAAGCTTGCCACCTCTTGCCGCATAACAAATAGGAGTAGGATCGAGTTTGATTTGAGGTATCGAATTTATTTGCGTAAGACATACATCAACCCGTTCTAATTTTTCAGAGTCGATTGCTTGGTATAATAGATTGCTTATAGCTTGTTTTTTCGCTTCTGATAGCGATAGCGGGGGCGTTACAACAAGCTCGTCTGCTTTTAATTCTGCATTTTCTTGCTTCTTGAACCTTTGCGCCAAACTTGCTATCCTTTCTTCTCTCTTTTCCCTTCGTTTTTCTAAAAGCGCTGGATCTCTTGGTATTCTTAAACCTGAATATGGGTTCGCATTCTGCATGAGCCATCTAAATATTTCCTTATGGCCCAGAGAACCAGCATAAGCTATGGCATCTTTTCCATCCTGGTCAACTGCATGGACATTTACTTTTTTTTCTACAAGATATTTTACTGTATCAAAACATTTATAATATGAAGCAATGATTAATGGTGTTGCATTGTCAACAAACCTCATATTAAGATCGAATCCATGTAAAGATAAAAGTTCTAAAATTTTTGGTTTATTATTTTTTGTTGCAATAAATACTGGTGAGTAACTATCTTTTATTTTTTTGTTAAGTTGAGCAGTGACTCTTGTAACAAGCTCTTTAGTAATTTCTTTTTTACGCAGCGTTTCTTCTATCGATTTTTCATTATCATCGATTATCGCTTGCTTAAATTTTTGCAAACTCTCCATCTCTTGCTCATCAACATGCTGATCAGGAGATGCGCTTGCCGCATGAAGTTGCGTTCCAATAAAACTGGTAGCTAAAATTGCAACGATTAATAATTTGTTTTTGATATTCATAGTTACTTTCATAGTTTCCTCCATATTTGTTTTTTACATTTTTAATACAATTATTGTTAGCTGTTTGACTTCGATTCCAACGGTATAGATGACGATGAAGATGATGACGAAGATGAAGACGATGAGCTTGTTTGCGCAAGCATTGGTCCTGCCGCCGGCATAACAACACCTGATTGCAACGTGCCTGCTGCTGGCACCGGTAGATGTGCACCCGTTGCTGTTGCCGCTGTCAATGAACCTGATCGTCTCGCATGCTCCGCCGCCAACCATTGCTGTAAATACTGATTCTCTGCCCACAAACCTTGGCTTCCTGCCAGCAACCATTGGGTTTGAGCAGCGGCGCTTTTTTTAACGCTTACCAGGTTAGCTAAAGCCTCTTGATTAAACATTATTGCTTCTTTCCTGAAAGCCATGTACTCCTTATGCAACTCAACATTCTGAGCTTTTATACGCTCAATATCTTCCGGTGATTCCTGCAAAGTTGAACTTGAAGAAGAAGATGCTGACGAGCTTGAAGAACTTGCTAAAGTTGATGAACTTGAAGTTGATGGCTGTGAGCTTGCAAAAGCTGCGATTGTTAATTCTGGAGCTATATCCTGCGTTAATAATGATGGTGATAGTGATCGTGGTTCAGGAGTAACCATCGATTGCGCTGAACGCTGACTTGTTTTTTGTTGATCTTCATGTCTCATTAATAAAGTAAATCCAGAGCCATTTATTGTAACTGGAGCTTGTCTAGAATTTGAATGCAGCATAGGTGATAACTTTATACCTGTCTCAATAATATCTTCATCATCGTAATCATAAAGAAAATCATTTGTTTCGCTCGCTGCTGATGACATAACTGAAATTGAGCTTGCAGGTGACTCTTGTTCTGGCAATACAGGCAATCTTCTTGCTGAAATATCAGGCACATTAATAGGTAAGCCTTGCGCTAATAGTTTCTTATTTCTTGTCGAAAGTTTTTTTCTTGTTTCAATTGACGGCACGTTTACCGGCTCTGGAGAAACAACGGCGCTACTTTGCTGTTGTTCTAATATTTGTGGCGATGCTTCTTGAACTAATGGCAAGACTGGTTTATCTGAAGACTCTGGCTCTAGCTCTGCTTCCCAGCTTGCAGGAATAACTTCCCGACTTGAAGAGATAGCGTCATCTACAATTTCTGCTTCTTTACCATCTTCTTCACTATCTTCTTGTACTGTTTTTTCCCATTGCATTGCACCTTCTTGCTCAATATCGTCCCACTTCTCTCGTTCTTTATTATTAAATTGAACTTCTTTTTGTGGGTGCAAATACTCATTTATTACCGTTAACACTTTTCTTGCCCATGGTGCATTACTATTCGCATAAGAGTCTTTCAGTGTATTAATTTGGCCTAAAGTTAATAACGATAAAAGTGATTGTATTATTTTTCTACTTTGTCTTGGATTGCTCGCGATATCTTGCACTGCCAGAGAAATAGCATCTGCACCTTGTTTATCTTTGGATAATGGATTAGGTTTTTTACTTGTGATAAACCGTATCTTACCTAGTTTATCTTTTGTACAATATTTAATAGCAAACAATAAAACAGTATTTTGTTCTTTATCAAGACACTGATTAAGTAAGCCAGAACAATCCTTTAACATGGTTTCTAATGTTGCTTTGAAAGAACTATAAGCTCCTGTTCTCAGCGCAGTCTTTAGTCGCTCTTTGTCTTGATGAGTTAGACTGTTTTTCTTTTTATCTCTTGCTTCTTCTTTTTCCGGATGAGATTGCAAAATAGCAGTAGAGCTGGTTGACGGACAAATACTTGGTAATTGTTCTGCCTCAAGAGTAATTTCTGGCGTTGCATGAACTTCTGGTTTTGCATCTGGCACCAGAACAGATTCTGATAACAGTCTCTTTACGCTATTATTGTTTATTGTTACATCATCTACATCATCGTTAACTGTTAATTCTTTTGCAAATGGTGCGCTTGCTTCTCTTTGCATAGCCTGTTTATATGCATTATCAATTAACTCACTAATAATTAACTCACTAATAATTGATTTTATCTGAGATTCGTCGTGAGCCTTCTGAGACTTGTCGTGAGCCTTCTGAGCTTTTTTTTCTCTTTTTTTGCGTGCTTTTTCTTGCGCTTTTTCTTGTTTCTGTTGCTCTTCTTGCTTTTGTAATTTCTCTGCATTTTCCTGCGCTATCCTTGCGCGTTCTTCTTCTAATTCTCGATTTTTTATTATTGCCGATAAAATATTTTTTGATTCTGGCCCTTGCTCTTTACAATAATATCGCTCAACTTTTTCTAGCATCCCTGGATCTCTTTTTGACACATAAGATACAACCAACGTCAAAATAGCTGCATTATCTTGCGCGAGAGAAAAGATGTTTTTGCCATGCTCATTATGACGAGTTAGGACTTTTGTTTTGTCGAGAAGCAATTCTATTTTTTGCAACTGATCTGGTATAGCAGGATCGCTTATAGCAATCAATAAAAGATTATTTTTTGCTTTATTGCTTGCAACATGCTCATCAAATATTCGGAATGGATAGTTGGCAAGCTTTTCTACTTCAGATTTAAACTTATCAAAAGTATCTTTCTCTAATGATTTGGCTAAAGCTTCTCTTTGTTTATCCGCAGCTGTTTCCATTTTTTTTGAATATGAAGATGATGCTGAAGCTTTTCTGGATGGTAATACAGGAGCTCTCTCTAATTCTGGCACCGCCATTTCTTCGTGCCCCGTCGATTTGAAGGCGAATAAAACTTCCGGTAACGAAGCTTGTCGATTCGACCCCTCTTGAGCAGCTCGCGCTCTTCGTGCTTTTTCTACTTGTCTCTCTTGTTGTTCTCTTTGTAATTTTTGATGCTCTTTTAATTTTTTTTGAATAAATTTTTGTATATATACATTTTTTCCAAGATTAGCATATTGCAGTATATTGTCGCCCTCACGATCTTTTTCACTAAGAAGATCTGGATGTTTATTAACTATATATTCAATTATATTTTTATGGCCGTTTAGAGCCGCGAACATAGGCAAGGTAGTTCCTGTTGCGTTAATAACTGTAAGGGGTAGCCCATGTATTTCATGTAGATGTTGTAAGGATTTACATTTGCCCTTATCTGCCGCATATATCATCATGCTGCCCTTCATTTTTGTATCTAATTGGGCTTCATACTTGGTAAATAATAAGTCTATGGTATCGCAATTTTCGGCTTTGATAGCTTCATAAAATTGGATCATTAATTTTCCTTCTGCTGCAGCTTCTTCTGCTGCTGCATGAATTTGCATGCAGCTAAAATTGGTCAATAAAGCCAATAAAATGGCGCAAATTGATGATTTTCCTTTGATATTCATATGTATCCCCCTTAAACTTCTATTAGACTCATTATAGCTATTATTAAATTCTATTATTATATTTATAATTATATTAAATATTTTCAGCTTGTCAAGCGATATTCCGATTTTAGGGTGCCCGCTTGCCGAGGGGCTTGAAATGCCTATATACTCTGTATATAGCTTGTATTTTCTAAATCAGGATCGATTTTATGATGAAAACGCCAAAAACGCCCATTTTACAAAGATTGCCCCTTGGATTGAGTACTTTTTCTAAAATACGCAGCGAAGGCTGTCTCTATGTCGACAAAACTGAGCATGCTTATGGGCTCATAACACAGGGTTATCGATATTTTCTTTCTCGGCCTCGCAGATTTGGTAAATCCCTTTTGGTGTCAACTTTACAAGAGATCTTAGAGGCAAATAAACCATTATTCAAAGATCTTTGGATTGAAAACAGTGATTATCGCTGGAATAAGCATGGGGTGATAACGCTTGATTTTTCTAGAATAGAAGCTTCAAGCATCAACGATTTACGCATTCGATTATGTGAGTTATTGCAACAAGTTGCAAACAGCTATCAACTTGAGCTTATGTTGAACACAGAAAGGCCTGCTTCGGCTTTGGAAGTATTGGTAATTGCTTTGCACAGGAAATTTGGTCATGTTGCTATTCTTATTGATGAGTATGATAGCCCAATATTAAAAAATTTAAATAAACTAGAGCAGGCTGAAGAAATAATTGACTCTCTACGTAGTTTTTTTGCAGTCATTAAAGGCTTAGATAAAGAGATTAATTTTGTCTTTATAACTGGTGTTAGCTCATTTGCTAAAGCAGGTCTATTTTCAGGCATGAATAATTTAAAGACTATAACATTAGATAAACGATGGGCTACTATATGTGGCTATACTGATCAAGAAATTGATCACTATTTTTCTCAACATATTCAAGCCTGGACAGACGAAAAAAATATTTCTTATGATGAGTTACGCCTGCAGATTAAAGATTGGTACAATGGTTATCGCTTTGGCGCACATGTTGATTCAGTATACAATCCATTCTCCATTATGAGTGCCCTTGATATGCAAGAATTTGAAAATTTTTGGCTTGCAACAGGAACTCCCTCTTTTTTAATAAAAGAATTTGAAAAAATACATCGTATTTCTGAAATGCGTCTATTAGAACTAGAGTCTATTAAAGTAACATCTGATGCTTTGGGAATTTTTGCAGTAGGCAAGACTCCTCTATCTGCTCTTATGTTTCAAACTGGTTACTTAACTATTACCGGATTTGATGCAGATAATCGCAATTATCAACTTGGTTATCCAAACTACGAAGTACGTACTGCGGTACAAAAATATTTGTTGGGTATATATACCAATCTTGACTTTGAAGCAGTCGATCAGTTTGCGCTAAAAGTTCGATCAGCCCTTGTGCAAAAAAATATTTCCGAATTAGTCATCTTAATAAAATCGATGTTTGCGCGGGTATCATATCATGAGCATATGCAAGAAGAAGCTTTTTATCATGGATTATTGCAAGTTCTCTTTGGTACTGCTGGCTTAAAAGCATCTTCAGAAATTTCCATGAGCAATGGTCGTATGGACATGGTAATTGAGCTATCCAACGTGATTTATTTGCTTGAATTGAAGCTAAATCAATCTGCAGAAAAAGCGTTAGAGCAAATAGAGAAGCGTCAGTATTATCAAGCATTAAAATATCACAATAAGCCAATAATATTAATAGGCTTGAACTTTCATCGTGTGCCAGGCGAATTTGATATAACGTATGCTACAAAAGAAATGGGGCCAGCATAAAGCCAGCCCCCCTCTTCGCTCTTACGAGCGGAGTCTGTCATGAGTTTAGCGAATGGCCGGGCTACGCCGGACATAACGATGTTACTTAGTACATGCCTCCCATGCCACCCATTCCGCCCATGCCACCCATACCACCTGGTGTAGGAGCTGATGCAGATTTCTTATCTTCAGGAAGTTCAAAAATAGATGCTTCAGTGGTTAACAATAATCCTGCAATTGATGCTGCATGTTGAATTGCTGAACGCGTTACTTTTGCTGGATCGATGATCCCTTGTGCAACCATGTCAACATAACTGCCAGTACGAGCATCAAAACCGAATGTGCCATCTAATTCTTTGACTTTGTTAACAACGACTGATGCTTCTGCGCCCGCGTTTGATGCAATAATGCGCATTGGCTCTTCAAGCGCACGACGTACAATTTGTACACCAAACTGCTCATCACCTTCAAGCACTAACGATGCAATTGCGCTTTGTGCACGAAGTAATGCAACACCGCCGCCAGCGACGATACCCTCTTCAACCGCAGCACGTGTTGCCGACAGCGCATCTTCAATGCGATCTTTCTTTTCTTTCATTTCAGTTTCAGTTGCTGCACCAACTTTGATTACTGCAACACCGCCAGCAAGTTTTGCAAGTCGTTCTTGCATCTTTTCTTTATCATAATCTGAGCTGCAATTTTGGATCTGTGTCTTAATTTGTAAAACACGACCTTTGATCGCTTCTGAAGAACCTTGACCTTCGATAATGGTGCAATTGTCTTTGGTGATCACTACTTTTTTAGCAGTACCAAGATCATGGAGCGTCGCACTTTCTAACTTAAGACCAATTTCTTCAGCAATCAGTGTGCCACCTGTTAAAATCGCGATATCTTCAAGCATCGCTTTGCGACGATCACCAAAGCCAGGTGATTTCACGGCAACAACGTTTAATGTGCCACGCAGCTTATTGACTACTAATGTTGCAAGCGCTTCGCCCTCAACGTCTTCAGCAATGATCAACAATGCACGACCAGATTTTGCTGTTTGTTCTAACACCGGCAGCAAACTTTTCATGCTGCTGATTTTTTTCTCAACTAATAAAATGCACGGATGCTCAAGGATCGTTTCCATCTTTTCAGTATTGTTCACAAAATAAGGCGATAAATACCCGCGATCAAATTGCATACCTTCAACGATATCCAACTCGTCATGCATTCCTTTTGCCTCTTCAACGGTGATGACGCCATCGCGACCGACACGTTCCATTGCTTCAGCAATTTGTTTACCGATTACTGAATCTGAGTTTGCAGAGATAGTTGCGATTTGTTCGATCTCTTTTTTGTCGCTAATCGATTTTGCCGATTTTTGAATTGCATCTACGACTAATTTAACCGATTTTTCGATACCACGTTTTAATTCCATTGGATTGGCACCGGCAGTAACAAATTTGTTGCCTTCGCGGAAAATTGCTTGCGCAAGCACGGTTGCAGTTGTGGTACCGTCACCAGCGATGTCAGCAGTTTTACTTGCCACTTCTCGCACCATTTGTGCGCCCATATTTTCCAACTTATCTTCGAGTTCGATCTCTTTTGCAACGGTCACGCCATCTTTGGTGATTAATGGCGAGCCAAATGAGCGTTCGAATACCACATTGCGGCCTTTGGGCCCCAGAGTGATTTTAACTGTATCAGCGAGGGTATCTATACCTTTTCTGATCTTTTCCCGTGCGTCCGTGCCAAAAATTATTTTTTTTGATGCCATGTTTAACTCCTGAATTATATTTTATGATTTTACGCTTTTTCGATGATACTGCACCCGTTCGCCCCGAGTTTGTCGAGGGGCCGCAGGATCAAAATCTTACGCTTTTTCGATGATACCAAGAATATCATCCTCTTTGATAATAACGTGCTTTTCATCAGCTTCGGTGCCAGAATATTTGCCAAAATAGACAACATCGCCAATTTTCACGTTCATATGGACTGCTGCGCCAAATTTATCGGTGCCACCAGGTCCTACGGCGATTACCGCGCCAGTTTGCGCCTTTTCTTTGGCTGCATCGGGGATATAGAGGCCGCTGGCGGTCTTTTCTTCCTGTTTAATGCGTTGGACGAGGACATTGTTATTTAATGGACGAAATCGTTCAAACATGTAAAATCTCCTATGATCATGGGGGGTAATGAGTTTTTATTCTTTAGTATTAGTATAGGAAAAAATCTAAAAAATTCAATACATTCTTTTTGATAGAAGTTCACTAAGATTTTTTAATTAAAATCACTCATGCTGGCCTATAAAATGCCCTTTTCAAGGGGATAAAATACAGGTAGGCATGCAAGGCTAGCGAGCCTCTTTTTGAAGCCAGTCAAACTCTAATTTTTTCTCTTTAAATTTAAAGTTCATCCCTATTAAAATAATTGCTTTGTTTTTAAGCAGATATTTTTCGTAATATTTTTTTTCTAGAATTTGATCGAGAGCTTTTTGTGTTGAGCTATTTAGTTTGAATTCGAAAATTATGATACTATTGGCAGTTTCTAAGACAAGGTCAGCTCGACCTTTGCTTGAGTGATCCTCGGATCTTGGTGACATTCCCGATAAATCAAATAAAAGATGCAAGAGTGAGTGATAATAAGCTTCGCGTTCAATTTGTTTATCATAGGGAATACCTGCAAAAAAAGTTTGTATTACATTACAAAATTTTTCGAAATCTTTGTTTGCCAGAGCTTTACGTATGTTAAACAATTGCATATCAACAACTTCTGATGTGGTGTATGCAAAAGCTTGCATGATATAATATTTAAAAGAATCTCGAACTTCTTGATTTGGATAATCCAGGGTAAAGCCTTTGGTTTCAGCATCATAATCAGTAATAGTGAGATAGCCAGTTTGTAAGAGTAGGGTATAGAGAGGAATGTTGTGAATATCAATAGAATCTAAGCTATGCATTGAGAGTTGGATTGGCTCCTGTGTTTCAAGTGCTATGCCTTTTTCTCTGAGTAATGCTATCAAAAATCCAGGAGTCCCCGTGTTAAACCAATAATTAGAGAATTCTTTCTTTTCTAAACATGCAACAACAGAAAGAGGGCTATACATTTGGGCTTTTTGCATATCTTTTGAAAATCTATAGCCATCATACCAGCTTTTCATATCAGCAAGCGTCTCTTCTCTTGTTTTGCTTATTTGTTGAGCAAGGTCATTTATCTGTGTTGGAAAATAAGTAAGCAGTTCTTCATAAGTATAACCAAAAAGTTCTGCCACTGTAGGATCAAAAGAAAGCTCTGTCAAATTATTCAGCCCAGAAAATAGAGATGTTTTGGCGAATTTACTAACACCAGTAATAAAAATTGCACGCCAGCTTGATTCCAGTGCTTTTATCGTTGCATAAAAGCCATTGAGTATTGCTCTATTTTCTTCGGCAACTGATATATTAGTAATATGATCAATTATTGGTTTATCATACTCATCAATTAATAAAACAATTTTACCATTTGCTTCTAAAGCTTGAACAAGATCTTGAAGCATATCCTCCGGCGCGCTTATTTTTAATTTTTTTACAGCATTGTTTTTTGCAATTTTTTGTAAAGCCAAACAAAGGCTTTGTTTAAGTTCTTGCGCATTGCCATGGGCAATTTTACTAAAATCTAATTGAATTATTGGATGTTTTTGCCAGTCATAGTTGCTGTTTTTACCTATCCAATATTCGTTAAACAGTTCTTTTTTACCAGAAAAAATTTCATATAGGGTAGAAAGAAAAAGTGATTTGCCAAAGCGACGTGGACGAGATACAAAGTAAAAATGTCTGGCATGGGGAGCAGTTATAAGATTATAGATATGTTGGGTTTTATCGACATATATCCGGTTATCTTTGACAAAATCTTCAAATACGCTGTAATTGCGCCCTAATTGTTTTGGTTGATTATTCATGGCAAATGCCCTCTTTCACGTCTTTTTCATATATTTAACTTACTATCTCATAACCAGTTTATCATAATCGATTCTTTTGTATCACAGCAAAAATGAGTAGGCTATGTATAAAAATATTGTTACCAAAATACGGAGTATAAACGAATGGCACTGATTTTCCCTTCACTGATCTCATCTGATTTACTGAATCTTGAACGTACTATCAAAACTCTAGACCCCTATTGCGCTGGGTATCACATCGACATCATGGATAATCATTTTGTGCCAAATTTGACCTGGGGCGCCCAATTTGCCAACGCTATTGCACATAGTACTAACAAAAAAATCTGGGTGCACTTAATGGTGGAAAATCCGGTGTCGATTATAGATAGATTGCAGTTGCGAACAGGAGATATAGTTTCTATTCATATTGAGACAAAAAAAGAAATCGATAGGTCTATAAAAAAGATAAGAGAAAAAAAATTGATTGCGAGTGTAGCAGTGAGCCCAAAAACGGACGTAAGCGAATGTTTTGAATTTGCGAGCCGGCAACATGTCGAACATTTTTTAATCATGTCTGTGGAGCCAGGATTTTCTGGCCAGCAGTTTCTAGCAAGTGCAATTGATAAAATAAAAACGCTTGCTGAATATCGGGCAAAAAATAATTTAAATTTTACGATTGGGATTGATGGCGGGATTACGAGTGATACTATTGTGTTGCTTGCACAACTTGGTATTGATCAGTTTGCTATCGCTTCCGGGATTTTTGCATCTCCTGAACCTGTTGAGCAGTTAAAAAAATTAAATCAGTTAATCGCGTGATGCAAAAAAGAGACCCGGAAAAATCCAGGTCCCAGTTTTTATATTTAACAGTAGATTTGCTTAAAAGATTATTGGTAATGATAATTTACTTGCCAATAATGTTTTAAATTGCTTACAAGCAAAGCGCTGATCTTTAAGCCATTGTACAGTTCGCCCGTAAATCACCGGAAAAAGACTATTGTCGTATGCGTATTGTCCAGCACAAATAGCGCAAGTGATCGTAGCGATAGCTGCAATGTCTTTTAATAAGTTGATTTTGTTTTTAAAATCTCGTTTTTGAGTATATAATTCCCAGTCTTCCTGACTTAATCTATTAGACCATTTATCAAGCTTATTGTCCCATCTATCAAGTCGTTCTTCCCGTTCAAGAAGCATACTTTCCCATTGCAAAAATTCACGTTCGTCGTTGGTTAGCTCGTCATCTTGTTGTGTAGTTTGATTTTCTTCTTTTTGATAATCAGTCACTTCTTCTGTTATTGCTATAGTTGGTACGTCAGAGCAGGATAGGCCATCAGCAAATATAGGTGTGTATGCGATTGTCAGGCTGCTCAGCAATAGAGCGAGCGCGATTGTGTATGTTTTTATATTTTTCATTTTTTTATCCTTGATTTCGCAAAAGGGGATTTAGCAAAAGGGATCTGGAAAAATCCAGATCCCTTTTTTATCATTCAATGCTTAATTAGAGTAAGCAGTTCTTAGAAGCCGATGCGAGTAAAGATAGCGTCAGCGATAGCGCCTCTTTTGTAATATGCCAATCCAGCTACTGCAAGAGTTGCGAGTTTTTTTGAATTGTTTTTTACTGCTGCAATTGCACTATCCTTTACTGCGATTGCACTACCCTTTACAAATTCTCGTGGATTTTGTTTGGCTTGGATTGCGATTTGTTTTGCAGTTGTTGCTGCAGATACTACAGAAGAGCAAACAGATTTAGTTGCTGCTTTTGCTTTGTTATATCCAGATTTAACAGTTGATTTTATCACTTCTCTATTACGATAAGCGATTCCAGCCAATGTTCCTGTAGCTACAAGAGCCGCTGCTGATTTCTTTGGATTGTTCGTTACGGCGTTGATGCATGCTTTTACAGCTGCAGTTGCAGTTGCTTTTGGCGTGCTGTTTGCGTATGCAGATGTTACAGCGTCTTTAGCTGCTGTATAAGTTCGTGCAACGGGGCCAGTTACGGTGCCAGTTACCAATGTTGCTCTGCCTAGCTTAGAGAAGCTATCGTAGCCAACTTCTGTTCCTAGGTTGTCAAAGCTATTTGTGTCAGTTGTTATTTCTTCTGCTGCATTTGCGATTCCACCAAGAAGTGCGGTCGCGAGTAAATAAGTACGTATACTCTTCATAATGAGTATCCTCCAATAAAGGGTAATTAATAATATACTTATCCCAAGCTTATTACTTAAACTCTCGCCTGTCAATGGGGGTTATATTTAACATTAAATAATGATTCAGTCTGTGTAATTTTGGATAAACAGAGCATTGCCAAAAAACCAGGAGGTTTGCTCGGTAAAGTCTTTTGCAATCAGGGTAAAGCCATGGGATTCAAGCCAGGTTTTTACCTCTTCATAAAGAGGTGTATCACAATATGCTTGAATAAATTCAACTTCGATATAGATAACTTTTGTGCGTGCAAGAATATGGGGGGCGGCTTTTAGAACGGCTAGTGCATGCCCCTGCAAATCGAGCCAAAGAAAGTCGATATGGTTAATAGTGTGTTGTTGAGCCCAGGCATCTAAGGTAATAGTCGGGACCGTAATTGTCTTTTTATAGACTGCGTTTGACCATGCAAGGCGCTCTTTGGGCGCATGGAGTGACCCAGCGGGAAATGGTTTGTCGGGAAGCGCCGGATTTTCGGATAGGTGAAACGTGGCGGTGCCTACGTGATCACTGAGGGCGATCTGATAGCGCTTTATCGTTTGAAGATTGTGCGTGTTTTGTTCAAGAAGCGCAAAAATCTCGGGAACTGGCTCAAATGCATGAATAGATGCGGCAGGCCAACAAGTGTGTAAACGTTTTGTGTCGGCGCCATTAAATGCGCCTGCTTCGACAATGATAGGATTTTCTGGGATATGATTTTTAACAAAATTTAGAAGTTTATCTTTTTTGAGTATAATTGGCTCTTTCATAAAAATAGTGTGCCATGAAAGGGGTTAAAAAGAAAGAGCAAATGAGCTGCTTTGCTGCAGACTAAAGCCTTTTTTTATGCTATTTTATAGACACTTGTTCTAATGATACTCTCTGTTGTAGCTTGAAAATCAAAAAGAGGTTGCCATGAAAATAGCTATCGTCGTCCCTGCGCACAATGAAGAAAAACGAATCGGGGTTATGCTTGAGCGATACATACACTATTTTAATGATGCGCACAGTAAAACTTCTTTAAGTTGTGAATTTATTGTTGTGTTAAATGGCTGCGTTGATAACACATATATAGTGGTAGAGCGTTTACAAAAACAGTTTACTAATATTCGTCTTATAAACTTATCAGAAAGTGGCAAAGGTCTTGCCGTTGCAACCGGATTTAAAGATGCATTAATGCGAGATAATGATTTGATCGGTTTTGTTGATGCTGACATGGCAACCAGTCCAGAATATTTTTATGATTTGATTACGCAAATAGCTGATTATGACGGCATCATTGCAAGCAGATATATGGAAGGCTCAGTTGTGACGCCAGTTCGACCATGGATAAAAACATGGGGAAGAAAAATATTTTATCATGGTCTTATTCGGTTATTATTTGGCATGCGTTACAAAGATTTGCAATGTGGTGCAAAATTATTTAAACGGTCAGTGATCCAAAAAGTTGCACCGCAATTGATGGTCAAGCAATGGGCTTTTGATGCAGAGCTTCTTTATTTGTGCAAACGAGCCGGATTTAAGATTAAAGAGGTGCCCACTGTTTGGCATGATCAGGCGGGTAGCAAGTTAAAAATCATGGGTTCTGGATTGCCTATGCTGAAATCACTGTTTCGCATACGGTTTAACCATTCTATTTTTAGTAAAAATTAGCTCTTTTTTAAATTCATGTTATCTCTTATGAGATGTTACAACAATACCTCAAGCGGGGCGCTTTAAATATAATCTGTTATGGTGCATCATCAATTATTGCACGTTTATTAAGCTTTTTTTGTTTGCCCTATTTTTTATCAAAACTGACGCCCGCTGAATTTGGTGTTTGGGAAATGCATCAAACTGTTCTTTCTGTGGGGACACTTTTGGTTGCTTCTTGTGCATCAACAGCAATGACACGCTTTTGCGTTTTGTACCAACATGACAAGATGAAGCAAAAGCAGGCAGTGGGGAATGCGTTTATTGCAGTTTTGGTAACGGCACTTTTCTTTTTTATGATCTCATATCTTGTTTTGGATCATGTGCATATAACTGTTTTGAATATCTGTTTATTTGCTTTGTTTGCTGTATTGATTGCGTATCTGCGTGTTCGCGAATATTTATTGCTCTATTTTATTTTTTTTTGTGGACAAAACAGTATTGCTGCAATATGCATGATAGTTGGTTTGTATAATGGTTTTGGATTGGATGCTTTTTTTTATGCCCAGTGCGCTTCGTATATCTTATTCTTGCCATTTTTTATAATCTTACTTTTTAGATATAAGCAATTTTCTTGGGTAATTTTTAAAGAACAGGTGATGTATAGTATCCCCTTAGTTATTAATGCGCTTTTGTATATGCTCTTTTTTACGGTTGATCGGTTTTTTGTGCAACATACAATGGGTTATGAGGCGCTTGGTTTGTATGGCTTGTTGTGGCGCTTTGGCACGATATTTCAATTTTTTGCTGTCGCGGTAACTGATGCCCGTATTATTTTATTGTGTCATGCACAGAAAGAACAAGAGAGCGATATTCTTGTGCAAAAATTGATCACCTATTTTTGTTTGCTTTTAGCAACGGGGGTTGTCGGATCTCTGGTACTTTCTTGTTGCGCTATACGTTGCTTTTTCCCGGCAAGTTACCAGGGTCTTGTTCTTTATTTGCCCCTATTTTTTATTGCATTGGCGTTTCTTGAAATAGGCAGAGTCATGGGCTCAGGATTTATTTTGGCGATGCATACCAGATACGCGCCATTATTAGTTATGAGTGCTTTATTGACGCAACTTATCGCCTGTTATAGTGCTGCACACTATGGACTGTGGGGAATTATAAGCGCGAACACGTTTGCTTTTTTAATCTTTGGCCTGGCGCATTATTGGTATAGTAAAAAAGTTTATTCGTTAGTTATTTTTGATCACACACGTCTGACCAAAATTTTTGTCTGTTTAATAAGTTATAGTTCTGTGTATCATCTGCTATTTTTATATAATATCAGTGCGCCTGTTCTTGTTTTGTTTGCATGTAGCTGGCCAATCTGTGTCTGGCTATCTGGTGTTATTGCTGATGATGAAAAAGAATGGTGCAGTGCGCAGATCACCCGTAAGATGAACAGCTATTTGAACTAATTTGTTGCTTTTTTTTACGCGATAGGGATATCGTGTTTTGAGTGAGCTGTTTTAGTGTTTGAGTTTTAAAATTAATTGGGAGAGAGAACATGAGAAAGATTTTTTTGCTGAGTTTGATGCTCAGTGGTTACATGATACAAAGCAAACAGATTGTGCAAATCTCTGTGCCAAAATGTGGCACCCATCTTTTGATGCACTGTCTTTCTTTATTAACGGGGATCACGGGTGACGATATTGGGCCGATGATGAATATCATGCAAAGACAAGCTTATAATAGTGCGCAAATTGCAGAAAGATTGCATGAACAAGAACGGGACAGAATTTGGTGGACTCATATGACGTATGACAAAGAAAAGGCAAATGTGCTTTTGCAAAGCGGCTATCCAACTTTTTTTATCTATCGCGATCCCAGAGATAAGATAGTCTCTTATGTGTTTTATTATATGAAGCGACGCGGGATCACGTTGGATGTGAATACTGCTATCACCGAAGTTATTTTGTATGGTAATTTAGATTTCAAGCGCAAAACGAAATCGATCGATGAGCATTTTAGACGCTATTTCCCCTGGTTTGACCATCCCGGTATTTTGCCAATACGCTTTGAAGATTTAGTGGGGCCTATGGGTGGCGGATCGCTGGAGACGCAACTTGCATTAGTACGCGCTATTGCAGATCATATTCAGGTTGATTGCTCGGATGAAAGAATTGCAGAAGTTGCAAGAACTATGTTTGGCGCAAATCAGCTTTCACATACGTTCCGCAAGGGCTTAATTGGCGATTGGAAAGAGCATTTTACTCCTGAACATAAAGAGTTGTTTAAGCAAGTTGCTGGGCAGTTGTTGATAGATTTGGGCTATGAGATTGACCTAAATTGGTAGTAGATGGTGCGTCACATTGATCAACCTGAAATAATAAAATAATAATTTATAAAATAGCTACGCCTAATCTTACACCCGTTCGCCCCGAGTGTTTTTTGATCCTTGATCAAAAAATGTATCGAGGGGTAGAATGGTACAAAGACCCTTCGATACATTTTTCAGAAACTGAAAAATACTCAGGGCGAACGGGGGGATTTATTGCGTTTGCACAAAAGCTGGTGGATATGCGCCTACTACGGGAATTGGCACCGGCAATAACACTAACGGTCGTGCAGAAAGCTGCTGCTGTAAGTGCTGCACCTGTTCTTCCAAGTTTTGAATTTGGATGCTGGTTTGTATTTTCATGCATCTTAGATCAGCTTGGGTGTCTTGAATTTCTCTGTCATGAACTTTACTAAGTTTTTTCGTGTCTTGGGTATTCTTATGCATTTCTCTATGTAGGCGAGCATTCTGATCTCTGAGAAGCGCAAGTTCATCTATATTCAGCGCTTCTTGCATTGTCGTTGATGCAGTTGAGCTTGCTAAACTGGGTAAACTTGAACTTGAAGAAGATGATGATGAGCTTGAAAAACTTGCAATTGTTAATTCCGGGGTTATAACTTGCGTTAATAATGGTGATAATGGTCGTGGCGTAAGAGCAACTGTCGATAAATCCTCCACCTCTTCTAATTCAAGCACTACTGAACTTGATGCTACTTGCGCATCTGATACTTCTGTTTCTAAAATTGGTTTTTTCTTTTTATTAGCGCCGCGTCGCGTTTTTGATTTATTTGCAGCAAGCATATCTTCATCATTTGCACGCAATACACTAGCTGGTAACTTAATCTCTATGCTCGATAAATCCAGTACTGTCACTGGTATTAGTTCTGATTCTGGTGCCGGTTCTGTTTGCTCATCCGATATCGATGTGTCGTATTTTTGCTCTTGTTCATGTGCGCGAGTTTCAGCCCTTCTTCTTTGACGCGCTTCTTTTTCTCTTTTTGCATTCTGTTCTTGCTCTTCGCGCTTGCGTGCACGAGCTTCTGCTTCTTCTTGTTTGCGTATACGATCAGCTTCTGCAGCTAAAACGTCTCTACGTTTTTTTATTATGCTCATAATATTTTTTGTTCCTGATTTTGCTCGTGGCAAAGATTGTTCGACTTCAGCAAGTTGAGTTTGATTAGCGCCCGTCAAAAGCAGTTCTAAAAGTCGTGGGCTATTTTGCGCAGCATAAAAAGAAGCATAATCTCTCGCTAATATATCTGCGTTTTTTTCAAGTAACAAAGTAACAATTGGTGTATAAGTATCATCCTGTGCAGCGCGTTTTATTGCAATGGTTAAGGCGTTGTTTTGCTGTGCATCAAGTGGTTCATGGAGTAAATGTGGCTCACGCTCTACTGTTCTTTTAATGTTTTTATACTCTCCCCGTGATAATTCTTGATAAAACTGACTGGCTGGGCTATCAACTACTTGGAGAGTAGCGTGTTTCAATTTTTTTTGTTCTTGTTGAGCTTTTCTTTTTTGTTGTTTTTCGTACTCAAAATAACCAGCGACCCAATGATACCCTTTAGCTTGAGCTATAGATGCAAAATGATTACCGTTAGCCACTTCAAGAATAGTTTGATCTGCTCCATACTGACAAAGATATTTTATTACAGCAAGCTTGCCAGAAAACATTGCGTAATGTAGCGCAGTTGCACCATCCTTATCTCTAGCATTTATTGTTGCTTGTACTGATGGCAACTCTAATAAAAATTTTACCGTATTTAATCGCCCATGATCTACTGCAGCCGCAGCCATTAACATTTGTACTATATTTAATTGTCCATAATCTGCTGCAGCCATGAGAGGGGTAAAGCCGTCTCCATTGGCTAAACCTAAATCGTCATCATCGGGGATTAATCCTAAAACATGATTGTTTCCCGCTTTTGCTGCCTCAAGAATATATTTGATATATAGATTATGATTTTGTAATTTTATGTTTTCCCAGGCGCTTTTTATTCGCATTGAGTTAATTGTCATCCCGCAAAAAGATTTATGGATAGCTACCCGCAATATCCATTCATCATTTGTTTCTCTTGCTGCATACAGTTGTGTATTGGCAAAATGAGCAAGTAATACTGCAAAAATTAAAAGTTTATTTTTAATACTCAGTGTGATTTGCATGCTTTTCTCCCTACTTCGTCGCTAATATTACATATATTGCGCCAGAAATAAACTGAGCGTCGTAAAAATTTACATGTACGACGCTCAAATATTTTTCGATTAATTTTTTTGAGTAATCAGAAGAAAGCAGTTGCTCGTCGCATAATTTTGCCCCCTCGATAAACTCGGGGCGAACGGGGAAGAGGGGATCTAGCTCGAGCAAAACGAAAATACCGGAAGATTTGAGTACTCGCTTAATTTCTTGTAAATAATGCTCATGTTTATCAAGCTCGATATGATGAAATGTTTCAGCAGCAAATACGAGATCAAAAGAGTTATCGCTTGCAGGAATATTTGTATCTGATACAGCAAAATTAATATTCTCGTATGCTAATTTTGCAACTTCAATATGTTCAGGTGACGTATCGACGCCATATATTTGAGCGTCAGCAAATATAGTTTTCACAAACGAACTTACTAGGCCATCGCCACAGCCAAAATCAAGAATCTTAATTTTTTTATCGACTAAATTGGGCAGTAATTCTTGTAGTTTACACGCTTTGTATTCGGCAAAAAAAGTTGCGTCTGGTCCCGAGAGCCAAATATTTTTGCGCAGATTTTCTTGATATTGATGCGTAAGCATAAAAGATTTATTGCAGATACTTTTTAAGTAATTCTTGAATTACTTTGGGGTTCCCTTTGCCATTCGTTTTTTGCATAGCCTGGCCAACAAAGAAGCCAAACAGCTTATCTTTGCCTGATTTATACTGAGCGACGTTATCGGGATTTGCGGCAATAATTTCTTTGATGATTGTTTCTAGTTCTTCGTTTGAGCCAACCTGTTCTAATTTGTGCTCTTTGACGACGTCAACAGGATTTTGTCCTGTTTGCGCAACAATTTCAAAAACTTCTTTTGCTGCATGATTATTTATTTTGCCAGTATCAAGCATATCTATGATACGAGCAAGTTTTTCAGGCGTTACTTTAAATGTATCTAGCGTGCTGTTGTGTTCTTTGAGATAGCCCATCACATCGCGTAATATCCAATTTATAATCTGTTTACTCGTGCTAAATTCTGTTGCCTGCTCGAAATAGTGAGCAAGCTCACGATCATCGATAAGAATTTCTGCTTCATAAGGCGAGAGATTTTTTTGTTGCACATAGCGATCAAATTTATCATATGGTAGTTCTGGCATACTTTGCTGCATACGAGCAATCCAGGATTCGTTTATTTCAAGAATTGGCAGATCGGGATCTTGGAAATAACGATAATCGGCTGCCTCTTCTTTGCTCCGCATGACAATCGTTTTTTTATTTTTGCTGTCCCAAAGTCGTGTCTCTTGTCGAATAGTGCCGCCAGATTCAAGTGTTGTAATTTGCCGCTCGATTTCATATTCTATCGCATCGCCGATAAATTTAAACGAGTTAATATTTTTTAGTTCAGTACGGGTGCCAAGCTCAGCAGCACCTTTTTTTCGCACTGAGATATTGGTATCAGCGCGAAATGCACCATCTTCCATGTTGCCACTGCAAACACCAAGGTATTGTACGATAAGTCGTAGTGCACGTAAATATGCTTTCGCTTCGTAGGTGCTTGCAATGTCAGGATAGGTTACTGTTTCAAGTAAGGGTGTGCCGGCACGGTTCAAATTGACAAAGCTTTCGGTGCCATGGGGCGCATGAATGTTTTTCCCCGCGTCTTCTTCCATATGAATACGAATTAAACGAATCTTTTTGATGGTGCCATCTTCTAATCGGATTGGCACATAGCCATTAACGCAAATAGGGGATTCATTTTGAGTAATTTGATAATTTTTCGGCAGATCGGGATAAAAGTAATGTTTACGGGCAAAATTTGATACGGGACTAATCGTGCAATTGGTTGCAAGTCCGGTGAGTATCGCAGAATCAACCACCTTTTTATTGAGTACGGGCAATACGCCTGGATGGCCGGCACAGACATTGCATATGTTTTTATTGGGAGTTGTGGTGATCTCATTGGGGCAGGTGCAAAAAATCTTACTTGCGGTATTGAGCTGCGTATGCACCTCAATACCGATGTTAAGTTCATAGTCTGGATAGTTATCAAGAACAGAATATTGTTTTGACATAATAATCTCTGTTTAATGTAGTTTACTTACGGTATCAAAGAGACTATTTTATCATGCTTTTTCAATTTTGTATTGACCGGAGCTAAAGTTGCTTTGTCGCATTATTTCTAGTTTGCACGCATAAGTTTTTTCTAGCTGTAATATTGGGTCATATTCGACTGAAGTGATATAGTCAAACATCGCCGCGCTTACCTGTATAATAAATTTCTTATGCGCTTTTTCTTGCAAAAGAATTGCGATGAGTTCATGGAAGATCTCATAACATTCGGTTTGGATCGATTTTACAAAGCCTAGGCCAGTGCAAGCAGCGCAGGTCTGCGTTAATTGTTGCACGAGCGTTTTACCCGATCGTTTGCGGGTCATTTCCACCAACCCAAACTCAGAGACTTTCAAAACTACCGACTGAAACTTATCTTTTTCTTTGAGTGTTTTGCCCAACACGTTAAACAATTTATTGCGATGGGCGCCGCTTGCCATATCGATAAAATCGATCACAATAAGACCGCCAATATTACGCAAACGTAGCTGGCGCACCACTTCTTGTGCCGCTTCTAAATTGGTTTTTAGGATAGTATCTTCAAGATTTTTTTTGCCGGTAAAGCGTCCAGTATTCACATCGATAACGGTCATTGCTTCAGTTGATTCGATGATCAGTGAGCCGCCAGATTTTAAATCTACTCGTTTTTTAAGTGCTGCTTCAATTTGCTTAGTGATGTTAAAATAGTCAAATATATTGGTTTTTTCGGTAAACAGGGTGATGCGCTGGCTATATTCAGGAGCTATTTTTTTGATGAATTTATGCATCGCCGCTTGCGCTGTTTTATCGTCTATCACGATAAATTCAATATCATCGTCCAGAGAATCACGAACCACTTGAAACGAGAGCTCTAAATCTTCATGAATTTTTTCTACCGATGGAGCAGCTTTGAACTTTTTTTGTATCGTTTTCCAGGTCTGCACCAAAAAAGTAATATCTTTTATCAGATTTTTATCGTCGCAATTTTCAGAGGTAGTACGAATAATCGCCCCCATTCCTTTGGGTAAATGGGTTTGCACAAGCTCTTTGAGCCGAGCGCGCTCTTCTCGCGATTCGATTTTTTTGGAGATGCCAATGCGGGGAATATTGGGCATGAGTACAATAAATCGACCAGGTAGGGTAAAACAGGTGGTCAGCTTGGCTCCCTTTTCATAGATCGGCTCTTTGCTTACCTGCACGAGCACTGGATCCCCTTCTTTGAAGATATTCTGAATATCCTGTGGGGTTCTTTGCTGGCGAGGTTGCTTTACGGTTGTATCATCGTCGTCAAGCTGTGCGCTCGAACTAATTTTTTGTAAAGCAAGCTCATGGTCAACCTCTGAAATATGCAAAAAGCCCGATTTTTCTTGGCCAATATCAACAAAGGCGCTTTGCATGCCAGGCAGTACTTTGGTAATGATCCCTTTAAAAAAGGACCGTTCGAGGGTAGTTTCTTGGTGCGGGGCAAAATAGACATTTTGAAGCTCATTATTATCGAGTATCGCGATTCTTGTTTGCCAAGGATTTTTATTAATTATTATTTTTTTCATTATATATCCAGGTAATAAATTGGAGACACTGTTAATATACCTGATATTACAAATCATGAGTAGAAAATAGATTAAATTTATGTTAAAGTTGCGCTGAGTAGCCTTTTTATTTTTATTTTATTTTATTTTCGACGAGGAAGACGATGAAAAAGATCGGATTATTGTCTATAGCATTGTTAATGAGTTTACCAGGATGCGGGGGACGCAAGACCATCAAAGCAAACAAAAGGGGAAAACAGCAGTCTGAAGTCAGGATGAACGTTGATATCCCAGTTGCAGAAGAAGAGATCAAAAGCTTCTTTGATGAAGATATAAAAGAGTTTACGCTCGCACAAGAGATGTTTGCGAATGAACAAGACGTTGATTCAGCCGCATTAATCAATGCTTATGCTGATGCAGAGCTGTCTGGCGATGAGTTTTCATGGATCGATGAAGTACGTGATACACAAGAATTTGAACTGGTACATTTCGATTTTGATAGTTACGTTTTACAAAAAGATCAGGAAAAACAGATTGCCCATGATGTTGCTCGCGCACAGAAGATGGTTAAAGAAAGCAGATTTTTTGGCGATGATGCAAAGTTGCCAACCATCGTTATCGAAGGGCACGCGTGCCATTCTGCCGGCGGCCGGGCTTATAACTTAGCATTGTCTGAAAAACGAGCTAAAGTGCTTTCAGATAAGTTTATTCAAGCAGGAATCCCGCAAGAGTGTATTAAAATCGTAGGTCGTGGATCAGAAATTCCAGCGATTGTTGATGGCAAAGCGGTTACTGGCGATCGTCATGAGCAGGCGCCGAACCGACGTGATGAGATTCGCGTTTTATATAGCTAATTAAAAAATATTTCTCATGTTTTGTTTTGCATAAAAAGTTCCGGATTTTAGATTGGATATCTAAAATCCGGAACTTATATTTTATTAATGAAAAGCATGCCTCCAGGTACTACAAGCTTCATCTTAAAAAAGCCATTGAAATTAGTCCAACAAGCTGTTGGACAATTTGAGGATTTGTACTTTCTTGATATAACATTCGCATAAATAACGTAATTCTCCCGTTCGTCCTGAGATTATCGAAGGATGCGCATATAAATTGCTTACTCAATCTTATTATTTTGTTTGTTCAATCATAAGAAAATTATATTTGCGTGTTCTTGAATTTATGCATCCTTCGATAATCTCAGGACGAACGGGAGTAGGTGTTATTGTTTATGAATTAGTTTGTTTATGAATTAGTCCAGAGGGCTTCTGGACAATTTAAAGAATTACCAATTTTTATATTGTTTTTAGCAGTTGATCAATCAATTTTCTTATTTCTTCGCCGCCATTCTTTTTTTCCATCTCGCTTATTCGTTTTTTAATCATATCTATCTCTTCAGGATCATTAAGCCATTGTGTGATAATATGGACAAGATCGTGACATGTTTTTGCTGAAACGCCCAAATTATGCTGCACAATAAATCTATGATTTTCTCGTTCCCATTTTAATACACAACTTGTTCCATCTAAAATCATGGGCGCACTCATGTACAGCCCTTCACACACACTTACTGTCCCTGATTTTGTCAGCAAAATATCAGTAATCGCCAGTATTTCAGCTACGTGATTGGTGTAATCAAATACTGTTTTGGTAACCGGCGCTTGATAGATAAGTGCATCAACTTTTTGCTTCATACCATGATTTTTCCCCACGCAAAAAATAATATGTGCTGGGTAATCGATTGTACTCAAAGCCTTCGCAAATCTATATTCAGTTGGTGCGCCATGGGAGCCAAGCAATACAAAAATAATTTTCTTATTTTTTGGGATATTAAATCGCTCTTTAATTTTTTCGCTATCATGCTCCTGAAAAAATTCTTTTTTAAGTGGATACCCAGTAACAAGAATCTGGCTTTGCGGGATTTTGTCGTGCGCTATTTTTTCCAAAAGAAACTCATAAGTAAATGGAAGCGCAAGATAAAACTGATCATATGTAACTGGCGACATATTATTCAAATACATATCTGTATCAAGATCAGGCGGGAATAATATAAACGGGATCGCCTGTTTTTGCGCTGCATCCAAAATCATCTGATTCACAAACGGGATTATTGAAATTATTAAATCAGGCGACTCTTTTTGTAAAAAGTTGGTAATTAAACTTTCTGACTTTTTGTGTCTGATATTATAATAATGTGCGCCAAAACAATATAAAACGGTACTTAATAATCTGAAAAATTGTTTTGACAAACAATAGTTGTAGACATCTTCTCCGGTATATTTACCCCAAGTAACTTTTTTAATCGGATCTATAGAACCAAGAGTAGAAGAAAAAATATTTTCTGTAATTATCTCATAAGAATCTGATAAATACTGATCTAACGCTTGAGTAATCGATTTTTGCCCGCCACCGCCATATGAAGTAAAAATCACTATCTTTTTCATATTTGTTCTCTCCTCTTTACTTTGAAGTAATCATAGCAAATAGTGTTTCAGGCTGTAAATAATGTTCACTCTGTTTTTGCGATAATAGCCGCTGATCATGGCTTGCGAGGGGCTTTTGATTAGTTTAATTTTATTTCTATAATAAATAAATAGAGAGTTTATAGAAATTTATCGTTTTGGAGGTTATTTATGAAACTGTATAAATTATTATTCATTATAAGCTTGGGAACATCGTCAGGGAGCTTGTTTTGCGGGGAAAATAGAGAAAATTCTGTTTCCGGACCTGCAAAGCGACCATTTACCATTGTTGATGCGATAACGTTACTTGCTTGCGCCCCTGCAACTATAATTGACGTTGCCCACGAACTTGGACATGCAGCAACATCATGGGCATTGACTGGTAGAAAAATAGATGTTCATATTGGTGCCTATCCAAACCAATTATTTTTTCCAGCCGAAAGTAATATAGCCGAAAGTAATATAGTTAAAAATTTATTGCAAAAATTAATTCGATCATGCAAAGAACATAATAAACATTATTTAGTAAAAATACCTGGGGTAATGATACATTCGTTGTTGCCAGCAGCATATGCATATGCTGGATCGGATCAAGCACCAAAAAATAAAGCAATATTAATTCTTGCTGCAGGTCCAATAGCGGGAATTATAACCAGTATGCTCATACTAAAAATAAAGAATACGTATACAAAATTAAATAGCCCCTTGGATTTCTATTTATTTATGTGGGGATATTTAAAGTTGGCAATGAACATACTCGATTTATTTCCTCGTGCAGAAAATATAGATGGTTATAGAATTTTGAAACATTTAGGAATTTCTGAAGAAACATTACAAAAATGTGCAAATTTCTGTAAAAAATATGGCATCTAAAAAATCATTTTTCACAAAATAATTTATTTTCCGATGCAAAACTCTTTAAAAATTGCATCCATCATTTTTTCACTCACATCTTTACCGGTAAGCTCACTCAGGCAGGCAAGTGCATCGTTTAGATCACTTGAGATAAGTTCATGCGAGATTTGCTCAGAATATTGTTCTTGAATGGCGAATAATTTTTTTTCTATCGATTGTATAAGATTAAATTGGCGAGTGTTTAATAAGAAGGGCGAAGAGGCGTTGGCAAATAATTGCGTAACTTTTTCTTCGATCTGATTTTCTAGTTCTGGGATGTTTTGTCCTGTTTTGCTTGAGACGGAAAACCCTTCCGTCTTCGCCAAGGCTACGCCGGACATGTCGATAAACTCAGGGCGAACGGAGTCAAAGAAAGGGCGAACGGCAATATCACTTTTATTAAAAACTTTGATAATTTTATTCTCATATTTGTCGATCAGATCAGCATATACAGTTTGTTCTTGGTCAGATAATAGAGCAGCGCTGTCAAATACGAGTAAAATAATATCAGCAAGAGCAGCTTGTTCAAAAGAGCGGATAATCCCTTCTTGTTCAATAATGTCATCAGTCTGCCGCAGGCCGGCAGTGTCGACCAACGTAAGATAATAGTTTGAGTGATAGATACCTGCTTCGATAGAATCGCGAGTTGTGCCGGCGATATTGGTCACGATAGCTCTGTTTTTGCCCAATAATGCGTTAAAAAGAGAAGATTTGCCGGCGTTTACTGAGCCAATAATAGCAATTCGTACGCCATCACGTATTTGTTGTTGCTGGCTAAAATCTTTTTTTATATGGGCAATATCGTTTAAAACTGCGTTGATAATAGTGCGAATTTGATCATCAAACGTAATTTCGTCGTCGATAAATTCGAAGCTTGCTTCAGACAAAGCTATTGCTTGTAATAAATTTTTTTCGATTATTGTAATGGCATGGGAAAGGGTGCCGGTTAGCTGCGCCAATGTTTTTTTCAGTGCTACTTTGGTATGCGCATGAATTAAATCATTGATTGTCTCTGCTTGGATAAGATCGATTTTATTATTGAGCACGGCGCGTTTGGTAAACTCCCCTTCTTGTGCCGGGCGGGCGCCGTGCGCGATGATCTGGTCAATAATAGATTGTATAATAAAGGGATTATTGTGACAGGTAATTTCGATAGTATTTTGTCCCGTGAATGTTTTTGGTGCGTGCATGACCATAAACATGACTTGATCGATTAGTTCATTGTTTTGATCAACGACAGAACCAAAGTGTATGGTGTGAGACGGGAGATCTGTGAGTTTTTGTTTGCTTGGCAGAACTGCTATTTGAGAGACTATTTCTATTGCATCTGTTCCTGAGATACGCAGAAGAGCAATGGCGCCGGAGCCAGTTGGGGTGCACTGAGCGACTATTGTTTGATGATCATGACTATAAAGCATATAAAACTTTCTCCCGTTCGCCCTGAGTTTGTCGAAGGGGTGATTGTAAGATGGCTATCTTAAACTGATTGCAAGTCGCTGGTCAAAATAAGCTTAAAGCCGCGCAAATTTCTTTTGAATTTATTGCGCAAAACCTGCATTAAAATATAGGCAAAGCTGCGAAAAACGACTTTTTCTTTATCTTTATCTTCAAAAAGAGGTTTGTTAAAATTGATTTTTAAATAATATCGTTTTTGGTCGAATGTGAAATTAATATCTTGTTTATTAATTAAAGCAAGGCTGTTTTTGAGCCAGTGGCCAGCTTCATCGATCATCTGCTCGGACCAAAAATCTTCAACTTTTTTGGGAGCTTTTTTTTCTACAGGAGCAGTTGTTTGCGGTTTCGGTTGCGGTTTAGGAGCTTTGATCTCTTTGGGAGCCGGTTTGACTTCGAGTGGCTTAGGTTTTACTGGAGCAGGTTTTGGCACAAAAACTTTTTTTTCAGGTTGCTCATGAGTTTTTGATGACACATGTTCAAAAATAAGCGCGATTTTGGCCGACCTGGTGGTCATACCAAGAAAATTCTTTTCAGATTCCTGTAAAATTTTTACTGAGAATTCTTGTGGTTTTCCCGCTTCTGCCCATCCTTTTTCGATAGCTTTTATAACCGACGACGCTTCTTCAATTATTGATTTCATGATATGAGCCTTTTGGAGTGGGAAACGGGATTCGAACCCGCGACCTTTGCCTTGGCAAGGCAACGCTCTACCAACTGAGCTATTCCCACAAGAAGTAATGTTCAATTCAATGCTTTAAATGGTACCATGGGATTAAAGTTTGTCAATGAGCTTTTGGGTGATAAACTGGGTATTTATACTATATTTTATAAAAATAGAGAGATATTTTATGGTTAGCTCTATCACGGGCATAGTTAAAAGTTGTGAAAAGCAGGCGATACTGCTTGATATTGGTTCTTTGGGGTTAACTGTCCAGGTTCCTAATGGGACGGTTTTTGTGGCTGGCCAGACAGAGAAAGTTACGGTGCATACCTATTTTCATTGGAGTCAGGAAAACGGCCCAAGCCTGTTTGGATTTTTAACCGAACTTGAAAGAACTGTGTTTTTATTGATTATTAGTTGTTCCGGCATTGGCCCAAAAATAGGGCTAGCTGTTTTGGATAGTCTCGGGCCACAGCGATTTTTAGATGCCATTAATACGAGTAATGATAGCGTATTGAGTAAAGTAAGTGGCATAGGTGCAAAAAAAGCTGAACAAATTATTGTGCAGTTAAAGCATAAAGTCGCACAGCTCATCAAATCAGGGGTTGACTTGGGAGAGAATCAGTCTGCGCAGCACTGGACAATGCTATCCGAAGTCTTATCTTCACTTAGTTATTCTCCCGCAGAAGTTGCCCGAACACTCAAGCATCTTAATGATACTTATATGGGCGTGCAAGAAGAGCTTAGTTTTGATAAACTGATGCGACACGCTTTATCTTTTTTATCGAAACATAAACAAATTTAGGATGCTACATGACTTTAATTGAGTTTTTTTTGTGGTTTGAGCAACTCATCTCATTACCAGCAGTAATCGTATTTTTAGGAGTTGCGATTATTTTAACAATAAAAATAGGTTTTTTGCAGATAACCGGTTTTAAAAAACTGTTCTCGTTATTACGGCATGGCATATCCCATGCACAGCAGCCAAAAAACAGTGTCAAAATGCATACGATAAATTCATTTCATGCGCTTGCTGCTGCAATGGGTACAACGATTGGCATGGGAAATCTCACTGGACCGCCAATTGCACTATTTGTTGGTGGCCCTGGAGCACTTTTTTGGTTATTAATTTATATTTTTTTCAGCTCGGCGACTAAATTTGCCGAAGTTTCTTTTGCGCTGCATACTCGCACAGAAACTACTGATGGTCATATTATCGGTGGTCCTATGCAATATTTACGGCTGATTCATCCTTATCTTGCGCAATGGTATGCATTTGTCATGCTGGGCGTATTTATTAGTTGGTCCATGGCGCAATCAAATAATTTAGCAAGTGTATTTGCACAGGAAGGGATTCCATCATGGGTAACGGGGCTTGCCTTAGCAACCTTAACTTTTACCGTCCTGATCGGCGGCTCACAACGGGTCGGTAATTTTGCAAGTAAAGTTGTACCCTTTATGTTTTTCTTTTATATTTCCTGCGCGCTTTATCTCTTATTTCAAGATATTCCCGCTCTGTGGCACGCATTACTTACTATAGTAAAAAATGCTTTTTCTGCGCAATCTGCTTTTGGTGGATTTGCAGGCGCAACCGTTTATCAAGCGGTTAAATCAGGTTTGTACAAAGGGGTATTTATCAGTGAAGCGGGCATGGGAACTTCATCCATCCCTCATGCAGTTGCTGATGTGAAATATCCAACCGACCAAGGAATCTTGGCGCTGTACTCTATGATCTCCGATGCGCTTCTGTCACTCATTTCCGGATTGTTAGTGCTTATTGCCAAAGTGCACACGTATGGTCCCTACAGAACCACTCTTTTATATGAAGTATTTGCTGCCCATTCACCGCTGTTTCGGTATATTTTTATTATCACTATTTGTTTGTTTGTGTTCACTACGTTGATTGGCAATAGTTATAATGGCAGACAAGTTTTTGGTGCGCTCACCAAGTTTCAGGGCGTCATTTGGTATTTGCTGGTAACTATGATTTTGATATTTGGCGCAGCGCTTATGCATACGAAAGTTGTTTGGGATGTTGTGGACTTTCTGTTACCATTTGTGGCGATTCCGCATCTGATTGGTCTGCTCATTTTGGCCTATCGATACCCGGATGTTCTAAAAATTAGAAAATAAAATTAAAAGGTGCTGTGTATTATGAATCATAAACCAAGATATTTAGGACTTAATCGTTCTGACTTTGAAAGTCTAATAAAAAAAGATTGTATATATATTGATAAAACAAAAATTATATATGAGCTGATCACAAAACCGGGAATACAACAGTTTTATTTTATATCCCGCCCACGTCGATTCGGCAAATCACTGTTTATATCTACGCTTAAATCAATTTTTTCTGGAGATAAAGAACTATTTGAACAATATTGGATTGGCAAAGAGTCTGATTATAATTGGCCAAAGCATCCGATAATTCATTTGGATTTTGGTGGTGTTGATCATGGAAGTTCAAAAGAATTAAAAGAAAGTCTCTATAACCATATTCATGCAATCTCGCAACAACATAATATGATATTGCCTTATACAACCATTGCAGACTCTTTAATTTTTCTTGTTAAAGAATTATCAAAACAAAATAAAGTTGTTTTATTAATCGATGAATATGACAAACCGATCGTTGATCATATAGATAATCTTGTAGTTGCTGAAGAAAACAGAAAAATACTCAATGGTTTTTATACCGCCGTCAAATCACTGGAAAAAGAATGGCGTGCTATTTTTGTAACGGGCGTCAGCAAGTTTACCAAAACATCTCTTTTTTCTGGGCTGAATAATATTCAAGAACTAACTTTCGATCCAAGTGTAGCTGAACTTTTTGGCTACACCCATCAGGATTTAATTACCTATCTTGAAACACCAATAAATGATCTTGCCCAGAGACTACAGGTAACAAGAGAAGAAATTTTTGAGAATATCAAGGTATGGTATAACGGTTATAGGTTTTGTGATGATATAGAAAAATCATCAATGTATAATCCACTTTCAGTGATTGCATGCTTAGATAAAAAAAAATTCTCTAATTATTGGTTTGATACTGGCACTCCCGGATTTTTAATTCCACTCTTAAGAACAAAAAGCGAAGCACTTGAAATTCCCGAAACAATTGAAGTGCCAGTAAGTAGTTTTAACGCATTTGATATTAAAGATATTTCACTGTATGCGCTTCTCGTGCAAACTGGCTATCTTACTATCGTAAATTATGATCCTGAGACTCAATTTTTTACTCTCGATTACCCGAATCATGAAGTTCGCGAATCATTTTATGTCTTAAGAAGTTTGATCAAAACACAACAAAACAATCTCTTACAATTTTCCAATACTGATGACTCAACAGCCGTTCGTCCTGAGATTATCGAAGGATGGGCAGAACAATAAGTTAAACGCCAGCTGTTTTTTCTTCTCACCCTTCGATAATCTCAGGGCGAACGGAGTGATGATTGTAAGGTTAACGTTTACATGACAAAGCATGCGGTTTGCTTATGATCCAGTCAAGGGCGCCTGCCCGTCGTCATGTCCGCCGTAGCCTTGGCGAAGGGGGAAGCCTCGGCGAAGTCGAGCCGATCTTGTTCTAGAAACTCCTGATAGCATAATAATTTTTGAATTCAAATTAAATAGCTCATCACAAAAAGCGCTTGATCAAATTCTAGAAAGAAAATATTACGAAAAATATTTGAATAAAAATAAAACCATTATTTTGCTTGGCGTTAATTTTACTTTCAAAAATAAAAAATTAGAATTTGCGTGGCTAGAGAAAAAATACTAACCTCACAATAAAGTTTGGTTTAGTAATTTTTATTAATTTTTTTATCTATAGGAGTAGGTAGATGATGAGCAGATCTAAACAATTATTATTTTTATCGTGTATTATTTTTACGCAGCATGTGCTTGCAGAAAGTGGGGCCTGCCCTACGAAGCCTTGGCGTAGTAGGGGCACTCCTTGTAGTGACGCACTAAACACCGCATTAACAGAAGTTAATGAGATCATAAATCAACTTGCAAGTCCAGGGACAACTTGTGCAGCAACGCCAATTTCTCAAGTCGACTTTGATCTCAGTCAAACGTATACCATTGCAAATCCCGGTAACTATTGTTTAACAGAAAATTGCACCGGAACCATTATTATCACCGCTTCAAACGTCACTCTCGATTTAAATAATTTTGATTTGCAAACAACTACTGTGGTAAATGCTTTGCAAATCTATGGCGATTATGTTTCAGTAAAAAATGGCTCAATAACAGCGAATGTAACTACCGATACGCCAATAATATATCCCATCGTTGTAGTATTTGTCCTAGGTAGTAACTATTGTCATTTATCTGATGTCACCATCAGTCTTTATGCAAACGGCATTGACTCTGTTTCTCTTTCTGGGTTGCTCCTTGTTAAATCATCACAAAATGTAATTGTAGAAAGAGCGCTCATATATAGTAATGTCAATACAGCCATAGCTCTAAATATTTTATCTACGCTAAATGTTTTTGTGCTTGATTCTATTATTAATTCAAGTCAATCTATTATTAATTCTTGTACGAACATTTTAGTAGATGGCTGTTCATTTAAAAATGCTACTGCTCATGGTCAAAGCTCTGGATATGGGTTAAAATTTTACGATTGTATCAATTTGACTTTGACAAATTCTAATGTATTAAATAATGCCGGTTGTGGCTTTGCGCTATCTGGTGGTGTGACAAACTTTGAGATTATCAATTGTAATGCAATATCAAATGGCTTTGATGGAATTAATATAGATGAGACCTGTAATTATGGGACGATCGATTCTTGTAATGCACTATCAAATGGCGGCAATGGGTTTAATGTAAGTAGCGCAGGGAATGCTATAATCGTACAAAATTGTGATGCAAATAATAATAATGGATTTGGATTTAAGAGCGGAAACTCGAGCGTTCGCTTTTGGAATAACGCAGCAATTAATAATCATCTTGGCGGCCCGGATTATAATATAGCATCAGGCGATCCGGTGCTTTTAATTGGCGATACACATTTTGCAGCAGGATATAATGTTGCGGGCATGATTTAATATTTGTGTGTAAATAAAAATTAAATAAATTTAAACGAGAGAATTTATATGAAGCAATCAAACATGAGTACACGAGTGATATATTTGTTGTTAATTTTTGGTTTTGTCGCGCAGGCAGAAAACCCTTCCGACTTCGCTGAAGCTACGACGGACATGTCGATAAACTCCCAGCCTTCACTCTTACGAGCTACGGCGGGCTTCGCAGGGCGAACGGTAAGAAGTGGGTGTTCGACGTTTAGCTATGATAACTTGCAATCGCTTATCGCGGGAGTATGTGAAATATATGAAGAGGTGAGTTCTGGAGGCTTATCTGCGTGCGCTGCAATTCCAATTAACCAAACAGATTTTAACCAGCCAGACCCTCATGAAGAATATGCTTCGGCTTCCTCTTCGCATATTATTCCCAACAATGCTTTTCTTGTGCCACAATCAGGAGATTATTGTTTAACCGAAGATGTAATTGGATCGATTATTATTGATAACTTAACAAACGTTACGATTGATTTGAATGGTTTTAGTATCACCAATACTTTTGCCTTGCCATTCATTCCTGCTGCTGCAATTCAATTTGATGATACGGTTACTCATGCAACAATTAAAAATGGTACGATTAATAGCGCAATTTATTTTAATGCTGGCACGTTTGTCGATATTAAATTGGTTGATTTGAATATCACGGGAGCGCAAATTGGACTTTTAACGGGGGGTGAGGGATATGCTATTAATAGTGATCAGGCTGCTAATTTCTCTTATGTATCGCTAGAAAATGTTACGACTGCTTCTCTTGCGTTCGCTCAATTTTTTGCAAACAATATTGATTTGCGTTTACGTAATTGCAATTTTGCCGGTGGGTTAAATATTATTGCTGACAGTATAACTGTTGACATTGCAGAATCTGTCTTCGACAACAGTGGGCTGGCTATGACTTCAAATGGTGGTTACGGTGTGATTAGAGATGCAATTTTTGAAGCAGGCGGCGGATTTTTTTCAGATACGCCAAATATTATTTTACTTGATTGTACTTCATTAAATAATTCGGCCCTCTACAGCTCAGGATTTTTTATGAATACAAGTAGTATTGATATTATTGAAAGATCGATCGCTATTAACAATAGCTATGGCGATGGATTTACTATTCTTGCAGATAAGAGTTTGATTCGGCATTGTATTGCAGAGTCTAATAGTGCGGGTTATGGATTTAATGTTACTGGCTCTGCTGTTGAGGTGCTTGATTGTGTTGCGTGCAATAATGGTACTAATTATAACGGAGGCGTCTCTGCGCCAGTGCTCATGATCGGCGGTACACACTTTGGCGCTGGATATAATGTTTCATGCGATTAATTTATATTTATTTTATGATTATAAAATTGGGAGAAGATGGCATGAGAAAAGTTACTAAATTTGATATCGTTACATGGTGTATATTCTTGTTACTGTCTTCTGGAATAAATGCACAAAATGTGCCTTATAAAATGCGTGCAGCATGTTTGCAAAGTTGTAACACGTGCGATTTTTTAACAGCAACTTTAGATGCAATAGAAAGTGTTTTGGAGCAACCGGCCAGGTCTTTGGCATGCGCTGCAACGCCAATTTCACAATTTGATTTTAATGATCTGTCATTAACGTATACAATCACGCAACCAGGAACCTATTGTTTGACCGAAACTGTTGCTGGAGCGATCTATATCGACAGTTCCGATGTTACGCTTGATTTAAATGGTTTTTCTATGATTAGCGCTGCGCCAAGTGTGATATGCAACCAAGGATGCAATGGTCTGATTGGTTATCATCTCTGTACTCTTGGTGGGTGCGGTAGTTGTGGCAGTTATACGAATAATATTACCATTAAAAATGGCTCTGTCAGTGGTATCAACATTGCCTGCTGCAATGGAGTGCAATTATTGGACATTAATTCAAGTTCTTCAATTACATTGTATTCTTCAAGTTATGTTGCCGTAAGCAATATTGTGGTTGTTAATCCTACTGCAGCATATTATTGTGATGGTGAACCTATTGGTTGCTTATTCTACAATTGTCAGTACGTTCAAGTTGTTGATAGCATATTTAATAGTGGTGGTTATGGTCTTTTTATAAATGGCGGATCTAATTTTGTACTCAACAGATGTACCTGTAATAATAACTCGTCAGGCTTTATTTTTGTGAGCGTATCAAACATTGTCGTCTCTCATTGTTTGGCATGCAACAATGGTTATTTTGGATTTTGTGCCAATGTTAATTGCGGTGGATTCACGGTCAGCAATTTCTTGTTTGATTCTTGTATTGCGATGAACACGAGCAATGAGACGGGTCAAGATGGCATAGGTTTTTACTTCACGGAGGGAGGCAGTGCGTATGGCGTTATCAATAATTGCAACGCAGTTGGAAATAGTGGCATTGGATTTATGGTCCAGGGAGATAATATTACCGTAAGTAATTGTCAGTCGACTGGTACTCCTGCGAACAATAGTTTATTTGTTGGCTGTTTTGGCGCCCCTCTTGTCAGTGCGGGCTTTTATGGGTCGTCGCCATCTACTCATTTTTACAATAATGCAGCATGCAATAATGGCATCAATTATCAAAACGTTAATGAACCACAACTGCAACTTGGCAATCCAAATTTTGCTGTCGGATTTAATTTAAGTAATTAATAAATAATAGAGAGTAGGAATTGCTTATGTTCACTGTGTCCCTGTTGTTATTTTTTTTGCTGACGAGTTTTACCATTAATAGTCAAACGAACATTTGTAGCAATAATTTTACAGGCTTACTTGCGCAAATCAACATAATTGAATCGCTTGTTGAAATTCCAGCGTCGGTGTTACCATGCGGCGTAACAATAATTACACCAGAGGAAGCTGATAACTACATCGGCTCATATACTATTTCTAAGTCAGGAAATTATTGTTTGGCGGGTGATATCACGAACCTAACGTATGACGTTATTACCATTAATGCAAACAATGTAACCCTGGATCTAAATGGCTTTTCTATCTCTGGTTCTATTTCGTATGGCATCAATATTAACTCTAATAATGTAACTATAAAAAATGGCACGATATCAAACTGTGACGGCGCTGGTATTGCAATGGCTGGCGGCAATCAATTTATTACGGTAATGAATCTTTCTATTGTTGGGAATAATGGTGTGGCGATGCTCGGTGAGGGAGTTAGTTATTTGTATATGAAGCAAGTAACGTGCGCACAAAATCGAACTGGCGGCGTACTTGTGCAGAGCATTAATGGTCGCATTGAAGATTGTATATTTGATAGTAACGGTTCAGGCTTAAATTTACGGGGAACAAATAATGTGATCCGTAATTGCGCTGCTTCAAGTAATGGATTATTTGGATTTAATCTTACTGATTCAGCGGGGCTGTATTGTGAAAATTGCATAGCAAAAGAAAATTCCGGTGGTGGATTTATAATACTCGGAGCGCAGGGCTGTGTTATGGAAAATTGTGTAGCGACCGCTAATAAACATGTTGGATTTGTTAGTATCGCAGGAGTAATTGCAGGTGGGGTATTACATAATTGTATTGCGGATAATACTAAACATGATAATACTACACATAATAAAGACGGTTTTAATTTTCCTGGTAATAATATGATTATTCGTCATTGCGTAGCAGAAAATAATGCTGGCGTTGGATTTAATCAAGACGGCGCATTTGGTGCTGGGCAATATTATGATAACGTTGCGTGTAATAATGCTGGTGGTAATTACGATCCATCGATTAATGCGCATAGTCCCGGCGGCGTCATAGCACCCGGCGCCAATTTTGCCGCCGGATATAATCTTGATTGTTCAGCATAAAATAAATTACGCTTTCAGCAGGCTTTTTATTTTATTACTTTGCAGCTCCATCAACTCAAGATTTTCGTCAGATATTTTTAAACACCGTTCTTGTTGTTCACTGGTCATTGGCTGACTTCGTAATTGCGCCAGCTGTTTCTGATGTTCTGCAATTACATTACTCGATTGCGCAAGAAGATTTCCTGTTTTTGCTTTAACATCAAGTGCGGCAAGCTGATTTTCCAGATCGGTTTTACGCGCAAGTAACTGTTTCAATTTGATAGTCTCAGCATCGTCATACAATTGTGGCAATATGCGCCGCATGCCAGCTTTAAGGGCGTTCATCACTGTATCAGAAATAAAGTTTAATGCGCCAATTTTAATTGCACAGGTGATAAGCCCGATTACGCCAGAAACTTGGGCAATGGGATATTGACTGTTGTAATACTGGTGATTGGATGGGCCAGAAAAATGTGCATAGGTTGCTTCGGTAAAGTTATGAATTTGAGCAGGTACCTGCAGAGCAGGCAAATTTATCTGATATCCTATGCATAGTGCGTAATAAATAAAAATATTTTTTTTATTCATAAAAAACGCTACCAAAGAATTTTGAGTTTTCTTTTGTAGCGTTTCATATTTTAGAGGGCAAAAGCAAGGAAAATGATATTATGCTGCCGCAGGAGCTGTGTCAGTAGGCGCTTCTGTATTCACTTTGGTGCCTACTGGAGTAACTTGTTTTTTCGGTGGTGGAGAAAATTTTAAACCTAGGGCTTGCATGTCCATTGTAAGTAATGTTGCCTTAGCATTGCTAACAATTTCCTGTTTTATTTGCTTTAACCGAGGGTTAGGTTCTTCAGCTGGATTATTAGATTTTATTATTGTTTCCAATTGTTCTCGTCCTGCTTTCTGGTTTTGCATAAGTAGCGAATGTTGTTGTAAACTGTTGACAGAATCTTTTGTTTCTCGTCTTTCTATCTCTTTTTCGATTTGCTTATCTTTAAACTCTTTTAGCTCTGCAAATTTTTCCTTGCCTAACCAAAGTGCTTGGAGTGCTTCAGAATTGGCGATTCGATTTGCCCCATACAAAGCCAATGAACCAATAGCATAAACGGCTGCCAGTTTTATGTCTCCTTCAATAATAGCCCTTCCTACTACTAGGGGCAGGCCTATTTTTTGTGCAGCAGCTAGATAAGAATGTGAAACTAATAAACCGGTATTTGATTGATGTTTCCAACGTGTAATAGACTCTAATTGTTCATCGTTTGCATGTCTTGTTTGAGCTAATTTTAGTCGTGACTTTTGAGTTCTTTTTGCTACGTCGAGTTTGGATTGCAGCGATAAATTACTAAGTTTAATATTGGCAGCCGTTTCGTCAAACTGTATACAGTCTTGAGTTGCAACATTTCTCTCAATATCCTCAATTTGCTCTAAGGCGGTACCTGTCGCTAATCGGCGGGCCATTCGTGTAGCTCCTGCTGTTGCGAGCAAGGTAGCTTCTGCCACCTCTCCCTGGTTGCCTGCATTTAAAAGCATGGTAGATGTAGCTGGGTCTTGAGATCGCAATGAAGAGTGTGATGATGGAAGAGCATTATCTTGCAGGAAAAGTGATCTACTTGGATTTGTGCTAAAAGCTGCCCTGGGGTTTAGTTGATCAGCAGTTTTGGTTATCAATGGTAAGGATAAAACAGTTGTAAAAAAAAAGATGTTAAAAATATTGTTTTTTCTCATCAAAACCTCTTTGAAGTAAGATATTATATCTCCAAAATAATAGCAGATGCGTAAATGAACACAATAAGAATTAGATAATTTTTTTTATTGTGTGAGTATTTTCAGGAGTTCGGTTTCTTTTTTGTGCATCTGTTTATATTCTTTGTCGGTAATATGATCGTAGCCGAGAAGATGGCAAATGCCGTGGACCAAAAGAGTTTTTAGGTGGCTTTCAAATGTTGTGTCATATTTTTTTGCATCTTTTGCAACATACTCTAGGGAGATGATCATGTCGCCCAGATTTTTATCCCAATCATCGACAACTTTTATTCGTTGGCCTGCTTTTAATCTGGTGTGACAGGGGAATGATAAAATATCGGTCGGTTTGTCTTTGTGGCGATACTCATAGTTGTATCTTCTGATCATAAAGTTGGTGGTAAGCATGAGGCCGACATCAAAATCGGGATAATCAAGGTGATCAAGAATGGTTTGAATATCTTGTTTAAGTTGCTCGATATTAACTTTTATTTTGCGTTGCGTATTTCTTATTAAAATCATTCTTTTGATTCTTTTTTAAGATCTTTAATTTGTTTTATGCTTAATCCAGTTTTTTTAGCAATAGTTTCAACATCAAGAATGTCTAAAAGTTGTTTCGCTACTTCGAGTTTGCCCTCGAGCTTGCCCTCCATTTTGCCTTTTTGTTCAGCAAAATCAAGTTGTCCTTCATGAGAACGGATATCATCTTTATAGCGTTCATATGCTGTTAATTCAGCTTTTGACCAATTACTTCGCGAGAGTAATTGGAAAGCGTCGTCAAATTCTGGATTTTGTAGGGTTTTTGGAATTTCTTCTAATTTTTCTGCTTCGTTTAATAAATAAATCCATTTATCAAGAATAGTATCAAGTTCATTCTCTTTTTTATTAAATTTTTTAAGTTCAATAAAATGAAATTCTAGATGCGTAAGTTCATGAGCATGAGTTTCTGAATCAAGAATAAAATGATGACTAATGTAGTGAGGATTATTGTTAAAAAGAACAAAATCAAGAACGCCAATGAAAATTACCGGTAAAAGTTGTTTATAATTTTCTTTGTGTGCAAGTTGTTCACCCAGAGCAATTGCGCTATAATACCCTTCGACAAGCTCAGGACGAATGGAGTTGGCGGCATAAAATGTTTGTTGTTTGGCTTGTATTTTTACAATATATTGCTTGCCTTTTTGATCTGAGCAGCGCACATCAACGATACTTGATTTTAATTTTAATACTTTGGGTAAATTGTGTGGATCATTGATCTCTACATCAACAATTTTTTCCCCTTCAACTCTGCCAAGAACACTGTTTAAAAAGCTGATTACAATATCTTTGTGGGCAGCATTAGCAAATAGTTTTTTAAAACCAATATCACTCGTTGGATCCAAAAAAATCATGGGCTTATCCCTTTTTATTTATATTCTTTATCTTGTTATACACTAACCTCAGCATGCCAGAGGGTGTCAATTTCTTCTAATTTATTAGTTTTAACTGGCGATTGTTTAAAGATTACTGTTTGTGCTTGCGTGACACCGGCGATAGTTTGTTGCTCTTTTTGCAGCGCTTCTTGCAAATTCAGATCTTCTAGATGAATGACGAGTTGAGCAACTGGTGTTTTGAGCGATAGTTGCTGCTCAGTTTTTAATTTGCGAATAGTGGATGCAAGTGCAATAAGCGATGTTGTTTTGCGTGCGCTTTCTTCAAATATATAATCGATTTGAATGTCGGCAAACTGCGTTTGGTGAATCGACGGTTTTTTTACCGTTGCTTGATACAGTGATGCGTACAGTGTCTCAGTGAGGTGGGGCAAGTAGGGCGCATAGAGTTGTAATATTCGCAAGCCAACTTCGTGCAATGTCCAGCGTGTAGCAGCGACTTGTTCTGGCGTATAACTGTCGGGATTAAAAAGTTGATTTTTGATCAGCTCAAGATAGTTGTCGCAAAAATCGTTCCAGAAAAATGGCTCGATGTGATTTAATGCTGACCCAAATTCGTATTGTTCGAACGCTGTTTTGTATTGTTCGAATGCACGGGAGATTTGGTGCAAGGCCCATTCGTTTATGATACCCCCTTCGATAAACTCCCCTCTTCGCTCAAGAGCTACGCCGGGCTTCGCAGGATGCGCGGGGCTGGGTGTATGATGTGCGATGGGAGATATATGCTCGTGTATAAATCTAAATGCGTTCCAGAGTTTGGTGACGAGCCGTTGGCCAATTTTGAGCTGATTTTCTGAGAACGCAATGTCGTATCCCAGTTTGCCAGACGCAGTCCAGTATCGAATTACGTCAGCAGGGTAGGTTGCTAGTAAACCTTCAGGAGTGAGTTTGCTGTTCTCTTTTGATTTCGATAACTTTTCGTTTGATCCACTTAACGCATGACCAGATATTACGATATCACGCCAGGGAATAATTTTGTGATGCATCCATGTTTTTACAATGGTGTCGAATGCCCAGGTTCTGATGATGTCGTGTGCTTGTGGTCGCATGCTCATGGGTAAAAAGTCGGGAACTGTGTCAGAAAAAATGTTTTCTTCTGAGTTTATCGAATGGGTGGGATTAGCAAGCTGAGCAAGAATATATGGCGTAATAGATGAAGTGTTCCAAGTGTCCATCACGTCGCTGTCGGCGATAATGTTGCTACCAGAGCAAGTTGGACAGGTATCAAATAATTTTTTCTCTTGTGGATCGATTGGTAAATCTTTAATATCTGCGAGTAAAATAGCATGACAATCTTTGCAGTGATACGCAGGAAACGGGATGCCATAATATCGCTGTCGCGATATGCACCAGTCCCAGCCAAGATGTTCAACCCAATCGCGGTAGCGGGTTTTCATAAACTCTGGGTACCAGTTAATCTGGTCGGCGAGATCTAAAAAAGTTTTTTTATAATCAAGAATATTTATGAACCATTGCTCAAGGGCGATATATTCTATCTCTTTTTTGCAGCGCTCATGAACGTTAACTGAGTGAGAGATAACTTCTTGTTTGAGTAAAAGATTTTGTTCCCGTAATAGCTCTATGATTTTTGCGCGTGCGTCTTTTACATTGAGACCAGCAAGCGGGCCAGAGTCATTCGTGAATTTACCGTCAAAGCCAATTGATTGTTTGTAGGGGAGATTAAATTGTTTAAACCAGATGATGTCAGTTTTGTCGCCAAACGTACAGCACATGACGAGTCCGGTGCCTTTTTCGATGCTTACTTCTGTGCTTGCGTATACGGGCACTTTAAAATTAAAAATCGGCACGGTTACATGACTATCTTTTAGATGCTGATATCGTTCGTCGTCGGGATTATATAAAAGAGCAACGCATGACGGTAATAATTCTGGTCGTGTGGTGCCAATAATAAGATCACGCCCATTCTTATCTTGAAAAACAATATCGTTAAAAAAAGAGTCCTGTTTTGTATCGTCCAGCTCGGCTTGTGCAACAGAAGTACGACACGTGGTGCAATATAAAGCAGGCTCGAATTTGCGATAAATAAAGTTCTTTTTATATAAACTGATAAATGATTCTTGTGATAATTTTCGAACTTCGTCGGAGATAGTAGAATAACAGATGTTCCAGTCAGCAGAGAGTCCCATGCGTTGCCAAAGGGTTTTAAATTGCTGTTCGGCTTCATGAGTTTCAGTTAAACATATTTTAATAAATTCTGACCGACCTACTGCGTGGGCGCTTATTTTTCTCTTTTTTTCTACATATTTTTCAGTTGGTAGGCCATTATCGTCGAAGCCAAATGGGTAAAATACTGAAAAGCCGTTCATCCGTTTGTAGCGGGCCACGATATCGGTTTGGGTGTAAGAGAAGATGTGTCCGAGATGGAGTGATCCGGAAACACCCGGCGGTGGGGTGTCGATGGTGTATGTTTGCCCGGGATTGTTTTGTGCGCTATAGGTTTGCTCGGATTCCCATTTTTGCTGGGCTGCCGGTTCACTTATTGAATGTTCGTATCGCTTGTCCATGATTTTTATTCTTACTTTAGATTATTTATGATAATTATTTTTTACTTATTATACAGGAATAACCGGTTTGAGACTATGTTTTGCCTCCAAACGAGCAAGCACGGCTTTCGCACTATTTTTCAAGTCGACTGGTAACTGCTCCCTGAGCATCTCGCAAAGCATAGCCTGCGCAGCCTGAGGGTTGTCCATTTTTTCATAGCAATTGGCTATGCGTACATAGATTTGTGGCAGTTGGCTTTTATGGGCAATAATCGCCTGAAAGCAGACAAGCGCTTGTTCCCATTTATTGGTTATAAAATAGGTTTCTCCTAAGTTATAGTTTGCGTTCAGATGGTCTGGTTGCAGGGCTAATACTTGTTTGAAAAGTTGCTCGGCTTTATCATATTCTTGTATAGAAAAGAAGGTGTTGGCCAGCCCAAATAGTGCATCGGGATTGTTGGGATTAAACTCCAGCACTTTTTGGTAGCCAAGACGAGCGTCATCAAATTTTTGAATAGTTAGGCTGACTTGCGCATACGTCAAAAAGCCAACTTCATTATCAAGATCAGCAATAGTACAGCTGTTTTTAAACTGCTGCCATGCTGCGTATTTATCCCCTTTTTCTAAGTAAATGCGTCCTAAATTAAAATAGGCTTTGCCATAATGGGGTCGCAATTTGAGGGCAACTCTGAGCATGCTTTCTGCTTTTTCATAATTTTGTATGCGTAAGTAAAAAGAGGCAAGATTATTGTATCCTTCGGGATAGTTGGGATTTATAGCAAGGCTTTTTTGGAGTGTTGCGATGGCAAGTTCTATTTCACCTGTATTTGCGTAGGCGACGGCAAGATTGTTGCACGGGTCAGGATAGCGCGCGTCCAGTTCGATCGCTTTTTGAAAGTAGGGGATAGACTCCTTAAATTGTTGCAGGTGTTGCGATAATTCAAAGCCATAATTATTGTAAGCGCGCGCTTTTCCGGGTGCGTTTTGTAAAATGTTTCCCCAAAATTCGAGTCCTGAGCTCCAGACGGTATTGCGGTTGGTGGTTGCGAGCCCGAGGGGTAGCGCAAGGAGCAGGGGAAATATGATGGACATAGTCCGTCGCCCTTCGACAGGCTCAGGATGCACGGTTAGTAAAGGGCGAAGTTTATTGACCTGTATTTTTTGCATGCACCAGATAAGTGTAATCGCCAGAATAAAGAGCCAGCCAACAGATGCAGTGTATGTTTTATAGTCGACCAGAAGTTCAGGGGAAGGGATAATGCTTGAGCGAGGCGCGATGCAAATAGCAAACCAGATTAAGCCAAAAGCAAATAAATTTGTTTTATCTTTTTTCAGTAATTGGTAAACAAAAAGAGCAAGGCACATAAGTGCAAATAAGGGGAGAATGCAATCGAGCGCGAAGAGCCCTTTTACAAGTGTCCAGTCATACTCAACACTAATATTAAATGGCCAGATAAAGATCCAGAGATAATGCAAAATCACTTTAAATTGTGAAATAAAAAACAGCCAGGGAGTTATAATCTCTCCGGGATTTTGGGTGATTACGTTACCTATGTTGTTGTTCGCAATGTGCCCAAAAGACAAAATTTTGGTAAAAAATTCTGGTTTAAGAAGATACATATAACCAGCAAAAATGATAAGTGTGTTAAGAGTGTGGAGCCAGATTCTGTTTTTTAATAATCGTGTTTCGCCTTGCGCAATTAAGAACCAATCAAGTAACAGAAGAAGAAGAGGTGATATGATCGCGATCTCTTTTGACCCACAGGATAAGAACGCAAGTGTAAGCAGTAATAAGAGCGTGCTGTATTTGAAAAAATTACTGGTCGCTTGAGCAAATAGTATAAGAGAGAGCGACATGCTGAGTATAAAAAATGCAGACAACCCTTCCAGCTGCCCCTGAATAACATATGATACGGTTTGTGTTTGTACCGGATGGAGTAAAAAAAGCAGAGCGGTTAAAAAAGACAGTACCAGTGCGTTATCTTTAAAAAAGCTTTGTTTTTTTAAATGTGAGAGCGCATATAAAAAGATAAAAAAGAGTAGCACGCCATTGAGTGTATGCAGAAAAATATTAGCGAGGCGATATGAAAATGGATCGAACTTTCCTATCTTATAATGTATTGAATTAAGCCAGTAGCTGATCCAGCGTGTACCAGAGAAAAAGAGTTCTCGAAGGGTGTGATGGCGAATCTGGAAATGATGGTTAATGTTGGCAAGATCGTCAAATTGAAAGGCATAATGGCGTGATGGATAATAGACGATAGCGGTTAGTATAGCAAGTATTGATGCGGGAATCCATTGGTGCCAAAAGGGAATAGTTATCGGTGGCGTGATTGCTTGGTTTATTTGGGTTTTTGTTGGTTTGGTTATCGACGCTCTCTTTTTTGTGAACTTCATAATTACTCTCCGATATGATTTGATACGAGAATCTATTTCTTGTACACTTATTTATAACGTTTTTTGGTAATTGTACACTATTTTTATCAATTTTTTTATATTGGTGTCACTATGATCGGTTTAAAAAACTACGAATCAATTATTGGATTCATGATTCTCATGGTTGTTTATTTAATCTCTATTGCACCAGCTGGTTGTTTTCGGGCGTGGGTGGCAAAAAAAATGGGAGATGATACGGCCGAAGAGTTAGGATTTTTGACTCTAAATCCGTTTGTGCACATGGATTTTTTTGGGGTTATGGTCCTCTTTCTCTTTTCTGATACAATCAGGATCCCGTTTAATGGCAGAAGTGAGCCGATGTACACGGGATTTGGCTGGGGAAAGCATGTGCTGGTAAATCCATTAAATATTCATGGCAGATATCGCTGGCCAAAATTAGCGGCAGCATTGTTTGCCGATTCTTTTGTACATTTTTGTTTGCCGGTGCTTGCATTAATTGTTTTGAAATTAGTTATGATTAGCGCGGGACCAGCGACATCATTAACACCAGCAATGCTTCTTGCTTTGCAATTTCATAGAGCATTTGTAAATTTGAATGTATGGCTTTTGGTGGTCGAGGGAATTGTTAATGCGGTGATGCTTGGTTTGTTTTATCATGGTCGTAATGCGTCACTATATGAGGCTTTTCAGATATCATATGTAGCATTATTTGCGCCGCTGGTGATTATTTTTCTTTTTGGCGGACAACTATCGGTCTGGATTTCACAGGCGATCACTTTTGTTGGTAATTTGATTTTGTAATTCGATACCGGAGATATTGAGCATGCTTGATGTTACTACAGTTTTAGAACAGATAAAAATTGGTACAATTGAAGTTACTCCTGAGCATGCGCTGGTAAAAAAATTACAAAAAAACGCGCCCCTAAAAATTAAGCTGGGTATGGACCCAACTGCGGCTGATCTCCATTTGGGACATGCGGTGGTGCTATCAAAGCTAAAACAGTTTCAAGATCTTGGTCACGAAATTATCTATATTATTGGCGATTTTACTGCCCGCATTGGCGATCCAACGGGTAAATCAAAAACCCGTCCCCCATTGACTGAAGAGCAAATTCAAGCAAATTCAAAAACCTATTTTGAGCAGATCGGGAAAATTCTTGATTTGAAAAAAGTTTCTATTGTTTACAATTCACACTGGCTTGATAAATTGTCGTCTAAAGATATGGTCAAGCTATGTGCACAAGTAACGCTGGCTCGTTTAATTGAACGAGAAGATTTTGCCAATCGCATGAAAGAAAATCAGCCAATCGGCTTTCATGAATTACTGTACCCTTTATTTCAGGGGTATGATTCAGTTGAATTAAACGCAGATGTTGAGCTTGGTGGCACCGATCAAACATTTAATTTATTAATGGGACGTTTTTTGCAAGAGCAGGCGGGAAAAGAGCCGCAAGTAATTATCACCGTGCCTCTCTTGGAGGGTCTCGATGGGCATCAAAAAATGTCAAAATCACTGGGAAATGCGATCGGACTTGCTGAGCAAGCAGAGCAAGCATTTGGCAAATTAATGTCAATTTCAGATCTATTAATGTGGCGGTATTTCGAGATTTTATTATTAAAAAGTAAATCAGCAATTGAGAAAATGCAGCAAGAGGTGATTTTGGGACTGTTGCATCCTATGACCCTCAAAAAAGAGATGGCGCATGACATTGTCGCACGTTTTTGGTCACCCTTTGAAGCGCAAAAAGCAAAAGATACTTTCGAAGCGCTTTTCCAGAAAAAAGATTATTCACATGCCGAGCAGTTCAGATTACCCGATAATACACCGAATCCAATCTGGATTGTCGACTTGCTCAAATCACTTAACGCAATTAAAACATCATCTGAGGCAAAACGACTTATCGAATCAAACGCCGTGCATATTGATGACATAATCATCTCAGACTTTAAAGCAGAGATTCGTTGCAAGTCTGGTATGATCATCAAAGTAGGCAAACATCGTATTTTTCAGATTAAATAGTACGCTATTTACGTTTTTGATCTTAATAATGAGCTTCGCCCTCTCCCGTTCGCCCCGAGTGTTTTTGATCTTTGATCAAAAATGTATCGAGGGGCAACATAACTCCTTATATCAAAATAATACTGGCGCAAGTTGATTAATATGGGACATTTATTTACAAATAGTGCCATTGCTGGCAGCGTTTCTTCACGTTCAAAAAAGTTCTTTTTTGATAGCCATATTTACATCCAGAAATCTTACTAAATTTCATTAAATATTGGTTGACTTTGATCTGGCTGTGTGTGATTATGTTTGTCGCAAATAAAGAAAAAATAAGAAATATTGATAATCGCATCATATTATTTAGAGGAGGAAAAAATAATTTAAGGGGAACAAGTAATGAACATATTAGTCAGTTCATTAACTTAATTTTTAGGGGTATCATGAAATTTAAATATATTCTTATCTTCAATTTACTTATTATCGGATTAAATTCATTTGCAGTTGATGACACAACTAGAAAAACACTTAAAAAAGATGGCGTTAGCTTTATAAAAAGCTTAAAAGAATTCGCAGGAGATCCAACTCCAATGGGCGCAGCAAAACTAGTAGCAGGAGCTCTTTTCTCTGCTTGGCTTGGCAAAAGAAGTAGTGACTTCGTAGAGTATTGGGATGGTGACGAAGAACGAAAAAAACAAGAAGAAGCTGCAAGAAAAAAAGATGTTGAAGAAAGTAAGAAGAAAATAAACGAGCTCAATGAAAAAGTAGATAGATTAACCCAGCACATACTAAAACAAGGATAACTCATGTTATTTGTCAGCAAAGTAATCGCTAAGTTAATAGTTATTGGTACATTATCTGTATTAGCTACTGTGATAACAAAAAAACCGTTAACCCAAGATGAAATAGGCGATATTATCATACTTCAGCATCTCACTTCACCATCAAGCAAATAATCGTAAGCAGAACATTAAAATACTTTCAGGAACATCATGAAATCTAATCTACTTAAATTAACATTATTAACTGTTGCATCTTTGCTGTCGCTGAACGCGGATATAGTGAAAGGATCATTGCTTAAAATAGGTAACGAATCTACACCAATAGAGCAAGTTAAACTTGGCCAGATTGTTGATTCACTTACAAAAGATAAAACTCTTTTAGCAAAAGCGACGGTGCTATCGACTAGCGAATCGACAGTATCAACTGCAATAGAAGTTGATCTTGGCAACCGTAAGATATTAATGACTGAAAATCAGACTTTCTATGATCCAGTACTTAAAAAATGGATCAAAGCTGCAAATCTTACTTCTCAGAACAGCTTGCTTGGCGATGACATGACTCATAGACCAGTAAAAAGCACCGAGCGCATAATTGGCAAATTTGAAGTTATGAAAGTTTCTGTTGATGGCAGCCATTATATATTTTCTGATGGGGTATTAACCCACAACTTCATGGGATTCGTCGCAATACCAATCTTCATATATTATGCCTTCAAGGGCAGAAATGGCAGATATAACAAAAACAGCACCAGCAACGCCCTGAAAGCAGGCCAAAAAATGGTCAATGATCATAAAACTAGATAACAAAAAGGATGTCCATGAAAGTAGATCTTTCTTTTTCAAGTCTTGTTAATATCAATACTGTGAACAGTTTTAATAACTAATTTTTCCAAATGATAGCATATTTTCATAACGAGGGTGAGATTTAATTAATGTTTGGTCCAAACCAAACATTGAAATAAATCGATTAATTACGATTCCTACGTGCAATTTTCGCGACCAGTTTGCCATGGAAAAGGGGCGACGCGCCCCTTCTTTTTTTTGAGCAACTTGATCTTGAAGTTTAGCAGCATTGAGGGCCAAGAGGCTCACATTAAAATGATAATGAAGCCGATCAGCATCTCTGCTTTGACAGTCGGCAAATCCAGTAAATCCTTTAGCATCGCGAAAGATGAATTCTATTTGAAATCGAGCTGTATAAAACTGATAAATTTGCAACATATCAAGATCGATGTCAGTGGAAAATAATAACGCCTCTCCATATTTATTGGTGGCAGTAAACTTTCTCAGTAACACAACTTTGATTTGACGGCCTAATGCAGGACTATAAGCAATACAGCTGCGTAGCTCAAGCCGTTCTCCATCCTCATCTTTAATTACCAGCAAATTATTAAAATCTTCGGAATTGATTTTTATTTTCTCATATTGTTTTTTTCTGCCGCGCGCTTTCTGGGGGCCTGTATAAACACGTAATAATCGAGCATCTTTACGCAATTTACTGATTAATTGCAACCCAGAATCAACAACTCCATCAACGTATTTTATCTTTGCATAAAATGCATCCGCAGCAAGATATTTGATACCAAGATTCATAAGTTTTGATGCCACATCCTTAAGGTGATTAATAGCAAAATCAATTTTAGTTGGGCTATCTTTTTTCTCTTTTGTCTTCTTGTTTTTTGGCACTGCGCTAGCTGGCGTTTGCCTTGCTGAAATAGTATACCCTTCTTTTTTGTCACCATTGATTTTTATCGTTGCTATGGCATCAACTTCCAATCCTTTTTCAGATTTGCCGGCGCAACCATTCCAAAAAAAATCAATCCCATTAGTTGTCTTGCCTGATTTTGGCACAAAGCTTGTATCTTGAGCCGCTATGAGCGTCTCCTTATCCTCTTGCGATGCAGCAATCATTTCAAAATTTAATGATGGAAAATCAACATTTTTTTTCATCTGGCGAGAGATGGTGTGTTCATCCGTTTGTATATAACGAGCCAGATTTCTAAATGTTCGTTTACCGGCTGCGCCTATGAACCCCTGAACCAATAGGATCAAAAAATTTCGTTTATTTTTACCAATAGATTTGATTTTATTTAACGCTTGCTCTAAAATTTCCATTGACCGCTTCCTTTTATTTTTTCTGGTGAAATAAAAGAAATTTTAGGAGGCGGTCACAAAAATATCAAATCATTTTTTTAAAAACTGTTCACAGTATTGTAATATAATGGGCGTAATTATCATAACACATATAATAATGATGGAATGCACCAAAGTGGCAGATTGGCTATCAATTTATATGAATCAGTGATTCTGCTTTATATAACATTTTAGAATGATCGAGTAGGAGGCGGTGATTAACTGTCACCTACTCAATCATCTTAGAGGCATAGAGCATAACAGGCGCTGTTGCAGGGGGCGTACAGCAACCGGCCCGGTTTAATTAAGATAAAGGATAACTAATGGCACCATTTATCGCAGAATTATTGGTTTGTCTTCTAGCAATAACGGGTACAATGCTATTAAATAAGGCAGTATTTGGAAAAGACTATACTCAAAAAGAGATACAAGATATGGCGTTCGAAGCCTCTAGAATTCATAATAAAAATAACAAATAAACTTTATGAATTCGTTAGTATAGATGAACAAAAGAGCATGGATAAAGCATAGGCGTACTCGAAACGTGGTAAATAGGATGAAAAAGCAGGAGAAACAAGAATGCCTCTCGTAACAGAAATCATAGCTAAAGTTATCATAGTTTTAGGAATTAATTGGTTGCATGAATCGTTAGGATTTAAGCCATTAACTCCTTATCAAGCACAGGTTTTAACATCTAAAATTATTAAAAAATAGATAAAAAATTAAATTGAATAGAAGCGGGTAGAGATCGCTGAGAATTTGAAAAAAACCAGTTGGGCTAAAAGGATAATCAATGACATTTATTGGATTCGCGGGTTGTATTGCTTTTATGTTTAGTGTTGGTGCCATAAGACAGCAATTAGGCACTGAACAGGCATCCTTGAAAACATTATCAAGAACGGCAGCGGTTACACGATTTGTAGAATATGTAACAAATAAAACAAAATAATTAAGGATGAATAATTATGGATATAACCGCACTGTTACTCAAAGCGGCTGTTTCGGCTTTAGTAATTTGTTTCTACAACAAAATAAGTGAAATTCCAATGTCGAATGCAGCAGAATGGTTTATAATTAGCTCGACAAATAAAAATTTTGCAAAAACTGGTGCAGAATAGGTTACGACGTTGATTTTTAAAAGAAATTAAATAGAAAGATAGAAGCGAATATGAATATAGCTGGGGTTTTGATACAAGCAATTATTGTGCTTTGCATAGTAACCGTTCATGATAAGGTTAGTGATAAACCGATGTCAGAACGATTTAAGAATCTTCTTATGATTCAGGCGCATAATCAATTTAATAATGTATAATGTTGAAACATTTAAGTTTTTCATGGAAAAAGCCTCACGATATAAAGTGAGGCTTTTAAAAAATATAAGTAAAAATTTAATAAATAATTTCATAAACTTCTACATCTCTCATGCGTTGTAGTTTTTCTTGCTCGAGCCGCATGCGTTCCATTTCCAATTTTATTCGTTCCATTTCAGCGTAGGCATGGGCTTGCTCAGCTGCAATGAGCGCTTCTCTTTGCAAATATATTTTATAATTTTCTACCGCTCGCATATATTCCGGATCAGTTAGAATGACATTGCGTATCATGACAAGCCAGGATGACAGATAGCGGCACCAACCAATACGATCATGGTAAGCAAATGATAATTTGTTCATGCGACTGTTTAATGTGTTGATAGCTTGATCTAATTTTTGAACATATTGTTGATAAATATAACCGTGATGTTCATGGGAACGACCGCTCATTAATACAGAAATACGGAGCTCGTCTTGCAGTCTGAAGCGATCATGCTCGTAGATTTTACGCATTTCAAGCTCTCGTTGATAGCGGTTGTACAATGATGCTTCAAATTCATATAAATAAAAATAACTTTCATGTGTTGTGAAATAAGTACGTAAAAATTTTAATTGCACGAGTGCTTGGATCAGCTGCTCAGATGTCTGTTCCATTTCTCTATACATTGGTGTTGCAAAGCCATCTTTTTTTGCGATTTCACGCATGCGTTTATTGAGTGCTTGATCCCGTTGCTCAATAAGATTAATTGCATCGTGCAGATCACTTAAATAGTTGTTAATGGTCTGTCGTGTGCTTCCAAAAAAACTGGCGCCGAGATTATATAGATTAGTTTCAGACTCATAATCTATTATTCGTTGTTTTTGTTCGAGTGAACATTGTCGAATCTGTATCCCATGCGCAGATTCTATGGCAATGGATATATTTTTATAATGTCGATCACTCGCTTGATGTGCGCTTTGTGCATTACTGATCAGATCATAATCGGTGGGTGTTGCGAGCCAGTTTGCAAGAACACAAGCACCGGTCGTGACTGCAGCGATACCAAATAGTTTTCCAAAGAAGCTCGCATGCGCCTGTTGGCATGGCACGAGTGATAGCAATAAGCCTGCAATTACGGTGGTTGCGATCGATTTTTTATGATTTTTACTATTCATAGCGCCTCTTTCTTTTTGGTTAAAATTATTTTTTTGTAGATTCGGAGTAATAATAACACGTTTTATAGTTTCGTTAATGGTTGTGGTAATCTCGCGTGGGTTATACGATTTACTATAATGTGCCAGATCGGCTGGTCGTACTTTATCATAGGGGCCCATGAGAATTACTTGGTCACCAGGCGCTATGTTTGGTATATGAGTCACATTGATGATTATCTGATTCATGCAGACGCGACCAATCACGGGCGCATAAAAGTTTGTATTATCGGCAGCAGTTTTAATGAGCACAATTCCTGCGTTACTTAAATTTCTATGGTACCCATGGTAATAACCGATGGGTAAAACAGCAACTTTCGTGGTTTCAGTTGTTTTATAAGTATTATCGTAGCCAACATAGTTGTCAGCAGGAATGGTGCGAATAAATGAGATGCTCGTTTTCCAAGTTGCAATCGGAATCTGCTCGAACTGGTCACATGAGCTTAATAATCCATATGCAGCGGCGCCAATGCGTACGAAATTGTACCGCGTTTGTGGGTGATTTAAATTGCTTGCAGAGTTTGCTGCATGTTTTATAGGAATATCGATTGCAAGCTTTTCTAATTGTTGGATAACCTGCTCAAAACGGGACTGCTGTTGGATAGTAAATTCGCTCGCTGGATTACTGGTATTGGCAAAATGAGTGCCGATTCCTGCGATTGTCAGATACGGTAACTGCATGAGTTGCTGTACGATAGCAACGGTATCATCGGGGAAAAATCCAAGACGAGATAAACCGGTGTCAATTTTTAGATGAATTCGTGCAGCTTTTTTAATCTTTTGTGCCCGCTCATGAATAAAATGTGCAGTACTCATATCCTGCACAATTAAATCAATATTGCGTGCAATGGCGAGTGCCGGATCTGCATCTATAAAAGATAATACTAAAATCGGCTTGGTAACTTTTAATTTGCGGAGCGTGAGTGCTTCTGAAAGAGAAATAGCGCAGAGCCAGTCAACATAAGGACTTTGTTCGCACAGTTGCGCAATTTGCTTGAGCCCATGACCGTAAGCATTCCCCTTGATGACTATCGATAGGGAAACAGAATCACCAATAATTTTTTTTAGTTGTTTGACGTTGTGCTCAAATGCATGACTATCGATATCAAGCCAAGTTAGATTGTTTTTCTTCATACAAAAATTATAGCACATTTTTTTAATTAATAGATTTTTAAGAATTTTTTTTTGTACAGTGTTTATTGATAAAACAGAGATAATTTTGAATATGAGAAAACAGGAGACAGAATATGTTAACTATGAGAAAGAGATCTATTTTGTGTATGATTATCTTGGTTTTTGCGTGTGTTTTGCTTTGCAGAACCAAGAGTCAAGTATTCGATAATAAAGATTTTATTGAACGGGTACTGTATGCAGATATTACCGGTTTTGGCACATTAAGTGATCAAGAGCGTAAATTTATCGAAAAAGATTATCCCAAGAAAACTTCTACGTATGGGGAGATTTCATATGATTCTGCACAACAGCTTCTTGCAGATAGTGATATTAATTTTGGTAAAAATGATGTTTTTTATGATCTAGGTTCAGGGGTTGGGAAATTGGTGGTGCAAGTATATCTGAATACGCCGGTGGCAAAATCGGTTGGCATTGAACTTTCGCCAACGCGGCACAAGCGAACGCAAAGGATAGCTGATCGCCTTAAAAAATATAATAAAATCGATAATGATCGTGTTATATCATTTCTTGAAGGGGATTTTTTGGAAGCTGATCTGAGCGATGCGACCATTATTTTTATCTGCTCAACTTGCTATGCGCCAACGCTTTTGGAACAGCTGGTTTCAAAATTTTCGAAATTAAAAAAGGGATTGCGAGTAATTTCTCTCAAAGAGTTACCCGATTATCAGAAATATAATTTTAAACTTATCAAAGAATATCGACTGCCTATGACCTGGTCGAAACAAAAAGGCTCAGTCGTTTTTGTTTATCGATTACAGTAATGAGATAGATTGATAGGAAAAAGTGGGAGTTTATGCTATAATTCAAGTTATGAAGAACAATAATACAAAGCAGATGGGGGAGCAGGTTTTTGGGGTCCATTCGGTTACTGAGTTGCTGACGGCTAAGCGCCGAAAAGTAATTTCGATCTATACGACCAAACCGGTGATTAAAGCATGGCCAGCTATCGAAAAGTTATTGCCCAAATATCCGATTAATATTCAGTATGTAGCGCGGGAAGTGATTACTAAAATGACCGGGACAACCGATCATCAGGGGATTCTTGCCTGGGCTCAGCCATATCCTTATCGTAAACAGTTCTTCGATAAAAAAACAGCGCCTTTTTTAGTGATGCTTGACGGTATTCAAGATGTTCGTAATCTGGGGGCGATTTTACGTTCAGCTTATTGCACCGGGGCTGATGGGGTGATTCTGACGAAAAAAAATTCTGCATTATTGAATGCTGCAGCGCATAAAGCGTCTGCAGGGCTTGCGGAGCATCTGCAAGTTTATTTAGCCGCTTCGGCTGAATCTGCTGTCCAGGAGCTTGCATCTGCTGGTTATACTATCTATCTTGCGACGTTGACTGGCGAAAACGCGACTAACTGTGCCTTTGAGCGACCATTGTGTGTTGTAGTTGGCGGCGAGGGGATTGGTATTTCTAAAACTATTTATCATGCTGGTACACAAATTACGCTGCCGCAGCGTACGACCGATATTTCATATAACGTTTCAGTTGCTGCCGGTATTTTATTATTTTTAGTCTCTACAAAAATCAAGTCTGTTTAATAGCTCTGATCTCCATTTTATTAAATCTATTGACTTTGTTCTTTGTGAAAAAGTACAAAGAAAATAGATTTTGAATGTGCTGTGTATCCTCCCCTCGATAAACTCGGGGCGAACGGGAGAGGGGCGAACGGGTTGAGATAGGATGAGTAGCGTATGAAGCGAAAAAATATTTTTCTGGTAAGTGTAATCATGATTGCTGGTTTGATGGCAATTGGCGTATATCAAGCTGGTAATTTTTTGTTGCATCCACAGCAGTACGCGGTTGTGTGTGATGCTGCGTTTTCGAAAATAGTGCAGACAAATATTACTGATTATATTCAAAATAACGAGTTACTCAAAGCAAGTTCTTTGTCAGTTTTGAATGATCAAATTAAAAAACAGTTTTCGTGTATTGCTAGCATAACTTCAGAGCTGTACGCTCCCGGTGTGGTGCAGGTGTGTGTACAGGCTGTTAAACCGGTACTATCGGTAAATCAATCGTTCGTGCTGTCTCATGCCGGCGACTGTTTTTCTAAAGAATTGTTTACACCGGTATCGGTAAAACAGTTGCCGGATCTAACGGTGAGAGCTGTTGGCGATAATGATATTTCGGCAGGCTTGCGACGGGCGAGTGCTGTTTTGTCGAGCTCTTTGTTTGATACGCATGCCGTTGTCTGGGAGAGCGATCATGCTGCTTATTTGCATGATAAACAGGACCCTTGGTTTGCAATTATCTGTAGTGCTGAATCGCTTCCCAATGATCAGATGTTGTCGAAATGTGAACAGTTAAAAAAAGATTTGAGTGTGAAAAAACGCATGTCGCAAGATTGCTGGGTTGCTGACGTGCGATTTGATAATCAAATAGTAGTGTATAGTGAAAAAAGGGGGGTTGCTTATGGCTAAGATTTCTCCTGATAACATAATTGTTGCCATTGATGTCGGCACAACAAAGATATGTGTAATTGTTGCGCAGTATATTGATGCGAATAACATTGAGTTATTAGGTATCGGAAAGTCACATTCTGACGGACTCAGTAAGGGGGTGGTTGTAGATGTTGCTCGTACAATACAATCGATTAAATCTGCAGTAAAAGAGGCAGAAATTATGGCTGGGTTTGCCATTGAATCTGCTTGCATCGGCATCTCAGGAGCGCATATTCAATCGCGTAATTCAATGGGTATGGTGCCCATCGCTCATCGGCAGGTACGAGCTGCTGATATAGCACGGGTGATTGAATCGGCAAAAGCGATTCAACTGGCGCCGGGACAACAAATTTTACATGTGCTACCTCAATATTTTTTGCTTGATGGGCATTCAAAAGTGCGTGATCCTCTGGGTATGCATGGCATTCGTCTTGAAGTGCAGGCCCATATTATTTTAGGTTCTGTTGCATCGGTACAAAATTTAGTTGTTTGCTGCGAGCGTGCTGGCGTAAAAGTAAGTGATATAATTCTTGAACAATTAGCGTCAGCAGATGCGGTATTAAGTGATGATGAACGTGAATTGGGAGTTGGCGTGCTTGATATTGGCGGCGGCACTTCAGATTTGGCGCTCTATCAACATGGTAGCATTCGACACACGATGGTATTGCCTATCGCCGGCAATCATTTTACCAATGATGTTGCGGTTGGCCTGCGCACTACTATCGCTGACGCAGAACGCGTAAAACGCGAGTATGGCATTGCCAATATCGATCTAATGGTACAAGACGATTTGATTGAAGTTGAGATGGTGCAGGGAAGTCAAAAAAATATAGTTTATTTACATGAGTTGGTTGCAATTTTGCAGCCAAGAGCACAAGAACTGCTGGAATTGGTGCATGCAGAAATTGTACGCCATAAATTAGAGCAATTTATTATTTCTGGCTTAGTGATAACTGGCGGCGGTTCATTGCTTGGTGGTATGAAAGAGCTAGCGCAATCTATTTTTGCTGTTCCCGTTCGCATAGGCTCACCACGATTAAGTTACGGCATGCCCGTTTTATTACAGAGTCCAATTTATGCAACCGGGTATGGACTCGTTATGCATACCTTAAAAAAACGATATAAAAAAGACACTGCTGATGCGCAGGGGCTTATGATTCAACGAGTTTTCGAGCGTATGAAAGGTTGGGTTTCAGACTTTTTTTAATTATTTTTAATTATTAAGAATGAGGAGAGGGTCATGATTGAGCTGATAGAAGAAAAGGGAATGCAGGTTGCAAAAATAAAGGTAATTGGGGTTGGGGGGGCCGGGGGGAATACGGTCAACAGTCTTATCGCTGCAGGATGCCAAGGGATAGAGTTCATTGTTGCCAATACTGATGCACAAGCACTTGAGCATTCAAAAGCGGCAAAAAAGGTGCAAATCGGTATCAAATCGACAAAAGGGTTAGGGACGGGAGCAAATCCTGAATTGGGACAGCGATCAGCAGAAGAGGATTTAGACAAAATCTTAGAAGCAGTTGGTGACGCCGATATTGTATTTTTGTCAGGTGGCATGGGGGGCGGAACCGGTTCAGGGGCTATTCCAGTGATCGCACGTGCACTCAAAGAAGCGGGAATTTTATCGATTGCTGTGGTTACTAAGCCATTTTTATTTGAAGGCAAACGTCGGGCTCGTCTTGCTGAGCAAGCACTTGCGCAATTAAAAGTTGCCGTTGATACGTTAATCGTTATCCCGAATCAAAATTTAATTGAGCTCGTCGACAACAAAGTCTCCATGATCGATGCATTTTCTATGATTAACGAAATACTGAGTCAATCAGTCACAGGCATCGCAGATATAATCACCAAACCAGGTCATATCAACGTAGATTTTGCCGATGTTCGTGCGATCATGAAAGATATGGGGCTTGCAATTTTGGGTACAGGTAGAGCAGCAGGTGAAAATAGAGCGCGTGAAGCAGCATTAAAAGCAATCTCATCACCATTACTGGAAAACATGAATATCGATGGTGCCCGCGGTGTGCTTTTAAATATCACCGGCGGCAAAAGTTTAGGATTGCATGAAATTAGTCAAGCAGCATCAATTATTTATGAACGTGCTGACGAACAAGCAAACATTATTTTAGGCTCCGTTGTTGATGAAGCAATGGGAGATGAGATCTGCGTGACGATTATTGCAACCGGTTTTGTGATTCAAGAAGCACAGGAGCAAAAAGTACAAGCAAGTGTGCGTGCATCAGACGAAACGAGTAAAATTCACGCTATACATGAGATACAAGCACAACAGATACAGCAAGCACAAGCAGAAATCAGCGCAGCTGATCAGCTCGTTGCTGAGTTAAAAGCTGAGTTGCAACAGGAGCAATTACGCTCGCAGGAATTGCAAAAATTACAAGAATTAAAAGAAGCACAAGAATTGTTGGAGCTGCAATTGTTGATTGAAAAAGAGCAGCAGGAGAAAAGAGAATTGCAGGAGTTGCTTGCGGCGCAAGAGTTGTTGATGCACGAGCAGCAGTTGGCTCAAGAAAAGCTGGCGCAAGAGCAGCAAGCGCAAGAAGAGATGCGAGAAGCGCAAGCAGAACAAGAAGCGCAGCAAGCACAAGAGCAGCAGGCACAAGAAGAGCTGGCGATGCAAGCAGAACAAGCACAGATTGCAAAATCTGACGCTAATACGAGCATCGACTCGATCGATCTTAATGATTTTGATGTTCCTGCTTACCTGCGACAAAAAGTGCAACATCAAAATAATGTTAATCAATAATTTTCTCACTCATAATTTTAATTTAATCGCGAGAGGGGCCCCACTTTTGGCGCCCCTTTTGCGTACATATTGACTATTTTGATGATCTCCATCGCATAAATAAAGCATTTTTTGCTTCTAGTTCTTTTTCGAAGTTGCGATGGCGGCGGTCAGGCTCAGGCTCAAGCTCGAGTTCTTCGTTATTGACTTCGCTGAATGGTTTATATCCATTTTTTAGGGCAAAGGTATGTAGAGTATGATATATTTCATTTATGTGGGTTGCGCTTATTCCACGGCTTTGGAGTTCTTTAGGCTCATTTGATGGAAGTTTAAACTCTGTAATAAGGGCATGTTTGACATCATTGTATGTAGCTAGAGCATCTTCAAGCATTGTTTCACTAATGTGTCCTCCTTCCTTCTGGATTGCTTTTAATACTTTATCTAACTGTATGCAATCATTTGCTTTAATAGGATCTAGCAATCGCGTTCTTGTTTCTAGAACAGCTTTAGGCAATGTTGACTGTAAATATTGGACAATGCTCATCTCCTTGGTAACCGATTCTTTAAGTTTGGTAATCAATTCTTCAAAAACACTTGCTTGTGCTAATGCAAGTTGAATAGCAGTTTTATTTTCTGGCACCAGATGCTCTTCTGCATTTACGTGGTCCGGCACAATTGCCTTAACTTTATTAAGATCAGCTGCTTGTATTGCAGCTTTTAAAGCTTGTTGTGTTGCGCCTGGTGCTGCTGCCGCATCTACTCGACACGTTATATTGCCTAACGCTCCAGCAAGTAATATTAAAATAATTTTGTTCTTCATCGAAAATCTCCTTTTTTAAAATCTCTATTTTTTGACTCTATCCTACAAATTACCTCTGTTATATTTCATCAAAACTTTACTCATCCTCCCTTTCCCATATCCATGAATAATTATTTTTTTTAGCAAATTTGCGTAGCAGGTTAAATATTACTGAATGCTTTTTCTCATGCATCAACCATACGGCACCCTTATCACGGCGTAGAGACTGCGTTTTCGAATTGTATGCTGCATTTACTTTTTTGAATATTGGCAAAGTTATGCTGCCACTATCCAAAATATTTTTTACCGTGCTAGCCGCTGTTGGCTGCCAATAGTTCTCAATTGCATCTATTAATTGTTTTTCAAGAACAGTTTCCGGAAGCGTTGACTGTAAATATTTAACAACCTCTTGTCCTCTTTCAACCATTGCTTTAAACATATTCACTGTCGCAAGTGCGTATTCAAGAGGAGTGTCTCCATCAGACATAACAGATCGATCCGCAGGAATCATGCTAGGCACAATTGCCCGAACCCCTTCGAGGTTACAATTTCGTATATGTTGTTGAAGTTGATCTATCGGTAATTCTGCAGCCGCGCGCACTGGAAATGCTGGTCGCACTTCAAATTCTGCTGCTGCATCTACTCGACACGTTAGATTGCATAACGCTCCGGCAAGTAATATTAAAATGATTTTGTTCTTCATCGAAAATCTCCTTTTTTAAAATCTCTATTTTTTGACTCTATCCTACAAATTACCTCTGTTATATTTCATCAAAGCTTAACTTAATCCCCCCATGGATAATTATTTTTTTTAGCAAAGTCTCGCAACAGTTCTCCTATTTCGCGAATTGTTGGATGGTGCTGCCATGGTTCTGCAGCCAAACGATATGATGTATATACATTTTTAAATACTGGTAAAGTTACTCTGCATCTATCCAAAATTGCTTTTACTTTATTGAGTGCTTGCTGAGCCTCGAACTGATTACCAACTTTGATGGCTTTCTGCAATTGTTTTTGAACCTCATCATCGGATAAGGTTGGGTTAATTTCCGGTAAAGTTTTTTGTAGTTCGTCGTGCTGAGCCTCTAAAAATTTGCGCATAGCATCTACTTTCTTTGATTTCTCGGAATTCATCTTGTTTCCAAAGTTAAAATTTAACAATATGAGTTCCATTCTGATTAGCTCTGCGGTCACAAGATGCTGATTTAAGACTGCTTGCACAGTTGGTACATCAAGGGTATTAACGGCAGCATTCAAAGCATCCTCTCCTTCTTGGGTGATTGGTGATAGTGCAACAGCAACCGCGGCAGCAGCTTCTGCTTTTGGCTTTTTTGGCGGCAATGGTGGTGCGACTCTTTTCACTGGTGCTGGTGCTGCAGCTATAGCCTCTGCGTAGGATGGTGGCTCTTCTGCATTGATCGGGCAGGTCATATTGCATAACGCTCCCGCAAGCAGCATTAAAATAATTTTGTTCTTCATCGAAAATCTCCTTTTTAAATAACTATGAAATATATTACACTTTTATTGTATAATAACTTGACAGGCAGAATCAATGGTTTGATTAAATTTTTCAAAAATTATTTACGATTTTGCTGTTTGATATATTGATGAGCAGGGGTTTTTGGGGGTATTTATCCAACTATTGTTTTATGCATGCTGAATAAAACTATTGATTTTTAAAATGAGATTAATATACCCTGAAAGTAGGTTGTGTGATGTTTTTAATGTATTAAAAAAGGAGAACGAGATGCAGAAGATAGTATCGATAGCGGTTTTGATTACAGGATTGGCGGTTGGACAGATGAATGCGGTGACTTATACATTTAGAAATGCAATGCCATTCACTGCAACGGTTACGGTAACATATGGCATGGGGCCAGCAAAGACGTTTGATGTGGCAGCAAGAAAATCAATGTCTATTGATTCAACTTCAGGGATAACTGCGGTAGACGCTAAGGTTGATCAAGAAAGTGCGAGTTCGACTATTAAAGGCATGTCTGACATAACCCAGATAGATATGACTACCTATAAAAATACGGGTGCTGTTGCAGCTGCTACATGGGTGCTTGCGGGGCCCTTGCAAGGAGCAAATGGTACTGCAGAATATGTGATTGCGAAACAGTAGTCAGACTAGAAAGAATTAGCCTAGTTTGAATAGTTTGTCATACTAGGTGCCTGTGCTATATTATTTTGCATGATAATACATAATGACTTACGTTGTTCTATTTATTTTGGCGATGCGCGAGATAAGCTATATCAGGAGGAGTATCTCAATCTTTCCGATATAGATTCCCGATCTATTCTTGAAAACCCATTATTTTCTCATCTTAAAAAAACGCTCGATATATCAAAACTTTTTTTCTTAAAACAGGTGCATGGTGTGCAGGGGATATCCTTCGATAAACTCAGGACGAACGGGCTCGGGGAAAGGGCGAACGGGGGAGTGAATTTTTATAGCAAGCCCTTTTCGATTGATGGTGATTTTTTGGTGACGAATAATGTATCTGTCGGGTTGGGGGTGATGACTGCTGATTGTGTGCCTCTTGTTTGTTATGATGAGCAAAATCATGCGGTTGGTATAGCCCATGCGGGCTGGCGGGGGACTGTTGATGGCATTGCGATTGCGATGGTCAAGCGCATGGAGCAGGAGTATAAAACTGACGTAAAAAATGTGCGTATTTTTTTTGGCCCGAGTGCGCGTTTTTGTTGTTATGAGGTATCGCGAGATTTTCTTAAGAATTTAAAAGTGCCAGGTGCGACAGAAAATAAGACAATACTCATGTATCGTAATAATAAATTGTTTTTTGATGGGGTGAATTATAACAAATTATTATTGCAAGAATATGGCGTTGAGCGTAGTGCGTTTGAAGATGTTTATGCGCTTTGTACCATATGCGATCACTCTTTTTTTTCCTATCGTCGGCAGGGGGCACAAGCTGGTCGCCAAATGAGTGTCGTGCAAATCAAACCTGCTGATAATATGACAGTGGTGACGCTTAAAGATAGATAAACAATATTAATCAATATATTTTTTTCTCTTTTCTGTTCATTCGTTAAGACTCACGGAGCTTTAGTAAAGTTGGAAGATGGAAGCCAAGCAAATGTTAACTTTTTGTTTTTAAAGCTAAAATTTACACCCATTAAGATAATCGTTTTATTTTTATGTAAATATTTTTCGTAATATTTTTTTTGTAAAATTTGATCAAGTGCTTTTTGCACTGAGCTGTTCAGTTTGAATTCAAAAATTATTATGCTATCAGGAGTTTCTAGCACCAGATCGGTTCTACCTTGGCTTGAGGCATCTTCAGATTTTGGCTGCATGCCAAGTACATCAAATAAAAGATGAAAAAGAGCATGGTAATGCGCTTCCTGTGCAACATGTAGATTGTATGGCATATTTGCAAAAAAAGCTTTGACTGTATCAAAAAATTTTTCAAAATCTTTGGATTCGATAGCAGCTACCATTTGAGCGCATTTGTTGGCAATATCGCCGCTATTAGTGTAAGCAAAAGCTTCCAAAAGATAATTTTTAAAAGATGTGCGTACTTCTAGATTCGGGTAATCTAAAGTAAAAAATTGTGTTTCTGGGTCATAGGCGGTAATTGTTAAATAGCCGGTTTGAACCAGAAGCGCATACAGCGAAATGTTTTTTATATCAAATGCATTAAAGCTGCCTGCTGGAACTTTAATTATTTCAGGAATCTCGAGCGCTTCTCTTTTGGTTCTTAAAAGTGGGATTAGAAATCCGGGAGTTCCAGTATCAAACCAATAATTTGCAAATTCTTTTTTATCAAGACATGCAATCACCGAAAGGGGATTATACATTGGCGCTTTACGCATATCTTTTGAGAATCGATAACCGTCATACCATAAGGTAATTTTTTTAAGAATATCGTCTTTTGTTACATGTAACTCTTGAGCAAGATCATTGATTGGTGTATCAAGATAGGTAATTAAATCATGATAGGTGTAACCAAAAAGCTCAGCGATTTGTGGATCGAAAGTTAGCTCCTGAATATTGTTTAATCCAGAAAATAGTGATGTTTTGGTAAATTTACTGACGCCCGTTATAAAAACAGCTCGCCAATTTGTTTCTAACGATTTTACTGTTGTATAAAAATTATTGAGTATAGCTCTATTTTCTTCTGCAATGGATATATTGGTAATGTGATCAACAAGGGGCTTATCATATTCGTCGATTAATAAAATTATTTTGCCATTTGTTTTTAATGTTTGTACCAGATCTTGTAGCATGTCTCCTGGCGCTATGCCTCTTAAATTTTCAATGCCATGATCGTTTGCGATTCTTTGTAAAGCAAAACAAAGGCTTTGTTTAAATTCTTGTGAATTGCCATGGGCAATGCCACCAAAATCTAAATGAATTATTGGATACTTTTGCCAATCATAATCAGTTTTTTGACCAATCCAATACTGTTTAAATAGCTCTTTTTCGCCTGAAAAAATTGATTTTAACGTCGAAATAAGCAGAGATTTGCCGAATCTGCGGGGACGAGATATGAAGTAAAATTGTCTTATGCCAGTTGTTATTAGTTCGTGAATAATCTTAGTTTTATCTATATAGACACAATTACCCTTGATTAGATCCTCAAAAACACTGCAATTAAGCCCTAATTGTTTTGGTTTATTAGTCATGATATATGGCGCCTCTTACTTATTTATCTAAGATTATTTTTTTAGGGTATCAAAAATAATCTATTAATAATAGTCCAGTGCCTTCTATTAAATCGATTAATCGATTGTTGGGAATTTGCTTTTATGATACAGTAAATATATAATTTTATATTTTTATTTACTTTTATGAATCTATCTCGTTAAGCTAGTTTTTAAAAAGTTTTGTGAGGAAATCATGATTGCAGGATTATTAGCACGGATTTTGGGTACCAATAATGCGCGCCAGTTAAAAATGTTACAGCCGATTGTTGAAGCTATTAATAGATTGGAACAATCAGTGGTTGATTTAACTGATGGGCAATTGGCAGAAAAAACGAACGAGTTTCGACAACAGATAACGAATGGCAGAAAATTAGACGATATATTACCTGAAGCGTATGCGGTCGTGCGTGAGATGGCAAAACGAAAATTGGGCCAACGCCATTTTGATGTGCAGCTGATTGGTGGTATCGTGATGCACCAGGGTAAAATATCGGAAATGAAAACGGGGGAAGGTAAAACACTGACGGCGACGTTGCCCTTGTATTTGAATGCATTGACCGGTAAAAGTGTCCATCTGGTAACGGTCAATGATTATTTAGCCCGTCGTGACTCTGAATGGATGGGAACCATCTTTAATGCGCTTGGTCTGAGCGTGAGTTGCTTGCAAAATCATATGGGTGATGATGAGCGTAAGCGCGTTTATCAGTCTGATATTTTATATGCGACAAATAATGAGCTTGGCTTTGATTACCTACGCGATAACATGAAATTTCGACTTGCAGATTATGTGCAGCGTGATTTAAATTTTGCCATCGTTGATGAAATCGATTCGATTTTAATTGATGAAGCGCGTACGCCGCTTATTATTTCCGGTTCTGCAGATAAAAGTAGTAAATTATATGTGCATGCCAATCAGGTTATGGCACGGTTGAAAAAAGATCTTGATTTTGAAGTTGATGAAAAAGCACGTTCGGTGCAGTTGACTGAAGCCGGTAACGATGCGGTTGAGGCGGCGTTCAATGTGCAAAATTTATATGCGATTGAACATGTCACGTTACTCCATCATTGTATGCAGGCGCTCAAAGCGCATGCTTTATTCAGACGTGATGTTGATTATGTCGTCAAAGATAAGCAAGTTTTAATTGTCGACGAATTTACCGGACGAATTTTGCCGGGACGACGGTATAGTGATGGGTTGCATCAAGCGCTCGAAGCAAAAGAGAATGTTGAAATAGAGCGTGAAAGTCAGACACTCGCTTCGATTACCTTGCAAAATTATTTTAGATTGTATAAAAAACTTGCTGGTATGACCGGTACGGCGATGACCGAAGCAGAAGAATTTTACAAGATTTACAAATTAAATGTTATTTCGGTACCGACCAATAAAGCAATGATCAGAAAAGATGAGCCTGATCTGATATTTTTAACGAAAAATGCAAAATATGCTTCTATCGTTGAAGATGTGAAAGAGCGACATCTGAAAGGGCAACCGATTTTGATTGGTACTATTGCAATCGAAACATCGGAGTTGCTCAGTGCGATTTTGAAATCACAGAACATTGCACATGAAGTGCTCAATGCAAAGCAGCACCAGCGAGAAGCGGAAATTGTTGAGTATGCGGGTAAGCCGGGGCAGGTAACCATTGCAACAAACATGGCAGGTCGTGGAACGGATATTAAATTGAGTCCTGAGTCGGTCCAAGCGGGCGGGTTATATATTTTGGGTACTGAGCGCCATGAAAGCAGACGAATTGACAATCAGTTGCGAGGACGATCAGGGCGTCAGGGTGACCAGGGCGAATCCCGTTTTTATATCTCATTAGAAGATGATTTAATACGCATTTTTGCTGGCGATACGTTGAAAAAAAATATGCAGCGTTTTGGCATGAAAGAGGATGAAGTTATCGAATCACGTTTTGTATCAAAAACAATTGAGCGTTCGCAAGAGAAAGTTGAGAAACATAATTTCGAAATCAGA
>Ga0207118_1003_pt1 | contig 68656 bp, 70 predicted proteins | sample Alteio_BWMinHeat_42_FD_153507 | JGI IMG/M metagenome (GOLD analysis project Ga0207118, IMG submission 153507) | Enriched cells from forest soil in Barre Woods Harvard Forest LTER site, Petersham, Massachusetts, United States -... | ecosystem: Environmental > Terrestrial > Soil > Temperate forest >...
TGTGGATACGCAGGGTCGATATGCGGTTAATAATGCACAGGTCTCTGCGCATGAACCTGCGGAACTGGCCAACGAACTGCGTGCCGCTGCCGAGGGCAAAGGCGAGTCTGCGAAAGATCCGGTAATCATCATTAACGCCGATGCGACTGCTACCCATCAGTCGGTGATCAATGTGCTTGAGGCAGCGCGGCTCGCAGGCTTCGACAAAGTGACGTTCGCAGCGCAAACCAGCAGCAAAAAGTAACTGGCGTAAATCTTTCTTGTGACACCTCGCGCGCAGAATTATCTGCGCGCCCCACTTTGCGGAACTCCCGGTTTGGTCTCTGCGCGCTCCCAATTTGAACTGATTCTGATTCGTAGCTGGGAACGCCGTGGACTATTGGCATGGATGCTGTTGCCGATTTCCCTGGTGTTCGGCGCTCTGACAGCTATTCGACGTGGACTATATAAAATCGGATTACTGCAGTCCACACGCCTGTCTGTTCCCGTAATCGTGGTCGGCAATGTAATGGTAGGTGGTACAGGCAAGACGCCATTGACGATATGGCTGGTGGACGCATTGCAAACTGCTGGATATGTGCCTGGCGTGGTCTCTCGCGGATATCGCGGGCAGGGGCATTCAGCGTTGCTTGTTTCGACCGATTCCAGGACTGAAGATGTCGGCGACGAACCCTTGCTGATTGCGCGCCGTACCCAAGTACCGGTAGTAGTGGGACGGCAACGTGCGTTGGCGGCAACGACCCTATTGGCCGCGCAGCCAGAGGTCAACGTCATCGTATCCGACGATGGTCTGCAACACTATGCGTTGCAACGCGATATCGAAATAGTTTTATCCGATGCGCGCGGTGCAGGGAATGGTTGGCTTATGCCGGCCGGACCATTGCGCGAGTCTTCATTGCGCCGGCGCGATTTCACTGTAATTAACGCCGCGCAGGTTCCATCCGGGATGCGGCACGATGCATTTCGCATGGTCTTGTCAGGTGCGTATGCGGAACGTCTTTCCGATCAATCACAACGCGTGGCATTGAAGTCGCTATTGCCATCGCATACGCTACGGTCGGTGGAAAACAAAATCGTCGCGGCGGCGGGAATCGGCAATCCGTCGCGATTTTTTTCGATGCTTCGCGACGTCGGCATTGTGTTTGACGAGATGCCGTTGCAGGACCATTACGATTTCAATGTAAATCCATTTATCGACCTGGTTTGCGACGTCATTCTGATAACGGAAAAGGATGCAGTAAAATGCATGCAGATAGATGCATTGAAAAACGATCCTCGACTATGGGTCGTGCCTGTGACGGCGCAAATTGACCCTGCGCTGGCTGAACAAATTTTGGAGAAACTCCGTGGAAAGCCGACTGCTTGATACCCTAGTTTGCCCGATCTGCAAAGGGCCGCTTGATTATGACAAGAAAGCGCAAGAGCTGATTTGCAAGGGCGATAAACTCGCCTATCCGATACGCGATGATATTCCCATCATGTGGGCGGATGAAGCACGCGATTTGAATGCCGCGCCCTCAACAGGAAAGTCGAGCTGACTTCCATCTGTTGATCCGGCGCGAATTACAGCACGCCGGTAATAACAAAACTCGCCTATCGCCATGTCTTTCATCGTCATTATTCCAGCGCGCCTCGCCTCTACCCGATTGCCAAACAAGCCTTTGGCGGACTTGGGCGGCAAACCCATGGTGGTACGAGTGGCCGAGCGCGCAGCGTGCGCCGGCGCAACGCAGGTTGTGGTGGCGACCGACCATGGGGACATATTTTCAGCATGCCGGGAGCATGGCGTCGACGTGCGAATGACACGTGCCGATCACCCGTCAGGTACGGATCGCATCGCTGAAGTGGCGGCCTCCATCGGCCTTACGCCGGATACGACTGTCGTCAACGTACAGGGCGATGAACCGTTAATCGATCCCGCCCTGATCACCGCTGTAGCAGCACAAATCAGCGGGGATGTGCAGATGGCCACCGCAGCCCATGCGATCGGCAACATGATCGACGTCCTCAATCCCAATGTAGTCAAGGTGGTCGTCAATCGGGCCGGTCGAGCGCTGTATTTTTCCCGTGCGGCAATTCCATGGCATCGCGATGGTTTCGCGCTATCAAACGTGAATATGCCGGATGCATACATGCCGCTGCGTCATATTGGAATCTATGCTTACAGCAACCGGTTTCTGCAGGAATATCCAGGGTTGGCGGCGTCACCCCTGGAACAAATTGAGGCGCTGGAGCAATTACGCGTGCTGTGGCATGGCTTCCCGATCGCGGTGCATGTGACAGAAGCCATACCGGAGGGCGGGGTGGATACACCGGAGGACTTGGAGCGCGTCAGGCACCATTTTGGCCAGTGATTGTTGGTGAAGAGCAGAACAACCGCCAATTTTCATTAACAAAGCCCCGTTTTGGGGATATTTTGTGGTAACTTTCGTGCAAAGTTTTGTTTGTCATAAAAAAAATAATCTCAGTGTGGCGGCGCCCGGCGACGACCATCAAAAAATTCAATTCGATTAGGAAATAAAATGCGCCTCATCCTGTTAGGAGCGCCTGGTGCCGGTAAAGGCACGCAGGCGAATTTCATTAAAGAGAAATTTGGCATTCCGCAAATCTCGACAGGAGACATGCTGCGCGCTGCAGTGAAGGCCGGTACGCCCCTCGGACTTGCCGCGAAAAAGGTCATGGACTCGGGTGGCTTGGTATCGGACGATATTATTATCGGCCTGGTCAAGGATCGCCTGAAAGAATCCGACTGCGCCAATGGATACCTGTTTGACGGATTTCCTCGCACGATCCCGCAGGCCGACGCGATGAAGGATGCAGGCGTAGCGATCGATTACGTGCTGGAGATTGACGTTCCGGATGAGGCGATTGTTGAGCGCATGAGCGGACGCCGCGTACATCCCGGTTCCGGTCGGACTTACCATGTCAAATTCAATCCGCCTAAAGTCGAGGGGAAAGACGACCTCACGGGTGAAGATTTGATCCAGCGCGAGGATGACAAGGAAGAAACCGTCAAAAAGCGTTTGTCCGTTTATCACGATCAAACGGAAGTGCTGGTCGACTACTACAGTAAGTGGGAGCAATCGCGCGCGCCAGGTGCGCCGAAGTGCCGCAAGATTGCCGGGGTAGGTGCAGTTGATGCAATTCGCGATAACGCGTTCAAGGCATTGGAAAAATAATACGCGGACCTCGGTCCGCTTTTTTTCGGACTGCTGCTGTTGCGGGAACGAAATAAATGCGCCGCGCTTCGCGGACATGTACCACAAGTAAAGAAACAATCGATTTCGTAGTTCGCCGTACTCGCAGTGCGACGACAGCAGATAAAAAATTATTAGATTGTCTGCCGTCACCGCCCCGCGAAAAGTAGTGTTTAACTTTGTCGTGAAAAATCAGGAGGAGTCAAAATGATTGTAGAAGGTTTATGGTTCGCCATAGTGTGCGGCTTGATCGCCGTCATTTACGGTATGGTGTCTCGCAGCTGGATCCTCAAGCAGGATGCCGGCAATGCGCGGATGCAGGAAATTGCTTTGGCGATTCAAGTCGGTGCAGCTGCGTATCTCGCGCGGCAATATCGCACCATTGCTATCGTCGGTGTGGTTCTATTCGCCGCAATCGGCTTCCTTCTGGGTTGGGTCACGGCAGCAGGTTTCCTGCTTGGCGCCGTCCTGTCCGGTGCGTGCGGCTTTATCGGCATGAATGTGTCGGTTCGTGCCAACGTTCGTACAGCGCAGGCAGCGACCAAAGGCATGAGTGAAGCGCTCGACGTTGCATTCAAGGGCGGTGCCATCACCGGTATGCTGGTCGTGGGTCTTGGCCTCATCGGTGTGGCCACTTTCTTCCTGTACCTGGTTAATTTCACCGCAGAGCAGACACTAGGACTGCACGACATGCTCAAGCCGTTGATCGGCCTGGCTTTTGGTGCATCGCTGATCTCGATCTTTGCGCGTTTGGGCGGCGGCATTTTCACAAAAGGTGCTGACGTAGGCGCGGATCTGGTCGGCAAGGTTGAAGCCGGCATTCCCGAAGATGACCCACGTAACCCTGCTGTTATTGCTGATAACGTTGGCGACAACGTCGGCGATTGCGCAGGCATGGCGGCTGACTTGTTTGAAACCTACGTAGTGACGCTCATTGCAACAATGTTGCTCGGTGCTCTGGTTGTCAAAGGCAATGAAATCGCGGCGGTAATGTACCCGTTGCTGCTGGGCGGTGTATCGATCATTGCGTCGATAGTCGGTTGTTCAATGGTAAAAGCAAAACCAGGCAAGAAGATCATGTCGGCGCTTTACACAGGTTTGTGGTGGGCCGCCGGTTTGTCCCTGCTAGGCTTTGCGGCTGTCACTTGGCAAATCATGCCGGAAGCTATGCGCGTTCCAATGATGGGATCAACTGTCGTGGGTATCGTATTGACCGGATTGATGGTCTACATCACCGAGTACTACACCGGAACTGATTTCAAACCGGTTCAGCACGTGGCACAAGCCTCTACAACGGGTCACGGTACCAACATCATCGCCGGCCTCGGCGTGTCGATGAAATCGACTGCCTATCCAGTGCTGGCCGTATGTATTGCAATCATGATTTCATATCACCTCGGTGGCTTGTACGGTATTGCAATCGCCGCAACGTCGATGTTGTCGATGGCAGGTATTATCGTCGCGCTTGACGCGTACGGTCCGATCACGGATAACGCCGGCGGAATTGCCGAAATGTCCCACATGCCCGAATCGGTACGTGCGATCACCGATCCACTCGATGCCGTCGGCAATACAACCAAGGCAGTGACCAAGGGCTATGCAATCGGATCAGCCGGCCTGGCCGCACTGGTACTGTTCGCAGATTACACCCACGCACTGGACGCTGTAGGCAAGAGCACATCGTTTGACCTGTCGAATCCGAAAGTGATTGTCGGCCTCTTCATCGGCGGCTTGATTCCTTACCTGTTCGGTGCGATGGCCATGGAAGCGGTAGGGCGCGCAGCCGGTGCGGTTGTGGTCGAAGTACGCCGTCAGTTCCGTGACATCAAAGGCATCATGGATGGCACAGGCAAACCTGAATACGATAAAGCGGTCGACATGTTGACGACTGCGGCGATCAAGGAAATGATTATCCCGTCGCTGTTGCCAGTTGTCGTGCCTATCCTGGTCGGCATGGTACTTGGACCAGCAGCGCTGGGCGGACTGTTGATGGGTGCCATCATTACCGGCTTGTTCGTTGCGATCTCAATGACCACCGGCGGTGGTGCTTGGGACAATGCCAAGAAATACATCGAAGACGGCAATCATGGCGGCAAGGGTTCAGAAGCGCATAAAGCAGCTGTTACCGGCGACACTGTTGGTGATCCATACAAGGACACTGCAGGTCCGGCTATTAACCCGCTGATCAAGATTATCAACATCGTGGCATTGCTGTTGGTACCTTTGTTGCCGGCGACTGGCTTGCAACTCGGTAGTGCAGATGCAACGCCTCCAATGATGATGATGACTGCACCTGCAGAGATGGTAGTTCCAGCAGATGCACCACCTGCAGCAATGCGGCTGCAAATGCAGGCACCACCGGCTGCCGAGGTGCCTGCTCCGGCAGCTCCAGCAACTGAGGCACCACCTGCAGAAGCACCTGCGGCGCAGCCACCGGTTTCGCCTGAAGTTCATCCGAGAATTGGCCGATAAGTCAGGGCGATGCGACAGTTTGAAATTGAAATATACTGATGCGGATCTGGTCGGTGCTTCAAGGAAAAAGGCAACTTCGGTTGCCTTTTTCTTTGTCATTCGCGGAATCGTCACAGTCGTTACAATAGGCAGGATAAGGCGAGATCAAGACGGAGCCCGTAAATCGTATCTTGCGGAAAGGATGATATGCAAATTCAAGGCAACGTATTCATTATCACCGGCGGCGCATCCGGTCTCGGTGCAGCAACCGCGCGCATGATAGCTGAATGCGGCGGGCATGTAGTACTGGCTGATCTGCAGGTTGATGCAGGGAACAATCTTGCCGCAGAACTCGGTGGCACCTTTGTCAAATGTGATGTCACATCAGGGGATGACGGAATCGCAGTGGTTGAGGCGGCAACCCGGATGGGCTCCCTGCGTGGTCTGGTGAATTGTGCCGGTGTGGCGCCGGCCGAAAAAACAGTGGGCAAAGACGGCCCGCACTCTCTCGACGCATTTCAACGCGCGGTAAATATCAACCTGGTGGGCACCTTCAACATGGCGCGCCTGACAGCGGATGCAATGGCAAAGACCAACGCCACTGATCAAGGGGAGCGAGGTGTGATCATCAATACTGCTTCCGTTGCAGCTTACGACGGGCAAATCGGTCAGGTGGCCTACGCGTCTTCCAAAGCCGCCGTGGTTGGTTTGACGCTGCCGATGGCGCGCGACCTGTCGCGCCACGGAATTCGCGTGATCACGATTGCGCCCGGCATTTTCGAGACGCCGATGTTACTCGGCATGCCGCAGGAAGTGCAGGATGCATTGGGCAGCATGGTGCCGTTCCCGCCGCGTCTTGGACTACCGGCAGAGTATGCCCATCTGGTCAAAGCGATCATCGAGAATGTCATGCTCAACGGTGAAACGATACGTCTCGACGGAGCAATCCGCATGCAACCCAAATAGATGCATTGTCCATCGTCAAGAGACATTGCTCGAAGATGCTCATACTGACTGGTGCTGATTTTCAGTTCACGGTCTATCGGGACACCCATGAATAAAACAAAAGCAGGCTTGGCTGTATGCGCTGTTGTGCTGTGCACAGCGTGTACTACATCGTCGCCTCAACAATCGGCAGCAGACATCCGAAAGCCGCTGCCGGAAGGAGGCAGTGGGTATGTCGAGAAGGCCGGGGTACTTTCAAAAAAATTCATGGCATCAACCGCCAATCCGCTAGCGACCGAGACAGCCTATCAAATCTTGAAGTCGGGAGGGAGTGCGGTTGATGCAGCAATCGCCGCGCAGATGGTGCTGAATCTGGTGGAGCCGCAAGCATCCGGCATCGGCGGCGGTGCGTTTATGCTGCATTTCGACGGGCATGTGGTTAAGGCATTCGACGGCCGCGAGACTGCACCTGCGTCGGCTACTGAAAAATTATTCCAGAGCGCCGATGGAAAGCCCATGCAATTTTACGATGGCGTTGTCGGTGGCCGCTCGACCGGTGTTCCCGGCGTGCTAAGGATGCTGGAAGCAGCGCACAAACAATATGGAAAATTGCCATGGGCGACATTGTTCGCACCTGCGATCAGGCTTGCCGACGAAGGTTTTCCGGTTGGTCCACGTTTGCATACTTTGCTGCAATCGGAAAAATATCTGAAAAGCGATGCCGTTGCGGCGGCTTATTTTTACGACCAGAATGGCACTCCGAGGCCGGTCGGCTATGTATTGAAAAATCCTGCATTCGCAGTCACTCTGCGCGAAATCGCCAGTGCCGGTGCCGATGCATTTTACAAAGGCCGCATTGCTAAAGACATAGCGACAAAAGTAAAAAATCATTCTGCGAATCCCGGCGATTTGACCTCGATAGATATTGCAGGTTATCAGGCCAAAATACGAGAGCCGATTTGCGTCGACTACAAGCAATGGTCTGTATGCGGCGTGCCGCCACCATCCTCCGGTGGCGTCACAGTTGCGGAGATTTTGGGAATACTGGAAACGAAAAGTATAGAACGGTTTGCGCCGGACGAAGGCGTGTTAAACGCAAATGGCGTTCACCTATTCTCGGAAGCAGGGCGCCTTGCGTATGCTGATCGTGCGCGCTATATAGCCGATCCGGATTTTGTACCGTTCAGAATCAAGTCGCTGGTCGACAAGGAATATCTGGCGGGCAGGGCGGCGCTCATTTCTGAGAAATCCATGGGCGTTGCCAAGTTCGGCTTGCCGGCCGCAGTGAATGTCGCATGGGGTGTAGACACTTCGCCGGAATTCGCCGGCACTTCGCATATGTCGATCGTCGATGGAGGCGGGAATGCGGTATCAATGACATCATCAATCGAAGATGCGTTCGGATCCCGGCAGATGGTGGATGGTTTTCTGTTGAATAACCAGTTGACCGATTTTTCCTTTGATGCGGTTGACGAAAATGGTGCCATTGCCAATCGGGTGCAAGCTGGAAAACGCCCGCGCAGTGCGATGGCACCGACTTTTGTATTTGACAAGAAGACTAGGAAACTAATTCTGCTGATCGGATCGCCGGGTGGTTCGGCAATCATTAACTACGTGGCCAAAGCACTGGTCGGCATGATGGATTGGGGCTTGAATGTGCAGCAGGCGATCAGCCTTCCCAATTTTGGTAGCCGTAATGGCCCTACCGAGCTGGAACAAGGTCGCGTTGCTGATGCGCTCGTTGACCAGTTAAAGGCGAAAGGGCACAACGTCCGTTTGATGGAGCTGACGTCGGGTTTGCAAGGAATCATGTTGATGAATGTACATGGTGAAGAGATGTGGTACGGTGGATCGGATCCTCGTCGCGAGGGAACGGCCAAGGGAGATTGATCCTCTACATACTGCAATATCCTGAAAACGCCGGAATTGTTCGGCGTTGTTTTTTTCGATCAGCATTTCGCGCATGACTCCACAAACAATGCGCACCCTGCTAATCTCTCTATATGGCACATAGAAAGAAAACAGGCTTGGTATTAACCGGAGGTGGCGCGCGTGCAGCGTACCAGGTCGGTGTTTTGCATGCTGTATCTGCGATCTTGTGCGAAGCAGGCTGGTCACCTGCCCGCAATCCATATGACATTATTTGCGGCACCTCGGCAGGCGCGATCAACGCGACTGCGCTCGCTTGCAGCGCGGATGATTTCGGTGAAGGCCTGAACAATGTCTTGCATGTGTGGGAGAACTTCACCGTCGACCAGGTCTACCGTGCGGATTCGCTGGGCGTGATGCGTTCCGGTGCAAAATGGTTATCGATGTTGTCGTTCGGATGGCTGTTACGAAAATGGCGCACAAATCCGCCCACATCGCTGCTGGACAACACGCCGCTGGTGACGTTGTTGAACCGTATGTTGAACTTCCCGCGGCTCGACGCGGCACTGATAGACGGTGCATTGCACGCGTTGGCTGTGAGTGCTTCTTCGTACACCGCAGGGCAGCACATTACCTTTTATCAGACCGAGGCCGATATCGAGCCTTGGGTCAGGATGCAGCGCATCGCGTTGCGCAGCCAGATCAACGTCGAACATTTGCTGGCCTCTTCCGCAATTCCCCTCATATTTCCCGCCACGCCTATCTATTGCGATGGACGGCGCGAGTTTTGCGGAGATGGGTCTATGCGTCAACTGGCACCGATTTCTCCAGCGATTCATCTAGGTGCCGAGAAGGTGCTGGTGATCGGTGCCGGCAGATTGACGGAATCGGTTCGGGACACGTCGGAGAAGGTACAGTATCCGAGCCTGGCGCAAATTGCGGGACATGCGATGTCCAGCATTTTTTTGGATAGTCTCGCGGTAGACATCGAGCGTATGAACCGGATCAACCTGACGTTGTCATTCCTGACCGAGGAACAGAAAACCAGGACGCCGTTACGGCCGGTTGAAATGCTGATCATCGCACCGTCCGAGCGCCTTGATGAGATAGCTAGTCGGCATGTGAACAGTTTGCCGCCGCCAATAAGAATCATGTTGGCGGGTATTGGTGCAACAGAAGTCCGCGGCTCCGCGCTGGCGTCCTATTTGTTGTTTGAAGCCAGCTATACGTGTGAATTGATTGAATTGGGCCGACGCGATGCATTTGAGCTGCGCGATGAGGTATTGAAATTTTTTGGCGCGGACACTCTCGTAAATAAAGACAGCCCTCTCTTCAGCGTTGCACACCCCGCCTGATTGGGTCTCCAACTCATCCGGCGCAAATGCCGCTGCATAGCCCTTCCTGATTGCTTGTAACGACGGTATTCGAAAAAATACCGGAAGTACGACAAGCCATGCGCTGAATATCTTGCAATTATGCAAATAATATTGCGTTGAGAGACCATGGTTTTTCGCGTTTGTGGCGTTTTTTTGCACTGTGCGTGATTCTGGCAATACAGGTTGATTCGGGCTCTACAACACGTTACCCTATGGTATCCAAAATTTTTTATTGTTTAAAATGCAATAATTGAGCATGGAATACCGATGAATCCGTTTAGATGCAAATCCTGGGCAACGCTGTTCGCCGCATTTATGCTGGCGATTGTTGTTTTCGCGACGGACGCATCGGCAAATGAAATTTTCGCTCGCGATCTTCCTCCTGCGGCGCTACAGACACTGGTGCTGATTAAACAGGGCGGGCCCTTTCCTTACCCCAAGGACGGTGCTGTTTTTAGTAACCGCGAGGGGGTTTTGCCGAAGCAAAAGCGCGGGTATTATCACGAATTTACGGTTGAGACTATTGGAGCGCACAGCCGCGGCGCAAGGCGTATCGTTGCCGGTGGAGAGCCGGTAGGAGCAACACGGGAGTATTTTTTTACTGACGATCACTACGTCACGTTTACACGGATAAAAGAGTAATCGCATGCGAATTGAATCCCCGCATAGCATTATCGAAATTTCAACAGCATCAGTTGAGGGACAAATGAACTTGCTGAAAACCGTGCCGCTAAATGTGGTGCAGTCCATACGTGCTTTTCGCGTCGCAGATTTGCAGGATGAGGCCGCTCGTTTGGGCCAGCATTTCTTGTACGCATATTGCTCAGAGGCAACGACGAAGCAGCAGGTTTTGGCAATCATTGCAGATGCCTTTCATTTTCCTAAGCATTTTGGCAAAAACTTCGATGCGCTTGGCGATTGCCTGACAGATTTGGCATACAAGGCCGGGCCGCAACCCGGCTTTGTTGTGGTGATAGAACAGTTGCCGAATACACCGAAGTTCGACAAGGAAGCGCGCGAAACGCTACTTGACGTATTCCGTGACGGAGCTGATTTCTGGGCTGATAAAAAAGTGGCATTCAGGGTGTTTTACTCTTTCCAGTAGAGCTATCCAAAATGCTGTCGATCGAGCCGACATCGTGTCGGCTTTTTTGTTAGAGGTATCTGTACGGTACAATGCGCGCCATGAAAAACATAGTTATCCTGATTTCCGGGCGTGGCAGTAACATGCAGGCGATCGTCCAGCGCGCGCAAAGCGAGCACTGGTCTGCAAAGATCGCTGCAGTCATCAGTAACAGGCCGGATGCAGAAGGGTTGGCCTTCGCCAAGCAGCAAGGCATACCAACGGCAATCGTCGCCAATTCGGATTATCCGACGCGTGCCGAGTTCGATGCAGCACTGCAAAAAGTGATCGACGGTTTTTCGCCGGACCTAGTGGTGTTGGCGGGTTTCATGCGCATTCTTACTGCGCCGTTTGTTGAACATTATGCGGGTCGAATACTCAATATCCATCCATCATTATTACCTGGCTTTCCGGGTTTGCATACGCATCGCCAGGCATTGGCAGCGGGCGTAAAGATCCATGGCGTCACGGTGCACTTTGTCACGGCAGACCTCGACCATGGTCCGATTGTGGCGCAAGCGGCGATACCGGTGCATTCTGATGATACGGAAGAGTCTTTGGCATCACGCCTATTGGTGCAAGAACATATTATTTATCCACGAGCAGTGCGCTGGTTTATCGAGGGTAAATTGAACCTTCAAAATAACTGCGTGCAAGTCGCAACTGACGCACAATAGGTCGAATTAGAAAAGAAGGAAATTCATGAGATTGCCTCCCGCGATCATAGGTTTTACAGAAGAAGTATTACGCGAGATTTTGCGATTTACAGCACCCGCCGACAGCACGCTTTCGCGTTATTTTCGCGACCATCCACGGATTGGTTCAAGAGAGCGCGGTGCAATCGCCGAAGGCGTATATGGATTGCTGCGGAACAAGTCAGTGTATGGCAGCTTTTCAGAATCCGGCAGCGGTTCGCCGATGCGCCGCCTTACACTGCTAGGCCTCGCTGATGCCGTTGGCGTCGATTCGCTCGGCGGGTTATCGGAAGTCGAAATTGAATGGCTCAATCGCGTCATGCAGATCGATCGTAATGCGCTGTCGCCATTATTGCGTTCGAACTTGCCGCAATGGCTCTTTGATAAACTCGTCGCCCGTTATGGCGAAGACGAGACGCTCCTCATGGCGCAGGCATTGAATACACCTGCGCCGCTTGACCTTCGCGTCAACGCGCTAAAAGCGACGCGTGAAGAAATCATCGAAGCACTGGCGCAGGCGCCGATCCTGTGCGAGCCCACACCTTACGCGTTGTTGGGATTGCGAGTGTTGAAAAAACCCACGGTGCAGAATCTTCCGCTGTTCAAGGATGGGTCAATTGAAGTGCAGGATGAGGGTAGCCAATTGCTCGCGCAGGTTTTGGGTGCAAAGCGCGGTGAAATGGTCGTCGATTTCTGTGCCGGTGCGGGCGGCAAGACTTTGGCATTGGGTGCATCCATGCGAAACACCGGTCGCTTATATGCATTTGATGTATCCGAGAAGCGATTGAGCAAACTGAAGCCGCGCCTGGCACGAAGTGGATTGTCGAACGTCCATCCCGTATTGATCGCGCATGAAAATGATTCCAAGGTCAAGCGCCTTGCAGGAAAAATTGACCGCGTATTGGTCGACTCTCCATGTAGCGGCTTGGGCACTTTGCGCCGTAATCCCGACGTCAAATGGCGACAGTCGCCAGAGTCGATCGTTGAGCTGAACGCCAAGCAAATCTCGATTCTCTCAGGCGCTGCACGTTTGGTAAAACCGGGTGGCCGATTGGTGTATGCGACTTGCAGTTTGCTGGACGAAGAAAATGAAGGTATCGTCACGCAGTTCCTGTCGTCGCATGAGGATTTCACGTTGCTGCCGATGAGCGAAGTATTGGCCGAGCAAAAAATCCAGCTGGAAATGCAGGATTACTTGAAGCTTGCACCGCACACTCATCAGACTGACGGTTTTTTTGCGGCTGTGCTGGAGCGTAAAAAATGATACGACGCGCTTCAATTGCTGCAGCGTGCGCTTGTATCCTGCTCCTTGCGCAGAACGCCGCCGCATTTGATGTCCCATCGCATCCGCTTGCCAATAGTGATCTGCAAGCGGCATTTACGCCGTGGGACGATGTAGAAGCGCTGATTGTCGATGAGCTCGCCGGCGCACAGAAACAGGTGCTGGTTCAAGCCTACATTCTAACCAGCAAGAACATCGCGCAAGCGCTGATCGCCGCACAAAGACGCGGCGTCGATATACGTGTGCTGGCAGATGCCGAGCAGGACGCGAAGGTCGAGTCATCAATGGTATCCATGTTGTCAGCTGCCGGAATACCTGTATGGCTGGAGACGAAATATCAAAACGCCCATAATAAAATTATCGTGATCGATGCAGCGTCCGGGCATTCTGCGGTGATCACCGGCAGCTTTAATTTCACATGGACCGCGCAACACAAGAACGCAGAAAATATTCTGATTGTGCGTAGAAACATTCCGCTTGCTTCTCAATACGCGTTGAATTGGGAGAGGCATCGGCAGGACGCAACCCCTTACACAAAATGACTACTCCTCTAGCCAGCCCATGGCTTGATTTTTGGGCAGATTTACGCGATCCCGGACTGCTTTGGCAGATTGCGGCACTGGTCCTGTGCATCTCCGTTGGATGGGGCTTGGCACGTACGCTACGCGGAAAACTGACGGGTCACGAAGCGCAATTGGGCATGGTACGTATGGGCGTCGAGAGCTTTTCCCGTGTGCTATGGCCGGTGTTGGCATTGATGCTGATCCTGATTGCAAAACAAGCGATGGCACCGTGGCACCACGTCAATTTATTGCGTGTCGCGATACCTTTATTGGCATCATTTGCGGTGATCCGCCTGGGGTTTTATGTATTGAGACGGGTGTTCGCGCGCAGCGGTCAAGTCGGTAGTTTTGTCCTGGCGTTCGAGAGGATATTCGCGACCCTTGTGTGGGTCGGCGTGGCACTTTACATCACAGGCTTGTGGCCTGATATGGTGCAATTTCTCGATGAAATCGTGATTCCGGCCGGGCACCACAATGTATCGCTCCTGACTGTTCTGCAGGCGGTTGCCTCGGTTGTGATCACACTTCTGGTCGCGCTGTGGGCAAGCGCGACGCTGGAAGAGCGTTTGATGCGACTCGATACGGTTCATTCATCGCTACGTGCGGTGTTGGCTCGCATGGGACGTGCAATATTTATCTTGATCGCGATACTCGCAAGCTTGTCGCTGGTCGGTATCGATCTGACTGTCCTTTCGGTGTTCGGTGGCGCTCTCGGCGTCGGTATTGGATTGGGCATGCAGAAAATCGTCGGTAATTATGTCTCCGGCTTCGTGATCCTTTTCGAGCGTAGCCTGAAAGTGGGCGATGTCGTCACAGTCGATAAATATTTTGGCAAAGTCACGCAGATCAATACCCGTTATACGGTATTACAGGGATCGGATGGTGTCGAATCGGTTGTGCCAAATGAGATGTTGGTATCAGGGGCCATACAAAATTATTCGCTGACCGATAAGGGAACGCGGCTTGCAACCACATTGTTGGTCGATTATCAGAACAATATCGAGACGGTATTGGCAGTGCTGCAGAAAGCTGTCGCAAGTGTGGAACGGGTCGCAAAAAATCCGCCGCCGCAGGCTTTACTCTTGAAATTCACTGCAGACGGAATGGAATTGGAGGTGGGTTTCTGGATTTTTGATCCCGAAAATGGGCGCTCGAATATCCTATCTGATGTCAACAGAGCACTATGGGCGACATTACAGGCTCATCAGATTGCAATTCCCTCGCCACCACGCGAAGTAAGATTGGTCGGAGAGCCGAAAGTATGACCCTTTGAACAATAGGCCTTTAGGGCCAATACGCGTACAATTCGGGATAGCAACTTTACCGGTTTTTATGCAAACGCTTCGACATATCAGAAAGCGGCCGACAGGGATCAAATTACTTTTGGAGTGGTAATGATTTTGAATGCAATTTTTGACGCGGCGGTAGATTTTTTATCCAATGGGCTGACGCGCGCAACAGGCTGGCAGGTCGTCGTGTACACACTCGTTGTCACGCACATCACCATCGCCGGTGTAACTATTTTCCTTCACCGCTGTCAGGCGCATCGGGCCTTGGAACTCCATGCGATCCCTAGTCATTTTTTCCGTTTCTGGATATGGATGACGACCGGCATGGTCACCAAGGAATGGGCTGCGATCCATCGCAAGCACCACGCCAAATGCGAGACTGAGGAAGACCCGCATAGCCCGGTCACACGCGGCATCGACATGGTCTTGCTTCAAGGTTCGGAGATGTACCGCGCCGAATCAAAAAATGCAGAGACTATGGAAAAATACGGTCACGGAACCCCCGATGACTGGCTTGAACACAATGTATATACCAAACATAGTGCCATGGGTATTGCGCTAATGATGGTCGTCAACGTCATGTTGTTTGGCGTAATAGGTGTAACCGTCTGGGCAATTCAAATGATTTGGATTCCGATTTTTGCGGCCGGCATCATCAACGGTATTGGCCATTACTGGGGTTATCGCAATTACGACTGTGCCGATGCATCGCGCAACATTCTGCCGTGGGGCATCATCATTGGAGGCGAAGAGCTTCACAATAATCATCACACCTTCGGGACTTCGGCGAAATTGTCATCCAAATGGTATGAGTTCGATATCGGCTGGATGTACATCCGCATTATGGAAATGATGGGTCTGGCCAAAGTGAAGAAAGTTGCGCCGGAGCCGAAATTCGACCGTCAAAAGCTGGTCGCTGACTTTGAGACACTTCAGTCGGTTATCGCAAACCGCTATGACGTGACGGCAAAATATGCGAAGTCCTTGAAGCAGGCATGGCAGGACGAGGTCGAACTGTTGAAAAACAAATCCAAGCTGGAATCCGGCTTCCTGAAATCGTCCAAAAAATTATTGCAGCGCGAACCGGCCAAGCTGGAAGCACCGCATAAACAGCAACTGACTGAGCTTTTCGCGCATAGCAATGCGTTGAAGACGATGCACGAGATGCGTATTGAGCTCGGCGCAATTTGGGAGCGCTCGCACGTGAGCCGTGAACAATTGCTGCAACAGTTGCAGGACTGGTGCGCACGTGCTGAAGCCTCCGGCATTCATGCGCTTCAGGAGTTTGCGTTCCGCTTGCGGAGTTATGCATAGTCTTTGAAGCGGCGACGAAATAGAGATTAAAAAAGCGGCCCGGATTTTCGGGCCGCTTTTTATTGGTTCCCACACTGAAGTATTCCAGAATGTATTTAGAGACTGGCGGCACTCACCTTGCCGACTTGGTACCAATCGACCTTGCGGGTCGCGATCATGATCGCGGAGAGTATTGCGAACAACAATATGCACCCATGACGAGCGCATAGTTCTCCGACTGTAACTAGCTATACAAGGCGCCATAAAGAGAGGTCAGTCCACCGCCAAAGCCAATACGGATGGATGTAGTCATTCTTCGCATAGCGCAGATACAAAAAAGCCGTCCACGAATCGGAACGGCTTTTTTTGCTGCAAAAGAGTCTGGTGATCCAGCTTACTTGATCTTCGTCTCTTTATAAGCCACGTGCTTGCGCGCCTTGGGATCGAACTTCATGATCTCCATTTTTTCAGGCGTAGTACGCTTGTTTTTTGTCGTGGTGTAGAAGTGACCCGTACCCGCAGTCGATTCCAGCTTGATTTTGTCGCGGCCTGATTTAGCCATGATTATTCCTCTTTATTCTGCTAGTTAGACTTTTTCGCCGCGAGCACGCATATCGGCGAGCACAGCATCAATGCCGATCTTATCGATAACGCGCAATCCAGCATTGGACAGGCGCAACGATACCCAGCGATTTTCTGTTTCAACGAAAATACGGCGATTTTGCAAGTTGGGCAAAAAACGGCGTTTCGTTTTGTTGTTTGCATGGGAAACATTGTTGCCAACCATCGGCCCCTTCCCAGTGACTTGGCAGACACGTGCCATGTTTAACTCCTAAAATATTTCCGAAATTGGAAAAAACGAAAGTATATCCAAAAATCTTAAATATTTCAATGACTTGCGAAAAACAACTGTAACATATAAAAAATAACATATTTAACAATTAAGTAGACCTGTTGAAGCCCGACCAATAGCCTGAATTGGCGCAAGGTTTCCTGTATCGGTGCCTGATCAAGCGCGGATAGGTCCGCGACGATCTACAACTGGCCATGTTCCGCAAACGAATATACGTTTCGCCCCGCCACAACAAAATGGTCGAGCACACGCACATCAACTAATGCGAGCGCTTGCTTCAAGGCCGTAGTCAGTGTCTGATCGGCTGCACTAGGTTCCGGCGTGCCCGACGGATGATTGTGGGCCAGAATGACGCTCGCAGCATTGTGTGCAAGCGCTGCCTTCACAATCTCACGTGGGTAGACGCTGGTATGGGTCAAGGTTCCGCGAAACAGTTCTTCGGCCGCCACCAGACGATTTTTCACATCAAGGAAAAGCACTGCAAATGATTCATATTGCTTGTTCCCTACCAGCAACTGAAGATATTGTTTAACTGCCGTTGGAGAGCTCAACGTGACTCCGCTTTGTAATTCCTCCTTGAGTGAGCGCCGCGCCAACTCCAGCACTGCCTGCAATTGGGCAAACTTGGCAGGACCCAGTCCGTTAATTTGAGAAAAATCGGCGAGCGACGCAGCAAAGAGCCCGTTCAGGGATCCGAAATGACCCACCATATCGCGCCCCAGATCGACCGCACTCTTGCCGGTTACGCCGACTCGCAGAAACACGGCGAGCAGTTCAGCGTCCGAGAGCGCTTCGGGCCCGTGTTTGATCAGGCGTTCTCGCGGTCTTTGTGCTGCGGGCCAGTCGGTAATTGCCATGTAGTTTGGGGTATCTGTCGAGAAGGTGCTTAGGATAGCGGACTATTACGCCAGTCGGTTTTATATGTCTGGTCCCCAATAATTTTCCGTGCTGGACAGGGGCATTTTCATGTATCTTGCCGCATAACGTACCAGCGGGCACACAATGCATTTTCTGAGCTTCGAAGAGTGCTTACAACAGATGCGATTCATCGTGCATAATGCTTTCTACTTTCGGTCACCAACATAGAAAACGATGGCAATTCAAGCGCGCATGCATCATTCAGCTTGTAATAAAGCGGCGCTGCGTCTTTCATTCCCTGTAGTCGCAATAGCGTTTTTGGGAATGGCTTTCTGCACACATGCCGAAGCCCAGACGTCTACGGTGACGAATAAGCCGGCTGAGACAGCCACTTCGAAACGGCCTGTTGACGGATACGTCAAACTGACGCAGTCAGCAAGTCTTAGAGAGCGTGCTGCGCGCGATGCAGCATACAAGAAGAAACTGTGCGGAAAAATCAAGAGTCAACTTGAAAATTTCGAGTCCTATCAGCGTATGGGGCGGGCGTCTATCATGCTGCGCATGCGTTTAGAGCTTGCGACGACGTGCAGCACTCAACCCGGTTATGTAGAGTAGGGTCAGAATAATCCGGACGATTCGCATGCTGGGATAGGGCGCTTATTTGCAAGGTGGCTTAGAATAGCGGGCTATAACGCTACTCGGGATTTTTATGTCTGATCCGCAACAACTTGCTGTCACCGAAGCCGCCTATTTGACCTTGCATTACCGTCTTGCCTCAGTTGACGGCGCAGATATTGTCAGCACTTTCCAGGATAACCCCGCAACATTACAACTCGGCACCGGACAACTCGCGCCCTTCCTTGAGGCATGCCTGATTGGTTTGCAGGAGGGCGCGCATCAAACCTTCGATTTGCCACCGGAGCATGCTTTCGGACCACGCAATCCCGATCTGGTTCAAACAGTATCGCGTGCAACACTGGATGAGAATTCATCAAATGATGAGCGATACAGGGTTGGCGACCTGGTTGAATTCGCAGCACCCGGTGGCGGCCGTTTTGCAGGAGTGCTGCGGGAGATTGGTGATGAGGTTGCGCTGTTCGATTTCAATCATCCGCTGGCTGGCCAATCAGTGAAATTCGAAGTAAAAATTATCGGGATACTCTAAAAGCATCGACGGGTCGCCCTGAAGCATTTTTCCAGGACGGTAAGTCACTAAGGAAAGGCCATGGATATGGATAAAGAACTTTTACTGGCTCAACCGCGCGGTTTTTGTGCGGGTGTCGACCGCGCAATCGAAATTGTCGAGCGTGCACTTACGCAGTTCGGTGCACCGATTTATGTGCGGCATGAGATCGTTCACAACGCCTATGTCGTCGAGGATCTACGCAACAAGGGTGCGATCTTTATCGAAGAACTGGCGGACGTACCGACCGGAAATACGGTCGTTTTTTCAGCCCACGGTGTCTCGAAGGCGATACAGGCAGAGGCGAAGTTGCGTGGCTTGACGGTGTTTGATGCGACTTGTCCATTGGTGACGAAGGTACATATTGAAGTTGCAAAGATGCGTCGTGAAGGCCGGGAAATAATCATGATAGGCCACGATGGACATCCTGAAGTCGAAGGCACGATGGGGCAGGCGGAACAAGGCATGTATCTGGTCGAGACCGTCGCAGACGTGGAAAACATTGCGGTCAATGATCCGAACAATCTGGCATATGTGTCGCAGACTACCTTGTCAGTGGACGATACTGCGGATGTGATCGAGGCGCTAAAGCGAAAATTCCCGAACATTGCGGAACCTAAAAAAGGCGACATTTGCTACGCCACCACCAACCGGCAGGAAGCCGTCAAATTCATGGCGCCGCAAGTCGAAGTCGTCATCGTCGTCGGCAGCCCTAATAGTTCAAATTCCAACCGGCTTCGCGAGGTCGCCGAGAAAAAAGGATGCTCCGCCTACATGGTGGACAACGCGTCGCAAATCGATCCTGCATGGCTGATAGGCAAGAACCGTATCGGTGTCACGGCGGGTGCATCTGCGCCGGAGATATTGGTACAAGCGGTCGTTGATCGCTTGAAACAGCTTGGCGTGAAAAGCGTGCGTCCACTTTCTGGCGTGGAAGAAAACGTCACGTTCCCGCTGCCGAAGGGCTTGAGCGGGCTGCCGATCACATCGGCATGATGGCCTGAAGTTGTAGATAGTTTGCCGATACCAGGCTGATTGAGTCCAGTGTTGAATAGCACATGTTTATCCAATCTCCAATTGGATGTCCCGGTGTTTTATTTTCATGCATATCTATTCCCCAGTGAATCTGCATGCCGGTACAATCGCAACGTCATTTGATTCGATCCTTTTCGAGAGCACGAATACATGGGTACGTTTATCCAGCAAATTATCAACGGCCTCGTCCTGGGCAGCATGTATGCGTTGGTGGCCCTTGGTTACACCATGGTTTACGGTGTGCTGAACCTGATCAATTTTGCGCACGGCGATGTGTTGATGATAGGCGCGATGGCTGGCGTGACGATACTCAATGTTGTGCAGCATCTTGCGCCGGATCTGCCCGGCGTAGCCAAGCTGGTCATTGCAATTCTTGGTGCCATTCCAATATGCATCATGGTCAACGTGGCGATCGAGCGTATCGCTTACCGGAGATTGCGCAATGCGCCCCGCCTCGCCCCATTGATCACTGCAATTGGCATATCCATCCTGCTTCAAACTTTTGCAATGATGATCTGGGGCCGCAATCCAATACCTTTTCCGCAGCTCATGCCGGCCGAGTCATATCAGATTCTTGGCGCACTTATTTCACCGACGCAGGTGATGTTGCTTGCATTGGCAACACTATCGATGGGCGCGCTGGTACTGCTGGTCGAAAAAACCAGATTGGGGCGCGCGATGCGCGCAACTGCCGAGAATCCGCGTGTTGCGGGATTGATGGGCGTCGACGCTAACCGGGTAATCGTTTTTACCTTCGCAATTGGTGCAACCCTGGCTGCAGTGGCAGGAGTAATGTGGGGCGCAATGTATGCATCGGCACAGTTTGCAATGGGAGTCACTCCAGGGTTGAAAGCATTTTCCGCTGCGGTACTCGGCGGGATCGGCAATGTCTATGGAGCGATGCTGGGCGGTATTCTGCTGGGCTTGATCGAAAGTCTGGGTGCCGGATATTTGGGCAGCCAATATCAGGATATTTTCGCATTTATCGTGCTGATCGGTGTCCTCACTCTACGTCCATCGGGGATCATGGGCGAGCGCGTAGCTGATCGTGCATGAAGGTTCAAATGGCTAACTTTTTTGAGTTTCGACGCAACCCGTACAAGACCCGCAACAGCTTGATAGCACTCTGCGTTGTTCTCGTCATCTTTCCTTTTATTGCCGCAAATTTTGGTAATTCATGGGTACGGATCATGGATTTCGCGCTGCTCTATATCATGCTTGCATTAGGGCTGAATATTGTGGTCGGCTTCGCTGGCCTGCTTGACCTCGGCTACATCGCATTCTATGCGCTTGGCGCCTACATGACTGGCCTCTTGGCTTCTCCTCAATTTGCAAAACTGCTCGAATCGGTTGTCAATCACTATCCGGTTATGGGTAGTGCCTTGATAGGGTTTTTCGGCCCAGAAATTGCACACAGCGGGATTCACCTGTCTGTCTGGTTGATAGTGCCGCTGGGCGCAGGATTGGCAGCCTTCTTTGGTGTTCTGCTTGGTGCGCCTACACTTAAGTTGCGTGGTGATTATCTTGCAATTGTTACGCTGGGTTTCGGCGAAATCATTCGTATTTTAATGAACAACCTGAATGACCCTATCAATTTCACCAACGGTCCACAAGGCGTTAATTTGATCGACCCTATCCGGATTTTCGGTGTTTCCCTCAAAGGCGAAGCAGGTTCGCAAGCAACCGTCTACCTCGGCCGTTTACCGATACCGTCTGTGACTGCATATTACTTTCTCTTCCTGAGTTTATGCATCGCGATTATTTTTATCACTCTCCGTTTGCAGCATTCACGACTCGGACGGGCGTGGGTGGCAATTCGAGAAGATGAGGTTGCAGCGAAAGCAATGGGCATCAATACACGCAACGTGAAACTGCTGGCATTCGCAATGGGTGCCTCGTTCGGCGGCGTTGCCGGTGCGATGTTTGCGTCATTTCAGGGTTTCGTTTCGCCGGAATCTTTTTCATTAATGGAATCGATCGTCGTTCTAGCAATGGTGGTACTTGGCGGGATCGGGCACATACCGGGGGTAGTTTTAGGTGGTGTGATTTTGGCGGCGTTACCTGAAGTGCTGCGTCATATTGTCGTACCTTTGCAGCAAACGTTGTTCGGCAAAGTCTTGATTGAAGCGGAAGTCCTGCGTCAATTACTATACGGCCTGGCGATGGTTGGCATCATGTTATACCGCCCTGCAGGTTTGTGGCCGTCACCGCAAAGTGAAGACCGGCCTGATGCGGATATCGATAAGCCGGAGCGCACTACCGGCATCGTGGCTGTGTAAGGCGCTGACATGAACGATCAAGTCATTCTCAATATCAGCGGCGTGAATAAACGCTTCGGCGGACTTCAAGCATTGTCTGAAGTCGGCATGAAAATTATCCAGGGCCAGATCTATGGTTTGATCGGCCCGAACGGCGCAGGTAAAACTACGTTTTTCAATGTGATCACCGGTTTGTATCAGCCCGACAGCGGTTCGTTCGAGTTGGCCGGCAAGCCTTACTCGCCATCGGCACCGCACGAAGTCGCAAAAGCCGGCATCGCACGCACGTTTCAGAATATCCGATTGTTTGGTGAAATGACCGCCGTGGAAAATGTGATGGTTGGACGTCACGTGCGCACACATCAAGGCGTTCTGGGAGCAATCCTGCGTCACAAGGCTGCACGTAAAGAAGAAGCTGCGATACACAAGCATGCAATGGATCTGCTGGACTTTGTCGGCATCGCACAATTCGCCGATCGAACTGCCCGAAACTTGTCATATGGCGATCAACGCCGGCTGGAGATTGCACGCGCGTTGGCGACCGAACCGAAATTGTTGGCGTTGGACGAACCTGCCGCGGGGATGAATGCGACCGAAAAACTGGCATTACGCGAGTTACTGATCAAGATAAAAGTCGAAGGTAAAACGATACTGTTGATCGAGCATGACGTGAAATTGGTAATGGGCTTATGCGACCGCATCACCGTGCTTGATTACGGCAGGTCCATCGCGGAAGGTATCCCTTCCGACGTGCAAAAAAATCCGGCGGTGGTGGAAGCATATCTCGGAGGGGCGCACGCATGAGCGGGAGCGTGCTGAAGGTAACAGACCTGAAAATTTCCTATGGCGGAATTCAGGCGATCAAAGGCATTGATCTTGTAGTTAACAAAGGCGAGTTGGTAGCATTGATCGGTGCGAATGGCGCGGGCAAAACTACAACCCTCAAGGCCGTCACCGGGACGCTGCCGAATTGCAGGGTCGAAGGCCATATCGAATATGCGGGTCAGCCGATACACGGCGCTGCTTCGTTTGAACTGGTTAAGCGCGGTCTCGCAATGGTGCCGGAGGGGCGTGGCGTATTTACACGCATGTCGATCATTGAAAACCTGCAGATGGGTGCATATACACGCAATGACAAGGTGGGAGTCAGTGTCGATATCGATAAGTGGTTCGACATCTTCCCGCGCCTGAAAGAGCGTGCAAACCAGATGGCGGGCACCTTGTCAGGGGGGGAACAGCAGATGCTTGCAATGGCGCGCGCGCTGATGTGTCGCCCCATGTTGTTATTGCTCGACGAACCATCAATGGGCCTGGCACCTATCATGGTCGAGAAAATTTTTGAGGTTATCCGTGATGTATCCGCGCAAGGCGTCACAGTTCTTCTGGTCGAGCAAAATGCGAAGCTCGCATTGGAAGCAGCACATCGCGCATACGTGATGGAGTCGGGGCTGGTCACTATGAGTGGCAATGCCAAACAAATGTTGAATGATCCGAGAGTCAGGGAAGCCTACCTGGGTGAGTCGTAACGGGGCGCTGATTTGCCTGTAGGTCCCTTCCCCCTTTCCGGGGGAAGGCTAGGATGGGGGTGGTGCGTTCGAGCTATCGAAAGTGTTCGATATACAGATTGTTTCCACCCCCAGCACCATTGCCCTGCGTCAGATATGCTCTTCACCTCAGTGGCATAATCATGATCAAGCAAACAGTCGAGGAGCGATCGTCATGCAATTCGCCATTCCGCCGCACAATCAAGTTGCAGTTCCAATAGCGGGTCGTTCGGACTGGTTCCCGGTCCATCGCATTTATTGCGTCGGTCGCAATTATCTTGAGCACGCGAAAGAAATGGGCGGCACCGGGCGCGATGCGCCATTCTTTTTTGCCAAGCCTGCCGACGCGGTACTCGCGGTGCCCGATGGCACGGTCGGTGAAATGCCATATCCATCTGAAACTAACGATCTGCATCATGAAGTTGAGCTGGTGGTAGCGATCGGCAAAGGCGGAATCAATATTGACGTCACCGATGCGCAGACACATGTGTGGGGTTATGCGATCGGGCTTGATATGACGCGTCGGGACTTGCAGGCGGAATCAAAAAAAGCGGGACGCCCGTGGAGCACTGCAAAAGGATTCGATTTTTCGGCGCCTATAGGGCCCATCCATCCAGTCGACGTAACCAGCGGGATAGCGCACGCATCGATAGGCATCAAAGTGAATGGCAACCCTCGCCAGGAAAGCAATGTCGGAAAAATGATGTGGAATGTCGCCGAGATTATTGCGTATTTATCGAAGTTCTACGCGCTGCAACCGGGGGATCTGATATTTACAGGTACGCCTGAAGGCGTTGCTGCGGTGGGGAAGGGTGATTTAATGGAGGCTGCAATCTCGGGCCTCGGCGAATTACGCGTCAGGATAATATAAAGTACCCGACATAATTTCATTTATGGCATGGCACCGGCGCTATTCGCATTTTGCTTCGATATTAAAGGAGTGAAGCATCATGAAGTTATACAGTTACTTTCGCAGCTCTGCCGCATATCGGGTACGCATTGCTCTAAACCTGAAACAGATCCCTTACGATGTGGTGCCGATCCATCTTCTACAAAATGGTGGTGAACAATTCTCGCCGGAGTATGCCAGGATAAATCCGAATAAACTGGTGCCGGCACTCGTTGATGAATCTGCTCATGGCAATATCGCATTGACACAATCGCTCGCCATTATTGAATATCTTGACGAGGTGTATCCGGAGCCGCGCTTGCTGCCGGAATTTGCCGTGGATAAAGCATATGTACGTAGCATTGCGTTGACCATTGCATGTGAAATTCACCCCTTGAATAACCTGCGCGTGTTGAATTATCTTGAACATGATTTGAAGGTTAGTCACGAAAACAAGGATGCGTGGTATCGACATTGGTGTGAGCAAGGATTGGCTGCAGTCGAAGCAATGCTTGGGCGAGACTCGCGTGTTGGCAAGTATTGTTTTGGAGATGCACCTACCGTTGCGGATTGTTTTCTTGTCCCACAAGTCGCGAATGCGCTACGGGTGAATTGCGACCTCACGGCGATGCCTACTATCTTACGCATCTATACCGCCTGTCTCGCATTGGATGCGTTTGGTAAAGCGGCGCCGGCAAATCAACCAGACGCAGCTTGAATAATCGCACTTGGTTGTTACAACGGTGAATTCGGTAACAATAGCGAATTGCGGAATAGTAGAAGGCCAGCGACCTTTGCGGGTGTTATTGGTGAAAGCTGGTAACGAGATCGAGAAGATTCATCATTAAGGCACTGCGACCAAGAGCTACCCATTTCCGTCGAATCTTCAAACGAAATTGTGTACTGTGAAGATCGCTAAAAAACAAAACCCGCCGAAGCGGGTCTGTATTTACAGCATTACTGCGCAGCTTACTTCTTGTTGCGACGACGTGTCGCTGTGAAGCCAAAGAGACCCAGGCCAAGCAGTGCAAGAGTTGCTGGTTCAGGAACATCAGACGGTGCTGACAGGCTCGAGATTGTGAATCTATCAGCGCCGCAGCAAGTATCAGTGCTATAAACGCCCCAACCAATAACGTCGCCTGCAGTTACTGCCATCGAGTAGTCACCGCTTGCGCTAGAAGTGCAGCAAGGTACGTCAAACAGAACCGAGCGGGAACCGTTAAACACCGACAGACCTGAGCAGCATGGATCATTTGTGCTCATATCCCAGTGAAATGAAAACGTGCCGGAAGTTTCTGCAATTTTAGTGAATGTCGTTTCGCTGAAGCCAAAAGGGCCGTTGCCATCTGGCTCGCTGAGCACGATCGAAGTTGGCGCGCCGCCAGTTTCTACGTGACCCGATGTGCTACCACCGACGGTCCAGGTCGAAATTGCATTGTCGCCTGTAAAGCCGGAAATTTGAGTCGCTTGTGCGGAGAGTGCGAAAAATGCGAAGCACAGCAGGCAAAGTGTTTTTAATGCACGTGAAAATGAAATCATGAAATTCCCCTATTTTTATTTAAGAAGCTTAATGTCGCGGATAGTAGTAATTTGACAAATTAGCAAGTTGCTTTAATTCGCTAGTTCATATTTAGCAAGTAGCGTGCCATAAATAAATATCTATATAAATCAATTGGTTATCTATTTTTTCGGCACTATCAAATCCGGCATTGTAAAAATTATCGACAATGCTTTATGACGTTATATCTCTAGTTCTAGATCAATAATCGGCGGAACATAAAAAAACGCCTCGGAAAACGAGGCGTTTTTATTAAGTCACTACAACCAGGGTATTTAGGCAGCCCGGGAAACGGTCTGCATTAATTACCTTACTGTGCAGATTACTTCTTGCGACGACGAGTTGCTGTGAAACCAAAGAGACCGAGACCAAGCAGTGCAATGGTCGCTGGTTCTGGCACATCAGACGGTGCTGACAGGGCAGAAATTGTAAATCTGTCAGGGCCGCAGCAAGTATCAGTACTATAAACGCCCCAACCGATAACGTCGCCTGCTGTTACCGACATCGAGTAGTCGCCGCTTGCACTAAAAGTGCTGCAGCAAGGTTCGTCAAACAGAACAGAGCGGGAACCGTTGAACACAGACAGACCGGAGCAGCAAGGATCATCTGTAGTCATATCCCAGTGGAATGAAAACGTGCCCGAAGTTTCGGCAATTTTAGTGAACGTAGTTTCGTTGAAGCCAAAAGGACCACCATCTGGTTCGCTAAGCACGATAGAAGTTGGCGCGCCGCCAGTTTCTACATGACCAGACGTGCTGCCACCAACGGTCCAGGTCGAAATTGCATTGTCGCCTGTAAAGCCGGAAACTTGAGTTGCTTGTGCGGAGAGTGCGAAAGATGCGAAGCACAGTACGCAAAGTGTTTTTAATGTACGTGAAAATGAAATCATTAGATTTTCCTATTTTTAGTTAATGTCGCGAATAATATGAATCTGACAAATTAGAAATCGCTTTAATTTGGTAGTTCACATATAGCAAGTAGCGTGCCAAAAACAAATATTTAATATGAATCAATAGGTTATCTAGTTAATTAACGATGCCAAATTCAATGTTGTAAAAATTATCGACATAGTTGGTTATTCAGACAGACGGAAAGGTTTATGCCGTACTTTAGACCAGCGTCGATAGGTGAAACGCACCGTAAAATAACTGCGACAAAGATCGGAAACGGCTGCGCATTGCGTGGCTTGATAGACGAATTTGAATGCGTTTGGAGTATTTACAGCCAACACCCCAAGCGAATCAATTGAAATAAATAATGGATGTGGCTCTGAGGGAATAGGTGCTGTTTTAGTGAGCGTTTATCGACGGGAAAAATTGCGACTTTATTGCGGGACTAGAATTTGTCTTGGTCCCGCCGACAGGAATCGGACCTGTATCTAGCGCTTAGGAGGCACTTGTTCTATCCATTGAACTACGGCGAGACGCTGGCAACTTGCTATGTTTTGCAAGTCACGCCCGAGATTATAGCCGAGACATTCAGCAAGACTAGCGATTCTTCCATAGCTGTCGGTACAATGCGGTCTTCATTCATTTAATTGGTTTTGCGCACACGCGCAAACACCATCGAACATCAGGGTCTTATGGCAGTTATTTCTCTTTCCAATGCGCAGCTCGCATTCGGGCACGTTGCATTACTGGATCACGCGGAATTTTCACTTGAGTCAAATGAGCGGGTTGGCCTGATCGGGCGCAATGGCACCGGCAAATCGTCGTTGTTAAAAATTCTTTCCGGCGTGTCGAAACTTGACGATGGCTTGCTGGTGATGCAGCAGGGCCTGAAGATTGCGTATGTTGAGCAGGAACCGCAGTTTTCACGTGACATGACAGTGTTTGACGCAGTTGCATCCGGGCTGGGCGAAATGCCGGCATTACTGGCGGAATATGAGGCCTTGACCGGTCAGTTCGGTGGGGACAATGACGATGTGCTGATGGACCGTATGCACGATATACAGGTCAAGCTGGATGCAGCCGATGCCTGGAGCTTGAACAATCGCGTGGAGACGACACTGGACCGCTTGAATCTCGAAAGGGATTCTTTGATGGGTACGCTTTCAGGGGGAATGCAAAAGCGTGTTGCATTGGCATGCGCTTTGGTAAGTGCGCCGGATGTGCTGTTACTCGATGAGCCGACCAACCATCTCGACTTCACGTCCATCCTGTGGCTGGAAGGATTGTTGCGCGATTACAAAGGGAGCGTACTGTTCATCACGCATGACCGGAGCTTTCTGGATAACGTCGCGAACCGGATTATCGAGTTGGACCGTGGAAGGATGTTGTCCTTCCCGGGCAATTTCAGCACCTATAAAACACGCAAGGCAGAGCAGCTTGAAATTGAAGAAGTAGAGAACGCCAAGTTCGATAAGTTTCTTGCACAAGAGGAGATCTGGATCCGCAAGGGTGTGCAGGCGAGGCGTACACGCGATGAAGGCCGCGTAAGGCGTCTTGAGGCATTGCGGCTGGCGCGGAGTGCGCGTCGAGACCAGCAGGGACAGGTCAAATTGGACCTGTCAGCGGGTGAACGCTCTGGGAAAATCGTTGCAGAACTCAGCGACATCAATAAAGCCTACGGCAGCAAAGTTATCGTGCGTGATTTCACTGCGACTATTTTGCGCGGAGACAAGGTTGGTTTGATCGGCGCGAATGGTGCAGGCAAAACGACATTGTTGAAGCTTATCCTGGGCGAAGAACAGGCAGACAGTGGAACGATCCGTCAAGGTACCAAATTACAGGTTGCGTACTTTGACCAGATGCGGGCCCAACTGAACGAAGATGCGAGCCTGGCCGATACGATCGCGCCTGGAAGTGATTGGGTCGAGATTAACGGTGAGCGCAAGCATGTGATGACCTACTTGAATGACTTCCTGTTTGCGCCGGAACGTGCACGCTCGCCTGTAAAGTCCCTGTCGGGTGGCGAGCGCAATCGCCTTTTGCTCGCGAGGCTGTTCGCCAAGCCGGCCAACGTGCTGGTGCTGGATGAGCCGACCAACGATCTCGATATCGATACGCTGGAGCTACTTGAAGAACTGCTCGAAGATTACAAAGGGACTGTATTTCTTGTAAGTCATGATCGAACTTTCCTCGACAATGTTGTGACGCAGGTAGTTGCATCGGAAGGCAACGGCATGTGGCGTGAATATGTTGGTGGATATAGCGATTGGGAACATTTTCGTCCGGCGAGTGCTGTACCTGGAGCAGCCGGAAAAGGCGACGGTAAAGTAGTCGCCAGAGCCGTTATCGAAGTGCAGCCAGCGGCACCGAAGCTTAAGAAATTAAGCTACAAGGAGCAACGTGATCTAGAGGCGCTGCCAATATTGATCGCCGAGCTGGAGCGTGAACAGAAGGCGCTTTCGGATCGATTGGCGCATCCGGACCTGTACAAAGAACCGGCGGCAGAAATTCAGAAATTCCATCAGCGGTTTGCTGAAATCGATGCGTTACTGTTGGAGAATCTGGAAAAATGGGAAGCGATTGAGGCGCGCAGCAAGGGCTGAACACGGGACAGTATGCAGGGGAGGGGCGATCAGTTCAGCCGTTTGATTGCAGCACGCAGTTCGGGTAATTTCTGCTGCAACATTTCTGCGTCGATCGCGTACGGACGTCTCTTCAAATAAGCTTCCAGATCTTCCAGTGCTGCTTGTGGGCATTCCAGATTTGCGTAGGCGAGTCCACGATCGCGTCGTTCCACGAGGTCACGCGGCAGCAAAATGACCAGCCGTTGCTGCACGCTCAGCAAGCGCTCCCATTCTTCCCGTTCGAGAAAAAGCAACTTAAGATTGCGCAGCATGCGAACCAGGATGTCGCGCGGTTCGGCGGCCTGGAGATGCGCAGTAAGCGCGACGTCAATCGGGTAATCATGTTGTTCCAAAAACGGTTCCAGCCGCTCTTCGAGCTCTTCCAGCGACAAGCTTGCGCCATTGAACGGATCGAGGATGATGTCGCCGGACTGCACTGATAATTTCATCAGGAAATGTCCGGGGAAAGATACGCCTTTGACGTCCAGATCGATTTGTTCCGCCAATTCCATATAGACGACTGCCAGTGAAATGGGAATGCCGCGCCGGCTACTGATCACGCGATGGAGATAGCTGTTGTCGGCAGCGTAATAATCATTCACATTGCCCGAGAAACCCAATTCGCTATAAAAAAAATGGTTGAGCATTCTAAGCTTTTGCATGACCGATGCGTCGGGTGGCAAGCGTCGCTGCAGTTTGGCAGCAAGGGTATCGATTTCAGCTTGAGATGCGGCGAGATCGAGCTGTGGTTCAGCATCCTGGGCGATGGTTAATGCGGCCTCAAATAACGGGATGCTATGGTCTTGCTGCACCAGCGAAGCGAAGTAGTCGAGTGAATTAATCATCGTATCGCCGATCAAAGATGACTCACTAAAGAAGATTGCGCACGCTTTGGCTGCTTACGCAAATGGCCAAATTGAGCCGATCATGCCGAGACCCGTTTAAAATCTTGCGGTCGGAACCCCATTACAAATAGCGCTCCAAAATAGGTCAGTCCGCAAACGCCTATGACGCAAGACAAGGTAATGATGCGCTCAAGCGGATGTGCTTGCAATCCCATCCAATGGAAATGTCCCGCGCTCCACAATGCCATACCGGCCATCATGGACAATGCAGCAGCGAGTTTGAGGGAGAACAATCCCCAACCCGGCTTGGCAATGTATATGCCTTTGCGTTTCAACCCGATATACAAAAATAGCGCGTTCAGGCAAGCGCCTAAACCGACGGATAATGCCAAGCCTGCATGTCCTATCCACGGCACGAAAAACAGGTTCATGATCTGAGAGGCGATCAATACTCCTATGGCGATTTTGACCGGGGTTCTGATATCTTGTTTTGCATAAAATCCAGGAGCAAGAATTTTTACGACGATCAGGCCGATTAATCCAACTCCATAAGCGACTAGTGCTCTACTGGTCATGGTAACTGCTTGAGCATCAAATTTTCCGTAATGGAATAGGGTTGTCGTAAGCGGTTCGGAGAGCGTTGCAAGGGCAACCGCACACGGCAATGCCAGCAAAAATGTCAGCCGCAGCCCCCAGTCCAGCAAGGCAGAGTACTCCGTGGCATCGCCATCTGAATGCGCCTTGGAAAGGCTGGGCAACAACACTGTGCCTAGCGCGACCCCTAGTAATCCGGTTGGAAATTCCATTAAGCGATCGGCATAAGAAAGCCATGAAACACTGCCTTGTTCAAGATGGGAGGCAATGTTGGTATTGATCATGATGCTGATTTGGGCCGCAGAGACGGCAAATACGGCCGGCCCCATTTTTCTTAATACGCGTCGTACCCCCGGATCGTTTAACGCGAATTTGGGATTCAGCGAAATACGCGGCAACATGCCAATCTTGATCAAGGCCGGGATTTGGATCGCCAGTTGCAGAACGCCGCCGACAAATACCGCGAATGCCAGCGCATATATCGGCTGTTTCAAAAATGGCGCAAGAAAGAGAGAGCCGGCAATGGACGACAGGTTGAGTAATACAGGGGTAAACGCGGGAATTTTAAATTCCCGCCAGGTGTTCAGAACGCCGCCTGCCAAGGCGACCAATGACATGAAGCCTATGTACGGGAACATGATGCGGGTCATCACCACTGCCGAATTGAATACTTGCGGATCTGTTTTCAGTCCAGCGGCAATCAGGTAAACAATTACCGGCGCAGCCACAATGCCGACGATACAGGTAAGTACCAGGGCCCACGAAAGTATGGTCGCGACATGGTCGACCAACTCCTTGGTTGCGGAAGTGCCTTTTTGCGATTTATATTCAGCGAGAATCGGTACGAATGCCTGCGAAAACGCGCCTTCCGCGAAAAGTCGTCGCAGCAGGTTGGGGATTCGGAATGCAATGTAATAGGCGTCGGTATAGGCTGAGGCCCCGAAGGTCCGTGCGATTAATGTGTCGCGAACCAGGCCGGTCACGCGCGACAGCATGGTCATGCCCGAGATAGTCGCGAGCGTTCTAAGCAGGTTCATGGGGCGGAATTATATGCGTTTTGCTGTATCGGGATGGAATAATGACGCGCATCTGCAATATGGTAAATGGCCGATGCATACGGATTTCAAAGTGTAATTTTCAAGCACGAAGTGTATAGAAGGAATGGCGTTTGGTTTCGATTATCCATGAATATGTAAAATAACGCCGATGGATTATGTTTAACAATTTAATGCGTTTGAGGAGAGGTATTTGCATTGAAGAAATACTGTGTCAGAAATGATGCCAGGCAGGCCATTTGCCATTTATGCCATATGGAAGTGGATTTGCGTATTGAGATTTGCTGGTTTTGAATAAAACAGTTATACTCCGAGGCTTCGCAGAATTCTGTCTCACACGTTGCGTCTCAGCGAGCGCATTCGATCAAGTTTTAGGAAATATTATTCATGGCAAATACCGCACAAGCGCGCAAACGCGCTCGTCAAGCAGTCAAGCAAAACGCGCACAATTCAAGTCAGCGTTCCGCGCTACGTACAGCGATCAAGACTTTACGTAAAGCGATTGAATCGGGTGATAAAGCTGTTGCATCTGCAACATTTTTAACATCGGTGTCGACAATTGACCGTATCGCTGACAAAAAAATCATTCACAAGAACAAAGCCGCTCGTCACAAGAGTCGCTTGGCTGCTGCGTTGAAGGCACTAGCCTAATACGCCTTTTCCTGCGCAGTTCGTGCAGGATGCGTGAGTGAGTAAAATTAAAAAACCCGCGTGATATCGATCATGCGGGTTTTTGTCGTTTAGTGCTTTGAAAGTAGGAAGTAGGCTATTCGATGTGCCGGCTGCTTATTTCCTGAGTATGGTGTGCTATCCCAGCATTATCGCAGGTGGGGCAGGCCTTCAAGGGTGTTGCCGGGCTTAATGTTTTTCTGCTTGAACCAGCCCAGGTTCATTTCGAGTGCATAACGCACTTGTTTCTTCCCGCAATGCGAATCGAGCGTTTGCGGCTTCATATCTTCAATATTGATGATTTTCCCGTCTTCATCCATGAATGCTACGGATAACGGCAAAATCGTATTTTTCATCCACATGCAAACACTGGCCGGTGCCGGAAATACGAATAACATTCCGTCGTTTTGCGCCATTTTTTCGCGAAACATGAGGCCCTGCTCACGTTCTTCATCAGTTGAGGCTACCTCAGCATGAATAACATGCATGCCGGCCGTCAATGACGTGACTTCAAATCGGGATATCTGCTGTGAAAAGCTTGCGGTAACCGGCAAAACCAAGGCAGCAATACCGGCAATAAATAGCGTGGATGCTTTCATGGTGCAATGATCACTATAGAAAGAAGGGTGTTTAAATTAGAGCAGGCAGAAAAAAAGGCAGGACAAGCCTGCCTTTTTGATACCGATGTGCAGATTACTTCGCTGCTGGAGCAGAAGCGTCAGCAGATGCGGAAGCAGATGCTTTTTTAGCTTTTTTAGCTTTTTTGGCTTTTTTGGCTTTCATAGCTGGAGCTGAAGCTTCTGGAGCTGAAGCGGCAGGAGCTGAAGCGGCTGCAGAAGCAGAAGCAGCAGGAGCAGGAGCAGGAGCGGCAGCCATTGCGGAAACAGCGAACAGGCCAGCAACCAGAGCAGCGACTAAGTTTTTCATTTTGTAATCCTTCGATTTAACGGTTGGGTGGAACAACGATTCTTGTGAATCAGTGGGAATAACGATGGAACGTATCCTCGGTTGACACGTTTTTCATAAAAAGCGCAAAAATTTCATTAATGAAATAAGGCTGGGGAAATAAAACTGGAAAAATAAGGAATAGCAGACGAATTTGGAGCGGTTAAATAGGTAGTCCCAAGTCGCGATTTTTCGGTTTTCCCTCTATTAGTTTGGAGCTTTTGTGAGTTCACTGGGTGACACTTCGCGCCATTCGCCTGGCCATAAAGGATGGGTTGCCAACGTAAACGGGCCGATCGCAATACGGATCAGCCGCAGCGTCGGAAGTCCTACCGCAGCAGTCATCCGACGGACCTGGCGGTTTTTACCTTCCCCCAGAGTGATTGCGAGCCAACTGGTTGGCGTATTGATGCGTTCGCGAATCGGTGGATCGCGCTGCCACAGCCATTCAGGCGCCGCCACCTGTTTTGCATCGCAGGGGAGAGTGGTGAAGTCGCCTAGATCAAGCGGGCCTTTTAGTTGAGTCAATTCGACGGAGGTGACGCCGCCCTCGACTTGAACGAGATATGTCTTTAGTTGCTTGCGTCGGGGATGGCTGATTTGATGCTGCAATTTTCCATCGTCAGTCAATAGAAGGAGTCCCTCGCTATCTGCATCAAGCCGGCCAGCCGGATAAATATCAGGGATAGTCAAAAAATCGGCTAGCGTTGCGCGTGTCGGATGCGGCGAAAACTGACACATGACTTGGAAAGGCTTGTTGAAAAGTATCAGTGGCATGACCAGGAAAATGTAAACATTTTTCGAAAGTTGAAGGCGATGGCGATTGTACCGGCTCTAGGAATTGGCGGTTTTCGATCCCCAAAATGTCGCAAAAACTTGGCATCGCACAAAATAGTAGGGCATAATACGCGATTCGGTCTTATGTCTTATATAAGACAGAGATGCATTTCAGAATAAACTTCCTGTACCACTCAGCTTTCCGCCTTAATTCCGGAGATAACGATGTTCCAACACATTAAAGTGCCTGCCGAAGGCCAGAAAATCACTGTCAATTCCGATTTTTCATTGACGGTGCCACACAATCCGATTATTCCGTACATTGAAGGCGACGGTACCGGCGTCGACATCAGTCCGGTGATGATCAAAGTTGTCGATGCTGCCGTGGCAAAAGCCTATAAAGGCGAACGCAAAATCAGCTGGATGGAAATTTATGCTGGTGAAAAATCGACCAAGGTCTATGGCCCTGACGTGTGGCTGCCGGAAGAAACGCTGAAGGCCCTCAAGGATTACGTTGTATCGATCAAGGGACCTTTGACTACGCCGGTAGGTGGCGGCATCCGTTCGCTGAACGTCGCATTGCGTCAAGAACTCGACCTGTACGTTTGCTTGCGTCCAGTGCGTTACTTCAAGGGCGTTCCATCGCCGGTTCGTGAACCGGAAAAGACCGACATGGTGATCTTCCGTGAGAATTCCGAAGACATCTACGCCGGCATCGAATGGCAAGAGGGTTCTGAAGGCGCGAAGAAATTAATCGAGTTTCTGGTCAAGGAAATGGGCGTCAAGAAAATCCGCTTTCCGAATACGTCTGGTATCGGTATCAAACCAGTGTCGCGTGAAGGTACGGAGCGCCTGGTTCGCAAAGCCATTCAGTATGCTATCGACAATGACAAGCCATCTGTGACTATCGTCCACAAAGGCAACATCATGAAATACACCGAAGGTGGTTTCCGCGATTGGGCGTATGCATTGGCACAAAAAGAATTCGGTGCTCAATTGGTCGATGGCGGTCCTTGGTGCAAATTCAAGAATCCGAATACCGGAAAGGAAATCACCGTCAAGGATTCGATTGCCGATGCATTTTTGCAACAGATCCTGTTGCGTCCGGCTGAATATAGCGTTATCGCGACATTGAATCTGAACGGCGATTACATTTCTGATGCGTTGGCTGCGCAAGTTGGCGGTATCGGTATTGCCCCTGGCGCGAATCTGTCAGATTCGATCGCAATGTTCGAGGCGACGCATGGTACAGCGCCGAAATATGCAGGTAAAGATTACGTGAACCCTGGTTCACTCATTCTTTCCGCAGAAATGATGTTGCGTCATATGGGGTGGTTAGAGGCTGCTGATCTCATCATCAGTGCAACCGAAAAAGCGATCAAAGCGAAAAAAGTAACATATGATTTCGCCCGTTTGATGGAAGGCGCGACCCAAGTGTCATGCTCCGGTTTTGGCGACGTGATGATTGAAAATATGTAATCACGCGTGGCAGGAAATGTTGTGTAGCTGAGAATAGGAAGGTCGGGTAACTCCGGCCTTTTATTTTTTTGCATTAAAAAATTCAACGCATACACATTCGATTGTGAATAAAAAAAACCCCGCAAAAGCGGGGTTTTTCGTGGCTAACTTGATCCGGAGATTAAGGAGCCTGAATGTTTGAAGCTTGCTTGCCTTTAGGGCCTTGCGTGACTTCGAATTGGACTTTTTGACCTTCTTTGAGGGTCTTGAAGCCGTTCATCTGGATTGCTGAAAAGTGCGCGAACAAATCTTCACCGCCGTCGTCCGGAGTGATAAAGCCGAAGCCTTTAGAATCGTTGAACCACTTGACTGTACCTGTTGCCATAAAAGCGTCTTTCAAAATTGACTAATCACACGAGCCGTAAAAGCAAGAAGCCTCGCGTAACGCTGCCCCTTCTAAAACTTGCCCACTTCATATTGACAAGTACATAACATATGCACTTCCAATAATCTTCATTGTTCCTGTAAAAAATACAAAAGTCAAGGCGATTTGGGCGACATATTCAGTTTTGTCGGGAGAATATTCACAACTAGCACTTGAATATGACAGGATGATCGGCATCTGCGCACTATCAATAAACGGCGTACTATCAATCTAAATGTGAAATACTCCTTACTTCAACGCATGGCGCAAGTAGATGAAAGCATTAGAATAGACGCATGGCAACCAAGCACGAGAACGGCACTGTGGTCGTCCGGCAGGAGCAGAAACTCAAGCCTCCGCCGATGTACCAAGTCATATTGTTAAACGACGATTACACACCAATGGAATTCGTCGTCGCGGTGATTCAGGAATATTTTAATAAGGACCGAGAGACTGCGACCCAGATTATGCTGAAAGTTCATCGTGACGGAAAAGGAATGTGCGGCGTATTTCCAAAAGATATTGCGTCCACTAAAGTCGAACTTGTATCAACCCACGCCAGGAAGGCGGGGCACCCGCTGCAGTGCGTGATGGAGGAAGTATGATTGCGCAAGAATTGGAAGTTAGTCTACATATGGCGTTTGTCGAGGCTCGACAGGCGCGCCATGAATTCATCACTGTCGAACACCTGCTGCTTGCGCTGCTCGATAATCCATCTGCGGCAGAAGTATTGCGCGCATGCGCCGTCAATATTGAGGACCTGCGCAAGACACTGACCAATTTTATCGGTGACAACACACCTACGGTACCCGGTGCGAGTGAAGTCGATACCCAGCCAACGCTCGGATTTCAGCGTGTCATTCAGCGCGCCATCATGCACGTTCAGTCGGCATCGAACGGCAAGAAAGAGGTTACTGGTGCAAACGTATTGGTCGCGATTTTCGGTGAAAAAGATTCGCATGCAGTTTATTATTTGCATCAGCAAGGTGTGACTCGTCTTGATGTCGTGAATTTCATTTCGCATGGTGTGCGCAAGGACCATCAAGTCGATGCGCAAAAATCTTCCGAGGGTGCCGAGGACGTTCATGCCGAGAGTCAGCAAAAAGAAAGTCCACTGGATCAATTCACGCAGAACCTTAATAAGCTCGCAGCAGAAGGAAAGATTGATCCGTTGATCGGACGTGAAGCCGAAGTCGAACGCGTCATTCAAACTTTGTGCCGTCGTCGCAAAAATAATCCATTGTTGGTGGGCGAAGCAGGGGTCGGCAAGACTGCGATTGCTGAAGGACTCGCATGGCGTGTTACGCAGAGCGACGTGCCTGAAATTTTGCAAAATGCAGTCGTGTATTCACTCGACATGGGTGCGCTGCTGGCGGGGACGAAATATCGCGGTGATTTTGAACAGCGTTTGAAATCAGTGCTGAAGCAATTGAAAGATACGCCGAATGGCGTTCTGTTCATCGACGAAATTCACACTATCATCGGTGCCGGTTCGGCATCTGGCGGTACGCTGGATGCATCCAATTTATTGAAGCCTGCACTGGCGAGCGGTCAGCTCAAATGCATAGGTGCGACAACATTTACCGAGTACCGTGGCGTGTTCGAGAAAGACCACGCGCTGGCGCGTCGCTTCCAGAAAATCGATGTAAACGAGCCGACGGTAGAGCAGACTGTGCAGATTCTGCGTGGCTTGAAGTCGCGTTTTGAAGAACATCATGGCGTCAAATATTCAGCCTCCGCATTGACATCGGCGGCGGAGTTGGCTGCACGTTTTATCAATGACCGTCATTTGCCTGACAAGGCGATCGACGTCATCGATGAAGCCGGCGCTGCACAACGAATTCTGCCGAAGTCCAAACAGAAGAAAACGATAGGCAAATCGGAAATCGAAGACATTATTGCGAAGATTGCGCGCATTCCGCCGCAATCCGTCAACCAGGATGACCGCACCAAGTTGCAAACAATAGATCGTGACCTGAGGAACGTGGTGTTCGGCCAGGATCCGGCAATTGAAGCGCTTGCATCTGCAATTAAAATGGCGCGCGCAGGTCTGGGCAAAACGGATAAGCCGATCGGTTCGTTCCTGTTCTCGGGACCTACCGGTGTCGGTAAAACCGAAGTGGCGAAGCAGCTCGCGTTCATCATGGGTATCGAGTTGATTCGTTTTGACATGTCAGAATACATGGAACGTCATGCGGTCAGTCGACTCATAGGTGCGCCTCCGGGATATGTCGGATTTGATCAGGGTGGGTTATTGACAGAAGCGATTACCAAGAAGCCGCATGCAGTTTTGCTGCTCGATGAAATCGAAAAGGCGCATCCGGACATTTTCAATATCCTGCTGCAGGTAATGGATCACGGCACGTTGACTGACAATAACGGTCGCAAGGCGGACTTCCGTAACGTGATCATTGTCATGACGACTAATGCTGGTGCGGAAAGTTTACAGAAACGTTCCATCGGCTTCACCGACAAGAAAGAAGCCGGCGACGAGATGGCGGATATCAAGCGTATGTTTACGCCGGAATTCCGCAATCGCCTTGATGCGACGATCAGCTTCCGTGCGCTCGATGAAGAAGTTATCTTGCGTGTTGTGGACAAGTTCCTGATGCAGCTTGAAGAGCAATTGCATGAGAAGAAGGTGGAGGCCATTTTCACCGAGCGCTTGCGCAAATTCCTTGCGGCCAAAGGCTTCGATCCACTGATGGGTGCGCGGCCCATGTCACGTTTGATTCAAGACATGATACGCAAAGCATTGGCGGATGAACTGTTATTTGGAAAACTGGTCACTGGTGGTCGCGTCACTGTCGATCTGGATGAGAAAGACCAGATCAAACTGGACTTCGCCGAGGGGGACGCAGTACCGCCTGCGGCGCCACCGGAAGCACTCGAAGTCGAGTAAAAGCTCATCACTCGCATATAACCCGAACTCACCTAGGTGGTTCGGGTTTTTTTATGCCCGTCGTGATACGGTAGGAGACGTTCAACCGCCCTTAAATCAAAAGCGCCCTAGTCCTTTTTGCGCAGTGCAGCCGCACACTCATGGACCAGCGCCGGTCCACGATAGATCAGACCACTATACAACTGCACCAACGAGGCCCCCGCATCGATTTTTGCTTGAGCATCTGTGCCTGAGAAAATTCCGCCCACACCTATGATCGGCAATGCATCACCCAGCTCAGCCTTCAATCCGCGGATTACCTTGTTGGACAACTCGAACACAGGCGCGCCCGACAGGCCACCCGCCTCTTGAGCATGTCGCATTCCCTGTACCGCATCACGCGCGATCGTCGTATTTGTCGCAATGACGCCGTCGATCTTGTATCGGATCAGCGCATCGGCAATCGTCTTGATCTGCTCGCTGTCGATATCCGGTGCAATCTTCAGGGTGATCGGTACATAACGCATGCATTTATCTGCCAGGCGGTGTTGCGCATCTTTCAAACGCGAGAGTAACGCGTCGAGTTCAGAACCACCTTGCAATTGGCGCAGATTCTTGGTGTTCGGTGATGAAATATTGATCGTTACATAGCTGGCATATGGATAGACTTTCTCAAGGCAAGCAAGATAATCGTCGGCCGCTTTTTCGATAGGCGTATCAGCATTCTTGCCAATATTTAGGCCTAGTACGCCTTCCTTGTTTTGATAAAAACGGGATGCTTGTACATTTGCGACGAACGCGTCTACACCGCCATTATTAAATCCCATTCGATTGATAATCGCATTCGCCTGCGGCAGGCGGAACATGCGCGGCTTCGGGTTGCCCGGCTGTGCACGCGGCGTTACTGTACCGACCTCGATAAACCCAAATCCCAGAGCCGCCAAACCGTCAATATATGAGCCGTCCTTGTCCAGCCCCGCGGCCATGCCGACCGGATTGGCAAACGTGATGCCCATTACTTTGCGTGGATCTGATTGCGGTTGTTTGACGATTCCAGCCAGGCCAAACGATGCCGCACGTTTCAGCATGGGTAGTGTAAGTGTATGTGCGACTTCAGGATCAAGAGAAAACAGCAGGGGACGCGCAAGTGCGTACAAAAGTTTGGTAGACATGAACGGATGGCTAGGCGAAAGGACTAAGGGCCTCTGATGACGCAGCGTTGAACGCACTACGCTCTCATTGGTAAATCCCGGTGATTTTACCGCGTAGCGCGGTTATAGCGCGTCCCATTTCCCGTGCCGCAATGCTTCTATTGGGTGGAAGTTGATCTTGTAAGCCATTTTCGTACTCTCCGCGATCCAATAGCCGAGATAGAGATAGGCGATATCCAGGGATTTTGCTTGTTGTATCTGCCATAGCACGTTGTAGGTGCCATAGCTTGCGCCGGGCTCGTCCGGATCGTAAAACGTGTACACGGACGACAATCCATCGTCCAGTACGTCGATGATGCTGACCATGCGCAAGGTCTGATCGGGATCACGGAACTCGACCAGACGCGTATTGACTTTGCTTTGCAACAGAAATTGCGCGTATTGATCGCGACTATCCTGATCCATGCCGCCACCTGCGTGCCGTGCTGCCTGATAGCGTAAATAGAGATCGTAATGCTCCGGGATATAGGCTAGTGTCGTTACCCAGGCGATCAGGTTTTGATGCTTAGCCCACGCACGACGCTGACTGCGGTTGGGAATGAATTCGCTGACTTTGACGCGTACCGGCGTACACGCATTACAACCGTCGCAATGCGGGCGATAGGTAAAAATCCCGCTGCGCCGGAATCCGTTTTTAACCAGCTCGGAGTAGACATCGGCATTGATCAAATGAGAGGGGGTCGCGACTTGGGAGCGCGCCTGGCGATGCTCCACATAACTACATGGATAGGGCGCAGTTGCGTAGAACTGCAGCGTGGAAAAAGGTAGATCCTTCAGGTGCGTCATTTACATTCCATTTGCAACTCTGTTGGTCATACTAATTTACACCTTTTGGCGCATCCATCCGTAGTGTTTTCTGATGCTGCTACTCAAATATTCTTAGCGGCTTCCAATCAACAATTTGTGGAAAATCAATTGCTACCCGGAGGTGTTCCAGAAATTCCGTGCGGGATATCGGCGCGGCGCCAAGTGAGGCCAAATGGCGGGTTTCCTGTTGACAGTCAATTAAAGCGACCCCGTGGCTTTTAAGGAAATGAACCAGGAAAGCCAATGCGATCTTGGACGCATCCGTGACTCGGGCGAACATCGATTCACCATAGAACATATGTCCAATACATACACCGTATGCGCCGCCAATCAGCTGTTCGTCACACCACACTTCTGCGGAGTGCGCATAGCCCATTCGATGCAACGCGCCATAACCGGCAATGATTTCGTCGGATATCCATGTGCCTTCCGCGTTTCGACGTGGCGCCGCACAGGCCAGCATTACTTCCTCGAACGACGTGTCGAAACGCACATCCCATCTGCCGCCGGACAACATGCTGTCGTGTACCTTCTTCAAGGTTTTCTTGAGACTAGCCGATATGATAAAACGGTCCGTAAGCAATACCATGCGCGGATCGGTACTCCACCACAAGATTGGTTGGCCTTCAGAGAACCAGGGAAAGATCCCATGCCGATATGCGTCGAGGAGACGCTCCGGCGTCAATTCCGCGCCAGCAGCTAATAACCCCGGAGCGCCATCTTCCTGCGTAAGTGCCTCCGATACCTCTGGAAATGGCATTCCGGCTTCCAGCCAGGGAATCATTCATATTCTCCATGTTGCACCAAAATATTGCACATTGATGGTGCATATTTCTGGAAATTAAATTCGTTATTTAAAAATATCATTTAAATCAGTTACTTATTATTTTTTGCTTAATGGAATGATTTTTGCTCTGTTTCTGTGCTTAAAGCATTTTTTGCACAATAAAAGGGAGATTTGCGAAATGGGTGCACTTAAATACGGCGCTGATGCGTTATTCATTATGCTCGGCGCCATCATGATCCTCGCTATGCATGCGGGTTTCGCATTTCTGGAACTTGGGACGGTGCGAAAGAAAAATCAAGTGAATGCCTTGGTCAAAATCTTAGTCGATTTTGCCGTTTCGACGATTGCTTATTTTTTCATTGGTTACAACCTTGCGTATGGGATTAATTTTTTTAGCAATGCAGAAGTACTTAGCGCCAAAAATGGATTCGAGCTGGTGAAATTCTTCTTCCTGCTTACTTTTGCCGCAGCAATTCCTGCGATCGTTTCGGGAGGCATCGCTGAACGGGCGAAATTTCATCCACAATTAATTGCGACCGCTCTTTTGGTCGGTTTCGTTTATCCATTTTTCGAAGGGATTGCATGGAACCATAGCTTGGGTATCCAGTCATGGCTGAAGGCGACGTTCTCTTATGAATTTCATGATTTTGCAGGTTCTGTTGTCGTGCATGCCGTCGGTGGTTGGGTTGCATTGCCTGCGGTGTTGTTACTTGGTGCGCGTAGAGGGCGTTACACAAAGGATGGAAATGTCGCCGCACATCCGCCATCAAACATTCCGTTTCTCGCGCTTGGCGCATGGATACTTACCGTTGGCTGGTTTGGCTTTAATGTAATGAGTGCGCAGACGCTGGACAAGATGAATGGCCTTGTCGCCATCAATTCACTGATGGCCATGGTAGGTGGCACGCTTGTCGCTCTCCTGCTCGGTAAAAACGATCCAGGATTTGCATACAACGGTCCTCTTGCGGGATTGGTTGCTGTGTGCGCCGGTTCCGATTTGATGCACCCGCTCGGTGCCCTTACGACCGGTTGTATAGCAGGTGCAATTTTTGTTTGGATGTTTACCTGGACACAGAATAAATGGAAGATTGACGACGTCCTCGGCGTGTGGCCACTCCATGGTCTTTGCGGCGCGTGGGGTGGTCTCGCCGCGGGCATATTCGGACTGAAAGAACTTGGTGGGCTAGGCGGAGTAGCATTCATGTCACAACTGGCGGGTACCGGTTTGGGCATCGCAATTGCGTTGACCGGAGGCACACTGATATACGGTGTGTTGAAAAAAACGATCGGAATACGGCTGGATCCGGAGCAGGAGTATGACGGTGCCGATCTATCGATTCATCGTATTTCTGCGACCCCGGAACGCGAATCGAACTGGTAATGAATGTAATTTTTGCGCGATTAAATGCTAATAAAACGGGTGAAAATAAAGAGGAGCGTCAAAATCATGAATCAAGCCGACGTCGACCGATAGACGATGAAATTCGGTCGATGGATCAGTCTTTTTCAAATTGGCGCATCGATTTTTTAATATCATGCGCATGGAAACCAAAAGCGCCGCCATTTTTTATCTTTGCCAAATCTTCAAAGAAAAACTTCAAGGTATGCGCTACCGTCGGGAATGCAATTTCATCCCATGGAATTTCAGATTCCGTAAATAGTTTGACTTCCAGGCTTTCGATGCCGGCAGCGAAGTCGAGGTCAAGCAATGTTGCCCTGTAAAACATATGCACTTGATGTACATGAGGAACGCTGAGCAGTGAAAAAAGTTCATGCAGCTCGATACGTGCGCCGGCCTCTTCCCCGGTTTCCCGGATTGCAGCATCTGACGTAGTTTCATCGTTTTCCATGAACCCTGCCGGCAAGGTCCAAAAGCCATGCCTTGGCTCAATTGCGCGTTTGCATAGTAGTACCCGTACCTCGCTGCCTTGCTGCCATACAGGGATAGAGCCAATTACCATTTTCGGATTTTGATAGTGGATCAATCCGCATTGGTTGCATACATAACGTGGCCGGTTGTCGTCCGGCGGAACAAGTAACGCAACTGGATGTGCGCATTCGGAACAGAATTTCATAATAGGCAAAAGCTGTGAGGAACCAACATGCATTTAACAGTGGAATTTGTGCTTGCATTGCTTCGATTGCGCGATACTGATTTATATACTTTTGAAGCAGAACACCAAGTGTATCACCACGTATATTGATGGCGATTGCATTTGCAATACTGGGGGATACCATGTATAGTTACCTCTTCAGACGCGGGGTGGAGCAGTCTGGCAGCTCGTCGGGCTCATAACCCGAAGGTCGCAGGTTCAAATCCTGCCCCCGCAACCAAATCTTTTAGTCTTAATTTCCCGCCCAACAGTACACCTCCTCTAATACGGGCGTCGGACGCAGCATCAACGGGTTCTTTAACCTAATGGCATCCTGGATGCTTGTCGTTGAAACTTATTTCTGCAAAATTATTATTCAATACGCTTTACAAGACGCACATGAATACTACTGAGGCCAAGAAAGTCCTCGAAACCGCATTGCTTTGCGCGCATGAGCCATTGTCGATTAACGACATGAAAAAACTCTATATAGAGATTGGCGATCGTGGCGATGAAGTTGTTGGCGGGGACACCATCAAGCAAATGCTTGAAGAGTTACGGATCGATTGGGCCGACAAAGGCATCGAAGTCGTAAGCCTTTCGACGGGCTGGCGGTTTCAAAGTCGACCCGAGATGAAAATTTATCTTGAGCGCTTGAATCCTGAAAAGCCGCCGAAGTATTCACGCGCTACGCTCGAAACACTTGCGATCATTGCGTATCGTCAACCAGTGACGCGTGGCGATATCGAAGAAATCCGTGGCGTCACGGTCAATTCGCAAACCATCAAGATGCTTGAAGAGCGTGGATGGATTGAAGGTATCGGGCATCGGGACGTTCCTGGGCGACCAGCACTTTTTGCAACAACGAAACAGTTTCTGGATGATCTGGGCCTCACATCGCTAGATCAACTTCCACCGTTGCAGCAGGTTTCCAAAAATGACATGGGCGGCAATGCATTGATTGAAATGCAAGCTCTGGAGGCTGGTTTGCAAGAGAGTCTTGATCAAGCCGCCATGAACTTCGCGACCGAGACCTCCGTAGACGAACAAATTATGGGCGAAGGCATATCGGCTTCGATTGAACTTCAGTCAGAACCTTCATTGGAAGAGCCGAATGCTTTAAGTGCATTTGACGAGAGCCCTTCTACTGAATCAGCGCCGGACATAGCGACCAACGCTATTGAGCCCGGTGATCATCAGCATAACCAAGAACCGAACGATGACGCTACCTACCTCCAATGACGCACCGGTGACGCTGCCGTCTGATACCTCTTCCAGCGATTCGAAAGAGACGCAAGAGACGAATAAATCTGTCGGCGCGTCCGACGTCAATGGCGAGAAGGTGGGGGAAGTTGTCCCGAAGACCAAGCGCGGCGTACGCGGTCCGCGCTCCTTGCGGCGTGCGCGGACCGAACCACGTGTTGAGAGTGGCGATGATGCGCGGCCTGCTATCGATATCTCGGCAACCGGCAATATACAAGTCGTCTCGAATACGGCGGTTTCCAATGTTGATTCTCCGGATGAGCGTCCGAGGCGCGGCGACCGGGGTAGGGCAGATGGGCAACGCGGATCGAAGCCGCCACAAAAATCCGGTGGCAAGCCTGCAAATGCAAACAATAGAACATCGCAATCGCGTCCCAAATCGGTCGATGCCGATGACGTTTTTTCCTTCGTGACTTCTGATGAATTTGATTTATCTGCGGTTGCCGAAGACGCCTCCGTTGGGGGCAATGGGCGTCGGCCGACCCAGCCAAAAAACGTAAGGCGCGATTTGACTGCGGATGACGACGCGCCAAAATTACACAAGGTTCTGGCAGAAGCGGGCCTCGGTTCGCGTCGGGACATGGAAGAATTGATCATCGCCGGACGGGTTTCTGTGAATGGCGAACCGGCACACATCGGGCAGCGTATTCTCCCGACTGACATGGTTCGTATCAATGGCAAATTGATTCAACGTAAAGTCAGCAAGCGCCCACCACGCGTCCTCGTTTATCACAAGCCTGCGGGTGAAATTGTCAGCACGAGCGACCCGGAAGGACGTCCATCAGTGTTTGAACGCTTGCCTACGATGAAGGCAGGGAAATGGCTGGCGGTTGGGCGGCTGGATTTCAATACTGAGGGATTGCTTCTATTTACAACCTCCGGCGACCTCGCCAATCGCCTGATGCACCCACGCTATGGAATTGACCGCGAATACGCGGTGCGTACCCTTGGCGAGCTGGAAGAGGGCATGCGGCAAAAGCTGTTGAGTGGCATTGAGCTGGAGGATGGTACCGCCCAGTTTTCCAAAATTGCAGACGGTGGTGGCGAAGGGGTCAACAAATGGTATCGCGTTACGATCGGTGAAGGACGCAACCGCGAAGTACGGCGTATGTTCGAGGCGATCGGGTTAACCGTTTCACGTTTGATTCGCACGCGGTATGGCGCATTGACACTGCCACGCGGTTTGAAGCGCGGACGCTGGGAAGAAATGGAAGAGCATGATGTAAGAGACTTACTCTCGCTTAGCGGACTCGACAAGATCGCAGCCCAAAGCCAGGGTGGCAATGGTCGTGGCGATCATTCGGAGCGCGGTGGCGATCGGAATGGCAACTTTGAAAAAGGTCCGGCGCAGCGCAGAGGATCGGCGCAAGGGCAAGGTGGCACACAAGGCCAGGGTAAAGCGCAAGCGCCGCGTAGTCGACAACCTGATCCGTTGCAAACCGCACTTGGGTTTCCCAGCACTGGGCAGTCCCGGCGCCCATCCGGGCCGGGTCGTGGTGCGCAAGGTGGACAAGGCCCCCGTAGCGGCGGACAAGGCGGACAGGGGAATCGCGGTGGTCAAGGCGGTCCGGGTGGTCGCGGCGGTCAAGGTGGGTCTATGGGCGGAGCAAGTGGGCCGAAGCGCCGTTCACGCGGTTGATGGTGCTATAGGTATCCGCACGCGCAGCCGGAGTTTCTTTCGGGGCGACTGCGGGGTGAGATACGGGCATTTGAAATAGGCCCTTGGCGATTCGTTGTGGTCACTTCGCCATTGCGGGGGGCAAAGTATTCGTTTATAATTTCGCAGTTAACAAAAGTCACGTCCCCCAGCGGCATGCTGTGGAAGCAACTTCCGGTGGCGAGAATTATAAGAAAGATGGGCACTTGCCCATTTTTTTTTTGTTAAACAGTTTGCAAATGATGCCGCTCATTGTGGTGTGCGGTGTTCAGTTTTATGTTTTCGGAGAATCGTTTTGCGGTTGCTTGAACTGATAGAAAAAACCGTTGTGGGCTTGGGTTACGAGCTTGTCGATTTCGAGCAGGCTGCGCGTGGATTGCTGCGTGTCTATATCGACTTTCCGGCGGAAGCGGCAGACAAGGGCAATATTACGGTTGAGGATTGTGCAGCGGTGAGTCACCAGTTGTCGCATGTGTTTCTCGTAGAAAACACGCCGTATGATCGGTTGGAAGTGTCGTCGCCGGGATTGGATCGTCCGTTGACGAAATTTTCTGATTACGTAAGATTTGTTGATGCAGAAGCGGTGGTCAAGTTGAGAATGCCGATGCCAGGCGCAGCCAACCGCAAATCGTTTCAAGGAATTTTGCAGGCGCCTGAGGGCGACAAGTTGAAGTTGGAATTTGAAGGAAAAGATGGCCCTGCCATGTTGGAGTTTACGCTGGCGGATGTGGATAAGGCACGTTTGGTGCCGCAAGTAGATTTTAGGAGTCGCAAAGCATGAGTCGCGAAGTTTTATTATTGGTTGATGCACTGGCGCGTGAAAAAAACGTTGATAAAGATATCGTTTACGGAGCGCTTGAGCATGCGCTCGCGCAAGCCACCAAGAAGCGCTACGTCGGGGATGTAGACATCCGCGTCGCTATTGATCGCGAGACTGGCGAGTTCGAGTCTTATCGCCGCTGGCATGTGGTTGCGGACGAGGCCGGCTTGCAATTGCCCGATCAGGAAGTGTTGCACTTCGAGGCGGTCGAGCAGATCGCGGATATTGATGTCGATGACCATATCGAAGAACCGATTGAGTCGGTGGATTTTGGTCGCCGCTTCGCACAGGACACAAAGCAGGTTGTCCTGCAGCGTATCCGTGACGCCGAGCGCGAACAGATCCTGGCTGACTTCCTTGAGCGCGGTGATTCGTTAGTTACCGGCACCATCAAGCGCATGGAGCGCGGCGATGCAATCGTTGAATCGGGCAAGATAGAAGCGCGTTTGCCGCGTGACCAGATGATCCCGAAAGAAAATCTGCGTATCGGCGACCGTGTCCGTGCCTATATTCTGCGCATTGATCGCAATGCACGTGGGCCGCAGGTCATCCTGTCGCGTACGGCACCTGAATTCATCATGAAATTGTTCGAGCTCGAAGTACCTGAGATCGAGCAAGGTTCGCTAGAGGTTAAATCGGCGGCACGTGACGCTGGGGTGCGAGCAAAAATTGCCGTATTCACGAGCGACAAACGGATCGATCCGATCGGAACTTGCGTCGGCATGCGCGGTTCGCGCGTGCAGGCAGTTACTGGCGAGCTCGGCGGTGAGCGTGTCGATATCGTGCTGTGGTCGGATGATCCGGCGCAATTCGTTATCGGTGCACTTGCTCCGGCCAATGTGTCGTCGATCGTCGTGGATGAGGAAAAACACGCGATGGACGTCGTGGTCGACGAGGAAAACCTCGCGATTGCGATTGGTCGCGGTGGCCAGAACGTACGGCTCGCATCAGAGTTGACCGGATGGCAGATCAATATCATGACGGCCGAAGAATCTGCTGACAAGTCGGCGGTGGAAACTGCGGCGACGCGCATCATGTTCATGGAAAAACTGGACGTAGACCAAGAGGTCGCGGACATTCTGGTGGACGAAGGTTTTGCCAGTCTGGAAGAAATCGCCTACGTGCCGATCAGCGAAATGCTGGAGATTGAATCCTTCGACGAAGATACCGTCAACGAATTGCGCAATCGTGCACGTGACGCATTGGTGACAGAAGCGATTGCATCCGAAGAAGGACTTGAAGGTATGGAAGATGCGTTGGCGAATCTGGAAGGAATCGACCGCGTAACGGCCGGTAAGCTCGGGTTGGCAGGTATCAAGACCGTCGACGCTTTTGCTGCACTGGCGTATGACGAGTTTGGTGCAATTCTGGCGCTGTCCACAGAACGTGCACGTCAATTGATCAAGAATGAATTTGAAGATGTGACTGATGATGAAATGAAGCTCATCGATGCCAAGTACGATGATCATGCCAAGGCGTTGCAAGCCAAGGTATGGAGTCTCGCGGAAGCCAAATGATCCGAGAAACTTCCGCATCATCACTGATGTCACATAGAAAAGAGGACTGAATGGCGAGTAATAATGTCACCCAATTTGCCACCGAGCTGAAGATGCCCGCGGACTTGCTATTGACGCAATTACGCGCCGCCGGCGTTTCTATAGGTTCACCGTCCGATTCCCTGTCCAAAGAAGACAAGGACAAGCTCCTTGACCATCTGCGCCGCGCCCACGGCAGTTCGCCTGACAGCGAGAAAAAGAAAATTACGCTGACGCGTAAAGAAACAACCGAGATCAAGCAGGCTGACGCGACTGGCAAATCCCGCACGATTCAAGTGGAGGTCCGCAAGAAGCGTACTTTCGTAAAGCGCGATGAACCTTCCGCTGATGAAGTACCGGCACCAGTTCAAATTGTTGCACCGGTAATTGATGAGGCTGAAGTCGCGCGCCGTGCTGACGAATCACGTCGCCATGCGGAACTTGTCGCACGTCAAGAGGCCGATCTGCGCGAGAAGCAAGATCGTTTGGCCAAGCTTGATGCTGAGAAAGAAGCGCACGCGAAGGCAGTTCAACGTGCAGAAATCGAAGCCAAAAAGGCGTCAGTTGAAGTCGCGCCGGCCGAGATCAATGGTAAGGAATCCGCTGCCGATGAGAAGAAGCGTATTGCTGCCGATGAGACCAAGAAAAAAGCTTCCCTGGTAGCCAAAGAAGCGGCCAAGGATGCAGCTGCAAAAGTCGTTGCAACAGAACAGGCTCGCAAGGTTGTTGCTGACGAAGTTGCGCAGATCAAGGCAATGATGAATGCGCCGCGTAAAGCGGTGAAGGCTCCCGAACCGGTTGCGCCCGCACCGGTGGCAGCTAAATCCGCTGAAGGCACATTGCACAAACCTGCGGACAAAAAGCCGACCGACAAGAAAGACGAGAAAAAGCCGGCTGTTACGATCGACAAGAAATCGATCAAGTCCGCCAATGTGTCATCCACATGGCAGGATGATGCCAAGAAGCGCGGTGTTGGCCTCAAAACACGCGGACCAACTCCAGGTGGTGGCGGACGTGACGGATGGCGTTCCGGACCAAAAGGACGACGTCCATCGCATCAGGATGACCGTGAAACGAATTTCCAGGCGCCTACCGAAGCGATCGTTAAAGACGTTCACGTGCCTGAAACCATCACTGTCGCAGAACTCGCGCACAAGATGTCGGTGAAGGCATCCGAAGTCATCAAGCATCTGATGAAGCTTGGTCAAATGGTCACGATCAATCAGGTTCTCGATCAGGAAACGGCAATGATCCTGGTTGAAGAGATGGGCCATAAGGCACATGCGGCCAAACTCGACGATCCCGAAGCATTGCTGGAAGATGGTGCGGTACATGCGGATGTGGAGCTGTTGCCTCGTGCGCCGGTTGTCACGGTAATGGGTCACGTCGATCACGGTAAAACTTCGCTGCTCGATTACATTCGACGCGCAAAAGTTGCGTCCGGCGAAGCGGGTGGCATTACGCAACATATCGGCGCGTATCACGTCGAAACACCACGCGGCATGATTACTTTCCTCGACACGCCGGGTCATGAAGCGTTTACAGCCATGCGTGCACGCGGTGCGAAAGCAACCGACATTGTGATTCTGGTTGTCGCGGCCGACGATGGCGTGATGCCGCAAACGAAGGAAGCGATTGCCCATGCAAAAGCGGCTGGCGTGCCTTTGGTTGTTGCGATCAACAAAATCGACAAGCCCGGTTCCAACCTCGATCGTGTGAAGCAGGAACTGGTCGCCGAGCAAGTCGTGCCGGAAGAATATGGTGGTGAATCGCCATTCGTTCCCGTGTCTGCCAAGACAGGTGAAGGCATTGATAACCTACTCGAACAAGTGCTCTTGCAAGCCGAAGTATTGGAATTGAAAGCTGCAGTTGAATCGCCTGCACGTGGTCTCGTTATCGAAGCGAAGCTCGACAAGGGCCGCGGCCCGGTGGCGACCATTCTCGTGCAGTCGGGCACATTGAAACGTGGCGACGTCGTACTGGCCGGATCTTCGTATGGCCGCGTGCGTGCGATGCTGGATGAAAACGGCAAGAGCATCACTGAGGCAGGCCCATCGATCCCGGTCGAGATTCAGGGCTTGACTGAAGTGCCTGCTGCCGGTGAAGAAGTCATGGTGATGGCTGACGAGCGTAAAGCGCGTGAGATCGGTCTGTTCCGTCAAGGTAAGTTCCGCGACGTGAAACTCGCCAAGCAGCAAGCCGCCAAACTCGAAAATATGTTCGAGCAAATGGGCGAAGGCGAAGTCAAGAACCTGCCGATGATCATCAAGACCGACGTCCAGGGTTCGCAGGAAGCATTGGTACACTCAATGCAGAAGTTGTCGACCAGCGAAGTGCGTGTGCAAGTTGTTCACGCAGCGGTGGGTGGCATCAGCGAGTCCGACGTCAACCTTGCGGTCGCGTCCAGAGCAGTCATCATCGGCTTTAACACGCGTGCTGATGCATCCGCACGAAAACTGGCCGAAGCCAACGGCATCGACATTCGTTACTACAACATCATTTATGACGCGGTAGACGAAATCAAGGCAGCAATGTCCGGCATGCTCTCGCCAGAGAAGCGTGAACAGGCATTGGGTCTGGTAGAAATTCGTCAAGTTATTCTCGTCAGCAAAGTTGGCGCGATTGCAGGTTGCTTTGTGCTTGAAGGTTTGGTCAAGCGCGGTTCCTCCGTCCGTCTTCTGCGTGAAAATGTCGTGGTGTGGACTGGCGAGATCGACTCGCTCAAGCGCTTCAAGGATGACGTGAAGGAAGTGAAGGCCGGCTTCGAATGCGGTTTGACTCTGAAGAATTTCAACGATGTGCAAGAAGGGGATCAACTGGAAGTATTTGAAGTCCAGGAAATCGCCCGTACGTTGTAAGACCAATTTTCGCGGGTGCTGATTTTGATGTCAGCTCCTGCGATTTGCGGTTCCTGAAACGTCGACTGAAATGATCCATGGCCAAACATAGTAAATCCATTCCGGGACGCGGTCTCCGCGTCGCTGACCAAATCCAGCGTGATCTGTCGGAGATTATCGCGTTTGAATTGAAAGATCCGCGCGTCGGCATGATCACGATCACCGAAGTTCAGGTGACGGCCGATTACGCGCATGCCAAAGTGTTTTTCACGATGTTGAGTGAAAAAGCAGAAGACATAAAAAATACACTTACCGGATTGAGCATGGCAGCGGGTTTTATTCGCGGTCAGCTTGGTCGTCGCTTGCGTATTCATACCATCCCAGAGCCGCATTTCGTACACGATACGTCGACTGCACGCGGCATCCAGCTTTCAAAGCTGATTGATGAAGCGAATGCGACTCGCGCCAAGGATGCAGAAGACTGATTCGGCTTTTTGCAGTCAACTGTTCTTCATGAACTGATTCCCCCGATATGGCAATACTCTCGCCCAAAAAACTGCGTGTGCCGGTTCATGGCGTGCTACTGCTCGATAAGCCGGTCGGCTATTCCAGCAATGACGTCCTGATCAAGGCCAAGCGGCTACTCAATGCGCAAAAGGCTGGTCATACTGGTACCCTTGATCCATTTGCAACCGGCTTGCTACCCTTGTGCTTTGGCGAGGCCACAAAGTTCGCCCAAGACCTGCTTGAAGCCGACAAGGCCTATGAGACCGTAGTGCATCTCGGCGTCACCACCACGACCGGCGATACCGAAGGCGATGTAACAAGTACCCGCGAAGTCAACCTAAGCCGTGAACAGGTTGAAGCCGCGCTCACACGATTTCGTGGCGCCATCGAACAAATCCCTCCGATGTACTCGGCATTGAAGCGTGATGGCAAGCCCCTCTACGAATATGCGCGTGCCGGGATTACGCTGGAGCGGTCTGCACGGCAAGTGACCATCCATTCGCTCGAGTTGCTCGCATATGAGGCGCCGAATCTAACCTTGCGGGTTCAATGCAGCAAGGGAACGTATATTCGCGTGCTGGGAGAAGATATTGGCGCTGCATTGGGATGTGGCGCCCACTTGAACGCACTGCGCCGTACGCAGGTCGGCGAGCTGACCCTGAGTCGTTCAGTAACGCTTGATGCACTTGCCGATTTACCGGAATCTGACCGCGGTAAATTACTGGCACCTGTGGACGCGTTGCTGTCATCCTTTCCGATCATCACGCTATCCGAAGAACTCGCGAAACGGTTTTTGCAAGGTCAACGTATATCGCTAGGCAAGGAAGGCGTGGCGATTGACTTGGAACAAGGCCGGGTACGCGTCTATCGGGAAAGTGACCGCAAGTTGCTCGGAACCGCACAATTGGTCGAATTCGGCGTGTTGGCGCCGGAAAGACTGGTTTCTCAGCAAATATAAAAAACATCTCCTGCCCAGAGCGACAAGCTGGCTCCCTGAATACGTCAATTCCACCGTAATCAAGACGTCATGTGTCGGTGGTACTACCAGGTATTAACGCGCAACTCTTTGAAATATCACGGAATTTAACAGTTCGTGCATCGCAGCATGCTATACTTGCCGGTTCCCTGTACCTCGCAAAACAAAACCATGTCAAATACAAAACGCGCTATACGCAACATCGCCATTATTGCTCACGTTGACCACGGCAAGACGACCCTCGTCGACCAGTTGCTGCGTCAATCAGGCACATTCCGCGAGAACCAGCACGTCGACACACGCGTGATGGATTCCAATGATCTTGAAAAAGAACGCGGCATCACCATTCTGGCGAAGAACTGCGCTGTTGAGTACGAGGGTACCCACATCAATATCGTCGACACTCCGGGCCATGCTGATTTCGGCGGCGAGGTCGAGCGCGTGCTGTCGATGGTCGACAGCGTCTTGTTGCTGGTTGATGCAGTCGAAGGCCCGATGCCGCAGACACGTTTCGTTACGCGCAAGGCATTGGCGCTTGGTCTGAAACCGATAGTCGTCGTCAACAAAATCGACCGCCCAGGTGCACGTCCTGAATGGGTAATCAATGCGACCTTTGAGCTGTTCGACAAGCTTGGCGCAACTGAAGAGCAACTGGATTTCCCTATCGTTTATGCATCAGCGCTGAATGGCTATGCAAGCCTTACGTCTGACGTGCGTGAAGGCACGATGAAGCCGTTGTTCGATGCGGTTCTGGAGCATGTGCCTGTACGCGACGATGATCCTGACGGTCCTTTGCAATTTCAGATTTCCTCGCTCGACTATTCTTCATACGTCGGAAAAATAGGTATCGGTCGTATCAGCCGCGGTCGCGTCAGAGCGTTGCAAGACGTGATCATCATGAACGGTCCAGGTTCCACACCGATCAAGGCGCGCATCAACCAGGTGCTGAATTTCAAAGGGTTGGAACGTGTCATCGTCGAAGAAGCAATGGCCGGCGATATCGTGCTGATTAACGGGATCGATGAACTGGGTATTGGTACCACCGTGTGTGCCGTGGATACGCCGGACGCATTGCCTATGTTGACGGTGGACGAGCCGACGCTGACGATGAACTTCATGGTCAATAATTCACCGTTGGCAGGTCGCGAAGGCAAGTTCGTCACCAGCCGTCAACTGCGCGAGCGTCTTGATCGTGAATTGAAAGCCAACGTCGCGTTGCGCGTTGCACCTACTGACGATGACACAATTTTCGAAGTATCGGGCCGCGGTGAATTGCACCTGACCATCCTGATCGAGAACATGCGTCGCGAAGGATTTGAGCTGGCAGTATCGCGTCCACGCGTGGTGTTTAAAATGGTCGATGGTGTACGTCACGAGCCATTTGAATTGTTGTCCGTCGACGTCGAAGAAACCAATCAAGGCGGCGTGATGGAAGAACTCGGTCGTCGTCGTGGTGATCTACAGGACATGCAGCCGGACGGAAAAGGGCGCGTACGCCTTGAATACCGTATTCCTGCACGTGGCCTGATCGGCTTCCAGGGCGAGTTCATGACATTGACTCGCGGTACCGGCTTGATGAGCCACATTTTTGATGAATACGCGCCGGTTGATGCATCCAAAGGCGAGATGGCTAGCCGCCGTAACGGCGTGCTGATTTCGCAAGACGATGGCGCTGCGGTTGCCTATGCAATCTGGAAGCTGCAGGATCGCGGCCGTATGTTCGTGGTCCACAATGACCCGGTGTATGAGGGCATGATCATTGGCATCCATTCACGTGACAACGATCTGGTCGTCAATCCGATCAAGGGCAAGCAACTGACCAACGTTCGCTCGTCCGGTACGGATGAGGCGGTGCGTTTGGTACCACCTATTCAGATGTCGCTGGAATACGCTGTTGAATTTATCGATGATGATGAGCTTGTCGAGATCACGCCGAAAAGCATACGCTTGCGCAAGCGTCATTTGAAAGAACATGAGCGCAAGAAGGCATCACGCGAAGCCGCTTGATTTGTAAATAATTGATTTGCAAATAATTCACACGCGTTTCAAGAACGTCGTGAGAATTCAAGCCCGTTGATTTATCGTTGCCTGATCGAGGCTATGGTGGATCGGCGGGTTTTTTTATGACACTGCAACAGTGACCATCTGAATTCATGGGGGCCGCGAAAGGATTAATCGGCCGATCTTGCGTATACTTCACATGGAACCAAAGCCAGCATTGCAATGAAGCCGATAAAATACAAGCCCCGCCGCATTTCTGTCGCACCAATGATGGATTGGACCGACAGGCATTGCCGCGTTTTTCATCGTCAGATTACTCGCCATACATGGTTGTATACGGAGATGGTGACGACCGGCGCGTTGCTGCATGGTGATGTCCCGAGGCATCTTGATTTTAGCGAACAGGAGCATCCTGTTGCACTTCAGTTGGGCGGTAGCGAGCCTGCGGATCTGGCCAGGAGTGCAAAGCTGGGCGAGCAATGGGGCTATGACGAGATCAACCTGAATTGCGGATGTCCTTCGGAGCGTGTGCAGAAAGGGGCATTCGGTGCCTGCCTGATGGCGGAACCTGCGTTAGTGGCGGACTGTGTCAAGGCCATGCGTGACGCAGTAGCAATTGATGTCACCGTGAAACACCGGATCGGCATTGATACCTTCGATACTTACGATTTTGTACGTGACTTCGTGGGAACGGTGGCGGATGCAGGTTGCGGGACTTTCATTGTCCACGCGCGTAATGCGATCCTGAAAGGCTTGAGCCCGAAAGAAAATCGAGAGATTCCGCCGTTGCGATATGAAGTTGCTTATCAACTCAAACACGATTTCCCCGGGCTTGAAATACTGATCAATGGCGGTATGAAAACCACCGCCGAAATCGACATGCATTTGCGGCGCGTCGACGGTGTCATGATTGGGCGTGAGGCTTACCACAACCCCTATATGATGGCGGAGTTCGATGCGCGCTACTTCGGCGATGATGCTCCGGTAAAGTCGCGCGCCGAGGTATTGCATGCGATGTTGCCTTATATCCGCGATCAGCTTGAGTTGCATGGTAGACGCACTTCTGGAGGAGGCCTGCGGCTCAATAGCATTACCCGTCATTTGTTGGGACTGATGGCCGGCATGCCGGGGGCGCGGAACTTCAGGCAGACTTTGTCGGACTCAAAAAAACTCGCTGCAGGGGATCCGGCTTTGCTGTTTGAAGCCTTGGCGCGGATGCAGGCGCTGGCAGCATGATCAATTGTAATTAATATTATTCTCGCTTTATTTTCCCGTATGCGGGATACGTAAAATTTGCGATCAGCACTGTGTAATTTTTATCAGCTGCGTGATGCAATGCTCGTACTTTCAATCTCTTGAACAGAATCACACTGGGCACAAAATGTGCTCGTCATTCCGCATGAGCTTTGATTGTGGTTATCAACAGCAAGTATTTTTCCAGTTGCCCAATAGACAGAATAGACAGAATAGACAGGAGATATAAATGCCTCTTACCAAGGGAAAAAGCCAGGCTGCTGTGAAAAAAAATGTGGAAACGATGGTCCATGAGTGGGAAAAAGACGGGGCGATAGGAACTAGCCATCCCAAGACCAAGAAAAAAGCTATTCAACAAGCAGTCGCAATTTCGCTAAAGAGAGCCGGCAAAAGCAAATATCAACAAGGGACGACGAAAAAATAGTCGGGCGTCGCCCGATAAATGGAATTGAAGTTGATCTATGCCGCATTGCGAATCCGATGGGCAATATCTGACCATGGTTCCTTAAACAAACGCCGGATGAAAGTCTGTTCAAAGCCAAGAATTCCAAAAACAAAAGAAACCAAGTTGAAAGGCCGCAGTCAATAGAGGTGTTCGTGTGGGTTGAATGTCAATACTTGCCCAGACCATGAATGCGATTTGAATTTTCGCAAGGCGTGGCACTGTTTTCGTTGGTGGCCGGTAATGGCATGCATGCGATGTATTTGTTGCTCGACATGCCGCATGCGGCAGATTGATCGTTGGGTGGGATTTTAACGATGTATCGACATCTTTTTCATGGAGAGGAATAAATAATATGAACACAATATCGAAAACTTCCAAGCTCGTTTTGACGACTATGGTTATTGGCGCCTGCGTGGCAGGTTGCAATCGGCAATCGCCGGATTCGAACGAAGTGTCGAGTACAAAAAACAGCGACACGACCATGGCATCCGGTACGCGGGCAGGGACGTCAAATTCGGATACCGCTCGTGATACATCCACTACAACCGGTACATATGGGACAACTGCCAGCGATACTGCAGGTACGTCCGGTAATGGGACGTCGGGGACATCGGCCACCGGTGGTAGCAGTTCGGTAGGTACCGTTATCAGCGACAGCGTTGTTACAACAAAAGTGAAAACAGCATTGCTGGCGGATTCGGATATCAAGGGTCTCGATATCAATGTCACGACGAATAAAGGCGAAGTCAATCTGAGCGGTGCAGTCAACAATCAATCCCAGATTGAGCGTGCGGAGAAAATTGCGCGGAACATTGATGGGGTTAAAAGCGTGCAGAATAACGTGACCATCAAGAAATCATAGCCTGGACATTGCAGGTCGAAAAATTTGAGGCTTGAACTGCGCAGTAAAGGAGCGGTGGCGAGTTTGCGCTCGTCCGTTTCTTTATGGCGTAGTGCCATATTTATTCAGGCAGGCTACGCATACCCGAGGTGATGCTCGCAATATTTATTTTCGTGAGCTCGAAGTATATCCACAGCTCTTTTACATGGGTTGTCGGTGGCGATACTTGTTATCGGGAAACTGCTGATCACAGCGCAGGTGCGCGCTGTTTTAAAAAACACATATCTCCTTGAGAAAAAACAAAGGCTCTGGTTGCGTTACCAGCAACAATCCCATTTGGCTTTAGTCGGGGTTTTGTCCGGGCTTTATACTACGGAGATATAAATGATCCATTCGCTACGGACACTCGTGTTGATGATTTTCGTCATGGCAATGGGTGCGGTCTTGGCTGAAGATCGTTTGTCCGAGGTTCGAGTGACCGTATCGAAAGTCGCGCAAAAAAATGCATCTAAATGGCCGACAAATCTCAATCGCGCTTCGCAGGTTATTGGTGCCGATGTTGACGATCCAAGAGGTAACAAGATAGGTGAAATCAAGGATATTGTTCTCGCCCCCAGGCAAGGACAAATTGCGTATGCGGTTGTGGGCTTCGGTAGTGTGATGGGGGTCGGCAGCAAATACTTTGCAATTCCGTGGACGAAACTACAGCCTGGTATGGATGAACACTATGTATTGCAAGTGGATAAGGAAACCCTCAAGCGCACGCCAGGTTTTGATAAAGATCATTGGCCTGACCTGGCAAGCTCACAATGGAACAGCGACAACGATCGCTTTTACAGGCACTCACCATACTGGCAGCATGACGGTGCAGATCCGGTGATTCGACAAGCATCAGGGGTCAACAGGGGAAACATCAGTTCCGGTGATACGGGCGTAGCAGCGGATAGTAGCGGAGGGCCGTCGGAATTTTAAGCATGAACTACCACGAATCTGCAGGAGGATGGTTGGCGACACAGCGAGTGCGATGCGTCGTCAAGGTGATTCGTAAAATGTTTGGGAACATAAACACATCAAGACTTGGATAGCGCCGCCGTAACGGGTGGCATTTTTTAAATGTAAAAGCATTGCACAGTATGTCGCATGCTTTTTGTTTATCAGGAAGTTGCACGATGCCAGCTCAGCAGAGTTTTATCAAGTGGCCGAAGGATACATTCGAACCAGCCAGTGACGACGAGTTCACGATGCTGTCCGAGTTGCTGGAACGCGCTTTTTCCAGAAACGTCAGGACCGTTCCCGCTGAATTCAAACACGAGAGGCATGAATTCAAACTGCAAGATGAACCCGTCCATCGCAAACCTTAAAGCATCTAAAAACTGCCGCTCATGACGTCCGCCTCTCTGCCGGCGTCATGATGTCATGACGCTTCACTGGCCATACGACGCTGCAAGTTCCGTATCGATGGCGTTCGCCCGCATAACTGACGGTCGCGCTTTTATTCGATCAATATAGGTTTGAATGACCGGCATCGCCGGCACGAGTTGGAACTTGGTCGTCCAGTTCAACGCCGTTCCCCATAGCACGTCAACCGCAGAAATTTTTTCGCCCAGCATATACGGCCCCATTGCCAACTGGTCGGTCAACGTCTTCAACATCGTATAGTAGTCTCCGTACGGCGATGTGGACGGCGATGCAGGTTCACGTTTCATCGCGCGGTCAACCAGCGCCGGTTCAAAGCATGAGCCGTAATACACCATCCAGCGAAGGTAAGGTCCACGCAGTGGGTCACCGATCGGCGGCGCAAGACCTGCCTCCGGATAGAGGTCAGCCAGATACAGATATATCGCAACTTGTTCCGTGACCAGCGCGCCATTGTGTTCGATCGCCGGAACCTTCCCCATCGGATTGATCGCCAGGTATGCCGCGCCGCGTTGTTCTCCTGCCTTCAGGTTCAGTGCATGCAGCCGATAGTCGGCACGCAGCTCTTCAAGCAGAATCAATACCCCTGAAGACCGTGTGTTCGGCGCGTGAAAAAGAGTGATCTGTCGGTTTGATAGCACGTTAAATCCTTTAATCTGATATTGCAGAGAAATGCGCCGTAGCTTGGAGCGCCTAAAAAATTCCGCTGGCAAGGCGCTGCAAGTTACGGGCGGTATTTCGTTTGGCGCGCTTAGTTTTCGATTGGAGAGCACAACTCAACCAGTGTGCCATCGGGACAGCGCACATACGACATGACTTGTCCCCACGGTTTTTTCTCCGGTTCTTTCAATGACACGGCACCCGCGGCTACTGCATGAGCATGTGCCGCTGCGACGTTGGGTGTTGTGAACGCAACTTCCATTCCAAGCGGACGCGCGGATATGCTGGCAGCAATATAGCCATCCGGGAAGTTCATTTCACCGAGAGCATGCGAAGCAAACGACAATGTGGTTTCGCCGGTATCGAGTTCACCATAGGTACCGGACTCATGGAAGAAGCGACGTGCAAAGTCGAATGCGCGTTCAAAAAAGGTAAGTGACGCATCAACATCTGGAACATATACGATGGTGTAGCCGAATTTCATATGATTTCCCTCTGCTTGAATTATCCAAGTTTGAATTAAACCACAAGCGAGAATATATAGCGGCCTTGCAATGTCGATTGATTGACTAAAGATTGCGTTCAAATAAAACCGCTTGAGTGGGACGTATATTTCGCTTTGCCACCGCCATCTGTGTTCTTGCGGCGTGCGATACACGCATTGCGTTTTCGCAAATTGGATAGTGTTCGCTTCCCGTTAGCAGGGAAACGACTTTATGACATTATGCGCAATTGAGATTGCGCAAAGATGCATCGGAAAAACCCGCCAAGATACCTAGCCTGACCTTTGCAAAAATTGCGCGGATCCTCGCGCATTTATGCAAAGGTCAGGCTATCGACTACTTCCATTGGCCGAACTAAAAAGGACCGTGAGATGATTATCTTTGTAATTTTTGCCGTTGTTCTGGCGGCCTGGGGGTATATTAAATTGACAGTTGCGCGCGTTGGTGAGGATTCGTCCAACGGAATGCAGGAGCAGGCAATCGGATTGAATGGTGCTCTGGTGGCGCGACATTGACGATGGGTTTTTTCGTCGGCATTCGATTCAAATACCGTGCTTGCGTTTGATCAGATCATGACGGTGTTTCACGATCAAGCAATGCCCGCTTTCTTTCGACTCCCCAACGGTAGCCCGATAGCGCTCCGTCGCTACGTACTACGCGGTGGCAGGGAATTGCAACGGCGATAAAGTTAGCCGCGCAAGCCGACGCAACTGCACGCACCGCTTTCGGCGCACCGATTTTTTGTGCAAGCTGGGTATAACTTACGGTAGTGCCGGCAGGTATCTCGGCGAGTGCTTGCCATACCCGCTGCTGAAATGCGGTACCTTGCACGTCGAGCGGCAGATCCAGTCCGATGCTTGGCGCTTCCACATGGCCTATGACCTTCGCTACCAACTGTTCGAAACCCTCGTCGCCACCGATCAACTCTGCTTTGTGGAAACGATCCTGCAGATCGCGCACGAGCAGATCGGGATCGCTGCCCAATAAAACCGCGCACAGACCTCTATCTGTCGATGCTACGAGGATCGAACCCAGTGAGCATTCCCCGACGGCGAAACGTATTGTTGTGCCACTGCCGCCCGCGCGGAATTTGGCAGGCGCCATCCCCAGTACCTTGGATGACGTCGCGTAGAAGCGCCCACTGGAATTGAAACCTGCTTCGTAAATTGCCTCTGTCACTGTCACGCTTTCCGGCAGCTTGTCTCTCATCAATTGCGCACGATACGCGATGGCATACGCTTTTGGCGTAACGCCGGAAATGGATTTGAACAGGCGATGAAAATAAAAGCGGCTCATGCCTACCGCATCCGCAAGTTCGCCCAGATCAGGAATGTCGGTCGCTGCTTCTATCAAGCGGCACGCTTGCGCCACTGCGATTGCATGCTGATTGGCGAGCGCAGGCTGGTTCGGACGGCATCGTTTGCATGCTCTGAACCCTGCCTGCTCGGCCGCTACGCAAGTCGTGTGGAAACGTACATTCTCTCGTTTTGCGAGGCGGGAGGGGCAGGATGGCCGGCAATATATCCCAGTGCTTTGAACGGAGTAATAGAAAGTCCCGTCAGCCTGTTGATCGCGGCGTACTACCGCAGCCCAGCGATCGTCGTCGCCGAGAAAATGCAGGGTCGTATTTTCGTATGTTGTGGTTTCAACGTTCATGACATCCATCTCTATGCATTCCAGATTGACACATCGGTTTAAACCTATTTTAGGCCGAGATCTGCGGTAGAACACTCCATCCCTTGCTTTTGAATCAGGGGAGTTTATCGGCGAGATTGCATCATTTTGCATTTATTCTATAATTCGACTATTATGGAAATATAGAATTAATGTAGAAGGTCAATATGAAAACCAAACAGGTTTTATCTGCCCTTACCGCGCTCGCTCAGGAATCACGTCTCGCGATTTTCAGGCTGTTGGTACAGGCAGGGCCGGCCGGAATGGCGGCGACAAAAATCAGCGAAAAGGTCGGTGTGCCGCCTTCGTCGCTTTCGTTCCACTTGAAGGAGATGTTGCATGCCGATCTGGTGACGTCGCGTCAGGAAGGACGGTTCGTGATCTACGTGGCCAACTTTTCGACAATGAATGGTCTCGTGCAGTTCTTGACTGAGAACTGTTGTGGCGGGAATCCGTGCACGCCCGTTTGCACCACTGAATGCAGCACTACCGAAGTGGCGAAATAATGAAGGGCACCTTACTGCATCTTATTGAAACTTTGGTAGATACTTGACACGCACTACCCCCATCCCAACCTTCCCCCTGAAAGGGGGAAGGAGTCAAGTCTGTATATGACTCGGTCAATTATTTCTGAAAACTTGGCAATGGAAAAATAAAATGTCTGAAAAAATCTACAACGTACTTTTTTTGTGTACGGGTAATTCCGCACGCAGCATCATGGCAGAAGCGTTGGTTACCACTATGGGCAAAGGGCGCTTTCAAGGCTTCAGTGCCGGCAGCTTCCCCGGAGGTACTGTCAATCCATATGCGACTGAGCAAGTAAAAAAGACCGGTTATCCGCTCGGCCATCTGCGCAGTAAAAGCTGGGATGAGTTCGCGGCTCCCGAGGCACCGAAAATGGATTTTATCTTTACCGTTTGCGACAATGCGGCCGGCGAAGTCTGTCCGATATGGCCTGGACATCCGCAATCTGCACATTGGGGATTTGAAGATCCCGCGGCTGCAGTTGGTAGCGACGAAGAAAAGCGCGCGGTATTTGAAAAGGTATTTCGGCAGATTGCCGCCAGAATGAATACCTTTGTCAATTTACCACTGCATATGCTGGAAAAAAATGCCATCCAAAAGGAAGTCGACAATATTGGAAAGACCCTGGTATGACGCGGTCACGGCGGCTGGTTGCAGAAGGTCTCGGCACAGCGTTATTACTGGCTGTCGTAATCGGCTCAGGCATCATGGCGGAGCGCCTTTCTGGTGGAAACGTCGCGATCGCATTGTTGGCCAACGCGGTTTCAACCGGCGCGGGCCTGGTCGCGTTGATTCTGATGCTGGGCACGGTATCCGGCGCCCATTTCAATCCTGTCGTGACCTTGTCTGAGGCGTGGCAAAAAAATATTCCTGCGTCGGAAGTGCTGCCCTATATCGGCGTACAAATCATCGGTGCGTTCGCCGGCGTTGCTGCAGCACATATGATGTTTGGCGAGCCGGCATTTTTTGCATCGGAGCATATCCGCACCGGTGCCGCACAATGGTGGAGTGAGTTTGTCGCAACCTTCGGATTGATTGCCGTGATCATCGGATGTTCACGCAGTCGTCCGACGCTGACGCCGTTTGCCGTCGCTGCATATATCACATCAGCCTACTGGTTTACGTCGTCGACCTCGTTCGCGAATCCCGCAGTGACGCTCGCTCGCGCTGCGAGCAATACCTTTGCCGGTATTCGCCCCGCCGATACGCCCGGCTTCATTATGGCGCAACTGCTTGGCGGCGCTACTGCGACGCTGATTTTTTGCTGGCTGTATACGGCACCGCCAAAAAATGCAACCGTAGGGGGCACCGTTGCACCCAGCGATTTCGCCGAATAATTTGTGCGTGCTGGATACGGCATATTGCAGAAATAAATTTACGAAGAGAGAATAGATAATGGATATCACGATTTACCACAACCCGAGCTGCGGTACATCGCGCAATACGCTCGCCCTGATTCGCAATGCCGGTGTAGAGCCGCAAGTCATTGAATACACGAAGTCGCCACCGACGCGTGAGGTCTTGCAGGATATGATCAGCAGGGCAGGGCTGACAGTACGGGAGGCGATCCGCGAAAAGGGTACGCCTTACACGGCACTGGGTCTTGATAATCCTGCACTGTCCGATGATGCGTTGCTGGACGCGATGGTTGCGACGCCGATTTTAATCAACCGGCCGTTTGTGGTGACGCCACAAGGGGTACGCCTGTGCCGTCCATCGGAGTTGGTGCTTGATATTTTATCGTTGCCGCAAAATGGGCCATTTACCAAGGAAGATGGTGAGGCCGTCATTGATGCTCAAGGGCGGCGCATAAGTGGGCAAGTATGAGCGGACAAAAATAGACGGGCAAAAGTAAGTATGCCGTCAGCATAAAGGCGTTTTCACCCTGCTGTAGCCTCAGGAGCCCGGCGATAAGCGTTCCTACTCGTTTCTCAAGGCATTCGCGGGTACAATTGTTACACCACAGCTACCTGCAGCCCGACTACCATGACAAAATCACTGAGTGAAGAAATCGCGCAGACAAGGTTGTTTGACGACATCGGTGCTGATGCGCTGGAGCGGCTGTCAGAATTGTGCAGTGTGATCGAAGTCAATGCGGGTCAGGTGGTTATTGAGCCTGGGAAAAATGATACCGCCGTGTACGTGGTGCTTGCAGGTCGCTTGAACGTGCATGAGGCGAGTGTCGACCAACCACCTTGCGCAAGTGTGGAAGCTGGGGAGTGCGCCGGCGCAATGTCGATCATCGAAGGGCGTGAGAGAACCACCCTTGTCTCAGCCGATATGGCAAGCCGTCTTTTGGTAGTTCCGAAGGACATGATGTGGTCCCTGATGAACACCTCTCATGCGATGGCGCGCAACATGCTTTATAGTTTGTCTGGACGATCGCGCGTTGACAGTACAGCGATCAAGAACAGCCTTCGCGCCCAAACGGATTTCGAAAAAATGGCGCTGGTCGATAATCTGACAGGCTTGCACAACCGTCGTTGGCTTGACCAGTCGTTTCGGCGTCAAGTTGTGCGCAGCCTCTACGATGACCAGCCGATCACGATAGTGATGATCGACGTTGACCAATTCTCGGATTACTGCAACGCGAATGGCCATTTGTCTGCCGACAGGGCATTGCGTACCGTCGCACTGATTTTGAACGACAAGTTGCGGCCGGGGGACTTGCTGGCGCGTTTCGGCAGCGATACATTCGCGGTGTTATTGCCTGACACAAATCTCATTAATACATTTACAGTTGCCGAGCGCTTGCGTCGCGCAGTGGCGGAAGCGAAAATTGCCGATGCGCCAGGATTGCCGTCAGTGACTGTTTCGATGGGCTACACCCAGTTGGTCGCGGGCGACACGATTGAAGACATGCTGGAACGTGCCGATGCCGCGCTCCGTCTCGCCAAGGGTGCCGGCCGCAACTGTGCGCGGCCGGGATAGACCATCAGCCGGCACTGTTCGGCTAGCCGTCATTCAACGCAAGCTGACCGTCAAAGTTCCGGACCACGAATTGGCTGCTTGTTTCTTCTCGGTTTGATCTCTCCCAGGACGACTTGCTCTTCCTCATCCGGTATCGCAAACTCACCATACAACTCCTCCTTGCGTTGCCGCATCTCTCCTCCCAGCAACGACAAATTCAATTTTGTTTTTTTAGCTTTCGGAAAAATTTTTTCTTGCTCTTCGGCGACATGATGACGCACATATTCACCAAGTACTAAAAATTTGGCGTCGTAAAGTTCATCTTCCGGATGCATGGCCTCCAGTTCCGTAATCAATTGTGTGCAGGCGGCATGTTCGACTTCCGCCTCGTCAAGCAGTTCATTATCAACAAATGCATCGCGCAACGCCGGGTAGAACAATTCCTCCTCAATCTGGCTGTGAATCGAAAGTGCGGTACACGCACGTTCGACCAATAGTTGTTTCGCGTCCTGATCCTGTTCACGATGGGATTTCAATTTCTCGAATTGGGAAAAAATTTCGAGGACGTCGCGATGGTCTTCGGCAAGCAACGCAATTGCGTCGGGATTTTCCTGCGATGTGATCTTTCGGGACATGATTCACTCCTGATTGTGATGATTGTGATGATCTTGAGATACACGGCAGCACAGGCATCGCAAGCTTCGTGCCAATAGATGCATGATGGGGAACGAAAAGAAGAGGTATCTCGAATGCCGGAAGATATGTAATTGATTGAACCCTTAAACCAGAAAACAGCATTTTCTTCTCACTGAAAAGCAATCTGACGGCAATACATTTGCATGCGGCGAGGCGAGGCATCAGGTAAATTTTACAGCCATTACGTCTTTTACACGCAAGATGCTTTAATAATTTCAGCCCTGGTTTGTATATGACAAACGCGCAGGACGAGCCCAAGCTTCTCTTCCCAAGCGGGCAAGGAAGATCGAAATGGCTGCGCATATTTGCGATGCATATTGCGATGTATACCGTCGCTCAATTTTTCAAAGCGGCAACGGATTGCAACATTGAAAAATTGCATCTTCAACCCGGTCGCGATTGAATATCCAGACGTCGACCATGCTTGTCGGGAGCCAGGAACGGCAAGGTAATTTGCAGGACGCCTTCTTCCATGAAGGCCGCAGCGGAATCAGAGTCGATCTCCTTCGGCAGCGGAATCTCCCGATAGAAATGGCCATACGGCCGATCGGTTTGGTGGAATGCCTGGTTCCCCTGATCGGAAAATTCCGGGCGATTTCCTTCTATCGTTACGCGATCATGCTCAACATTGACCTGTATATCTTCACGTTTGATTCCCGGCAAGTCGGCGCAGATAATCAACTGGCTATCACTACCGGCGATTTCTACTGCGGGCGTCCAGTTTTTTGAGCTATCTCTGGATACGCCAAGAAAATTTTCAAAAAAATGATCCATTTCGTTACTCATTCGTCGCATGGCGTAAAATGGCTCCTCCCACAAGTTAACCAGGCGTGGCAACCAGGAGGTGGCACCGGCCTCATGCAATCCTGTGCCTGGAGTTGCGGATGCAGACTCTAGTGTCCTGGAGGTAACCTTGCCACGCGAACCCTCTTCAACCTCTCTAGTCTGTTCGATAAATTTTTTGAAGCGATTCAAGTCTCGTTCATTACGTTCGGAAATATTGTTTGCAGCGTACACGCCTTCGTTACCATCATCCGGCTCCACCTCCATGCTCAGCTTGACCCTTGTACAATCTGCCTCGATTGCTTCCAACGCCACTCGACCGGTGTTTTTTCTTCCATTCGTATTGCGCCATGCGATATGCCGATCCGGTACTTGTTCCGTCAGTTCGGAGTCCCATTCATGGATCTCATCGCCATGCTGTGTGCGCCAATGCAAATGCGTGTTGTCCAGTTGCCTTACTTCCTGAACTCCCTCCATGAACCGGGGAAATTCAGTGTATCGAGCCAATTGGCTGTATGCCACATGTATGGGTACATTGACGTCAACGGAATGTTCGATCTTCGTCATCATATGACTCCTTGATTAGTATCGCTCTGAATTTCATCGGGTACTGAACGTATAGAACACAAGGCGGGATAGCGCGGAATCGAAATACAGCGCTTGCCACGGAATGACTACCGACGCATCTTCAGCTGTTTTGCTGGACAGCACGACGTAGCGCAGGCGATGCGTTTTCTTGTCCACTAACAAGGCATCGACCTGCCCGATTTCACAGCCATCCGCCGTAATGACGGGGCATCCGCTAAACAGCTCGGTCGCAATTGAGTCACGTGCAAACACACGTGAAAATCGTGCTGTGCCGACAGTTGCTTGTTTTGCTTGTCTCACGATAATCAACCGCGCTTTCTGAATTATTTACGCATATTCATACGGGGTCGCCAGGCACTTTTGCCGATGTCCATGCGGTGCGACGTGCACCAATAGCACCTACGACACCGCCACCAATTCCAACTGCCAACGAGAATGTAACGG